>Ga0351883_1001_pt1 | contig 187340 bp, 147 predicted proteins | sample BONcelFGM3001F14_FD_206772 | JGI IMG/M metagenome (GOLD analysis project Ga0351883, IMG submission 206772) | Enriched cells from coal bed in the Powder River Basin, Montana, United States - BONCAT cells FGM rep3 HSBNCT.FGM.300.1.F14 ...
ATTAACTCCCTCTTGTTTGCCAGATGCCATGAAAAACACCTTTTTATTTTCTTCATCAATTCTAACAATGCTGTTCACATAATATTCCCCATTTGTTATTGACTTTTCTTTTTTAGTCTCCAAATTCAAGCTATAAAGCTGCCGCCAACCACTTTTCTCTGATAAAAAAAACATTAGGTTGCTTTTTTCAGCAAACTCATGAGTAAAGTTGTCAATATTGGTTATACTGGTTTCTGAGTATAACAGTTCAAGTTGCCCGGTCTCAAGATTGAATGTATGAAAAAAGATATTTTGATATCCCCGGGACATACTTCTTAGAAAAACTTTTCCAGGTGTTTTTGACCAGCTTACATCAATGCTATTGATATGAGTACTTCTTGGCAAGCCTGTTTTAATTTCTTTACCAGATTTAACGTTAAAAAATACTGGTTCAAGATATACCATACCTGTATCGCCGGGTGATCCACGATAGTATGAAAGTAATTTCGGCCTGTACAAGGTGTCTATGCTCCAGTCCAACAGGTACATCTTTTGTGCAGATCTGAAATCGCAAATATTTGCTGAAATCCATTCACTATTTTCGGACCATTCGACACCAAAATGATTCGGCCGATCTCCATTTTCTCCTACAATAATATCACCCCATCCATACCATGTAGCATATTCATATCCTTTTTCTCCCCTGGTACTTAGCTGTTTGACCTCTTCTGTTTCTGTCGACTTAATAAAGAGGTTAAAATTTTTTGCATAAGCAATCCATTTTTTGTCAGGAGAAGGTTTCTCATTCTCATTTGTTTTTTCATCCTTTGGCGGTGTACTCAGGGCATAGGTTTCTGTATTTAAAATAAAACTTCTATTAGCAGTCGCAATTATAAATTCTGCAGGGCCTTTATATTCAATTTTTGTAATCGGAAGGTCATTTGCCTTGATGTCCAATTTTAAAGAATCTGACAATATTTGAGAAAGTTTTTGATGATCAAACAAATCAGACTGAACCTGATCTGGAAACGTTATTTTAAGATACTTTTTGTTGTTAATTGCATGATTCACGTACCACACTCCACTGCTATCCGGAAACCAATTTGGTTGTATGTATGTGTTAAATGCTTTTTTATTGTGATAATTTTCATACATGAACCCAACAGCTCGATTGTAATCGTCTATATTTATTGCCTTTTGAGCTGACACTATGTTTGATTGGAAAGTAAAAAGGACTAAAATTAGTGTTGATAATTTCAGTCTGCTTTTTTTACAAGAATCTAATGTCATAATATGATTGTTTTAATTGAGACTAAATGTTGAGGCTTTGCGCCGGCAGGCATTAAAAATTACCCAATCTTCGCGGTTTACAGAATGCCCGTTAAAAATACAAATTTCCCGGATACCAGAATGTACCTGTTTGGTTAAGGCTTTTGTTGGTTGACGGTTTCCTGCATTTCGGGGAGAGGTTTAAGCCATGAACCTGAATTTCTGCCGAACAGAATCTTCCATCAGGGCGACAAGGCCGGGCGGCAAAGCCCTCAAACTTCAAAATTTCCTCAACAAAATCAACTTATACTCCTCCGCGAAGCGATTCTTTATTAAACTGTCAACCAACGGTTTGGCGATATATTTTTGTTGCCGTTCCGAAAGCCTTCGAAATCAAAGCACTGTCCTGTCAAGTTACACGAATGGTTTTTAGATGCAGAAAGCTTGAATTTTGAACTTCACTCCGCCTGATGCAATACCCTTATCAGCGGTTCGTTGTTATTCAAGACTACTGATGGGTATATACCATACATTTTTTTTTAAGTCAACGCCACCACCCAATTGCTCTTGTACAACTCTATCAATTATATAGATACCTTTTGCAGCCATATTGTAAAAATTATCAATGCCATTATTTGGAAAACCAACTCTTGTTCTGTGAATATTAAATTTATCCGAGAACTCTCTATTAAAGGCCTTTTCTACTCCGTCTTTTCCAATCATAAATCCAAGCAGCCCACCCCAGGTTCCCGCAGGATTATCAGAATCCCAGCCAGCAAGTACTGCAATTTTTATGGTTTCAACTATATCTCCTTCTCCATATAAGAGGCTGATCAAACTTGAAGCAAAATTAATTCCTGCTGCAAAACATCCATTGCAATACCTGTTTTGGGAAGTAATATTGTAGCCATCTGCTTGCGACACCTGATATCTTTGATAAACTTCATCCCTTGTTTGTTCCCAAGGTATATCTGCCAAATATCTGCTTTTAACAAAATCATACATTTTTGATGAATAGGAATTATTGGGTAGTGTTTTTCTTGATTCGTCAGCCATCCAAAGAATATTCTCTTTTTTTGATTTCTTTTTATCTATAGAAGAAGCCAAAGAATGCATAGAAACATAAAACTCTGAGATCCATTGGGCATCGAACCTTGCAGTAGTCTGAATGGGCAGAATTGCCATTTTTAGAGCAAAATCGGGTCTTGCAGGCGCAAAGAGACCGAATATTTCAGTAGTTAGTTGAGCATCAATCATTTCAAACTCAGGATTATTTGTAGTGTCTCCTGTTGCAGGGGGCACCATTCCATTATGCATCAAATCAAAGGCTTTCTGGTTTGATACCCACAGATAATTTTCTTCTTCCTTTTTTATATGTTTCATCCAACCATCCCGGATTTGCTCTCCTGTAAGAATAGATTGCTTATTTAAAATTAAAAGTTCCTGATAAATGTATTCTAAGTCTGTATCATCATCAGATCCCCAGATACTATCTGGTTCTGCGAAAACGAAATCGATGGTAGGGGATAAATTGCTTGGTACGCCTTGTCCCCAAATGCTTGGTTGATCTGGTTTCCCCCAATCGGCACGCGTATAAAATGCACCAGTTTTTATTTCTCCTATTGAGCCAATTTTGTCCATTTCGGTAACCAGCCCTGTCCAGTTTGCAATGCATTGCCCAAGCCAAAATCCATACATTTTATTTAAGTATTCTGACCGAGAAACTACTCTATCACTCTTTTTCTGTCTATATTTTTTGTAGGTCATCTCCGAATCAAAGACGAAATCTTTTTTAGATTGAGCATATAAACCATCATTACATAATACCATTATAATCAATGCAATAGACAGTTGTCTGATGAAGAAAAAGTTTTTCATAGAAGTAGATTTTTTTTGGTTGTAGTTGTTTCTTGTTCTATGGTGTTAATATGATGACCGCAAAGGGCTGAGTTTAGCAGCAGTAAGGGATTTAGAGCTCGAAAACTGTCCACCGACACGAAATTTTATGCGGGGCAGTAGCATGAATACCAACTGAAACACTTATTGATGCCAGACTTTGTTACCGTCTGGGGTTCTGACTTCCTGACTCGTTAACCATTGTCAATATTCCGTTTGTCCACGATCCTTTTATTAATTTATAAGGTACTCCCGATTCCCAAATCGCTTCAATTCCATGCCATTGCCATTTGACTTTCTGGTTTTTGTTACAACTCTTTTAGCAGCGTTTTTGCTTTTTAAAGTTTCAGCCAATTTAATAATTTCCATGATATTGGTCCTGTTTGTGATTTAAGATTTGATAAATTATTTGAGGATACTACCATTAATTCTGCGTCTGAAAGAAAAGTGCATTTTTCGAGAATAGCCCAATCGGATTAAAAGCTGAGGAAACCCAATCAGACCCATATGGTTATTCATTTTATCTCTGACCTGGTTTATCCGACAAGATAAATTAATGTAAGAATGGCTCAAAACCTTTTTAGTTCAAGTTAATGCGAACCGTTGGAAAACTATCCCGATTTTGACCCAATCCAAGAAATTGTTGTTTTGCCTGGTAAAAATGGCCACTAAAGCAGTTTTGTAAACTTGCTTTAGTAATCTCTTTTTTTAACTTTTGGTTGATATAAAATTTTCTAATCACTGTCGTCCACTAAAACTCTGATTTATTAATTTGATTGTCTTAATTATTACAATAAACTATCAACGGCTGCCTCAATAATTTCGGTGAAATTTTGAGAGGTGTCAAAATATTTGATATTCAACTTCTCTGCGGATTTTTTTATTCGCTGACTATAATTTTTCATGTTATTTAAGTGATTGATTATATATTCGTCTGACTCATTACTTAACCAATCACTATCTCCTTCACTAAAATTTTTGATGTCTTTAAATTTTTGATTTATATCGACTTCGCAATATCCAACAAAACATATTTTAATCTTGTTGGGATATTTCTTCAATAATTCATCCAATAATTCCGGCAGCATCGCTTCACCTTCAATAATGTAATCAACACCGCTCCAGATAATATTCTCACAAACTGCTTTAAAAAACTTCCATATTTTTTCTGCTATTTCATCTGGAAATAGTTTGTCGTTTATACCATATTCCGGAATCCCATTTGTAAATCCCATTACAAGCCAGTCGAGTGATAAATAAGAAATTCCAGTTTGCAATTTGATTTTTTTTGCAATCATCGTCTTTCCAGACCTCGATGTTCCGCTAATTAAATACAACATTTTTTTCCTCCTGATATTTTTTAAAAAATTTGTAAAAAGTACTCACGATTTCCGCATCACTCCAATTCATTGTCATTGCCATTTGACTTTTTTGATTTTTCTTGCAACTCGTTTAGCGGCGTTTTTACTTTTTAAAGCATCAGCCAATTTAATAATTTCCATGACATTGGTTTCGTTTGTGTTCAAATAACTTAATATGTTATTTAAGTATTACATCATTAACCCTGCGTCTGAAAGAAAAGTGCATTTTTCGAGAATAGCCTACACGGATTAAAAGCTGAGGAAATCCTGTCAGACCCATATCATTTTTCATTTTATCTCTGACCTGGCTTATCTGACAAGGTAAATTAACATATGAATGGCTCAAGCCGAGTTGCGTGCAAGTTAACGCGAATCGCTGGAGATTTATCCCTGTTTTAATCCAACTCAAAAAATCATTGTTTTCAGAAGTGAACATTACCAGCATATTTGTAGCGACCAACTGTTTTTGTAATCTTTTTTCTTCACTTTTTATTGTCACAAAATATTCAATGATAAAATTCCCAATAATTTTGCCCGGCGAAGGCATTCCAATGCATGCAGCATATAGTCCGTCCCCTTTTAGCAAGGCTTCCTTTTCGCTGAAACGCAACCATTTCATTAACTCGTGCTTAAAGCAGGGATCGCTCATTTGCATGGTATTAGCCTCCAAGATATAAGGCAAGAACTTATTGATTTTATCTTGCCCGATAATGAACTCCAAATCAATACCCGCTTCTTTAATTATCGGTTTTAACTTAATCAGGTCATCATCTGAAATTGGGCTGTCGCCATAAAGATTTCGGGTTGTTTGCCGCGGGTTTATATACGAAAACAGCTCTGGTTGTTCCAACGCATCATTCTTTGATAGAATAATTTTGATTGTACCTTGATTTACCAATAAATCATTGTTCAATTGAGCATTGTAACCATAAAACCTTGCTGCAATCATGGCTGTTTCGGCCGCACAACCTAAGCTAATAAATAGTTCCCGGTTTATGGAGTCGGCTATAGGTAATGAACGACTATAATCGGGCATAATACAAATGCCATCTTCTTCTTTGGCAAACAACCAAGGCTGTGTGTTGTGACCTGACGGTGCTTTATCTGCACTGCGAACAATTTTTAAAAAAACCTCTTCTGGTATCATTTTGCTCATTTTTCAATTAAAATTCAACTTTATATCCTAATGAAGGGAAAGGCATTTTCATTTCATCAATAACTACATCGTTTTTCATACGGCTGTAAAACGGGTCGCTGTAATCGGGTTGCATCAGGGCATTTTTTATCATCAGGTACCACGTGCCGGAATATTTTGCTTTGTTCACTTTGTAGGTAATTGATAAGTCCACACCAGTTGTTGATGGAAATTGCCCCTCGTAAGCCTTTGAATGGTCAGGTAAAGCCCATTGAGCGGCGATTGATTCATCGTAACGAACAGGAGTATAGCGCAAACCGCCCATATAAGTAACTTTGGCGCTGACACCAAGTATGTTTTTATCTTTTATCATCCACTCTTTACCAGCCAGCAGATTAATAACATGTCCCCTGTTGTAAACGGTATTGTACTCTTTCCCATCACCACCGGTATATTTGGAGTCGAAAATGGTTGCGGTGAACAGATAGTAATAGCCATCTTTCAGGAAACGCTCGAGGGTAAAATCAAGCCCGTAATTTTTACCTGTTCCGGTGTTTTCCATTTTGCGGTTAATCGCCCAGTTGTTGGTAACATTAATGATAGAAAATGAACTGTTTGGATAAACCGGAATATGTTCAAGCATTTGGTAATATGGTTCCACTTTAATACGAACAACATCATTGATTTTCCGGTTGTAACCGATTACAAAATGGTGCGATTTCATAAAACCGAGATTTTTATTTTGCAGTTCAATTACTCCGTTATTGTTTACTTCTGAATAATAGGTGCGCAGCTCCTCCATTTGCGAATGCAAGCCATAAGCCAGGCTTAATTCATCCTTTTCGGTAAGACCCCAGTTTAACCCGGCGCGCGGCTCTATACTGACTTTATTATTCACATTAAGATACATTGAGTGCACACCCAAATTGGCTGATAAATTGGGTAACAAGTCAATTTTAAACTGTGTAAATGCCTGAGTTTGCAGCCCTGTACCTTTGTTATTTACAAAATTTATCAAGCTGTCGGGATTAGTATAAAATGCCAGTTTTAGTTCATTGTTGTAAAAAAGACTGTTTACGGTTATGCCTGAACGGGAATTAATTCTTGAACTGAACTTATGATTTAATGTGCTTCTGAAAGTATATTTACCTTCGGTGCTTTTTGAATAAAGTACAGGAAGCATACGCATATCAATGGAATACTCACTTTTATCAAAGGAAGATTTCATACCATCAGCACTAAGGATGGTATTCAGATAAGTATTCTTTCCAATGGTAATACGGTGCGATAACCCAATGGCACCGAAGCGGTTTTTATAACTCTGGGTCATATAATCGATTGAAGTTTCCCATTGTGTTGAGTCTTCCTTAGCATCTTTATTGTTAATATCATCGGCTCCCATACCCCAGAGTGTAAATGTTCCTGCTTTTTCGGTTGGAAAATCAAACTTAAAGGTTACATCCTGAAAAGTGGGCAAATTGGGAAAATTCACCACTTTTCCTATCAAACCAAGCGTTCCGTAGCGATAGTTGAAAAGATAGGTTGCTTTTTTGCCTTTTACAAAAGGCCCTTCGGCAGCAAAGTCAACGCCTTGAATTCCGATCCCGGCAGTGTATTCGCGTTTTTCGGCGTTTCCGGTTCTCATTTTAACATCAAAAACACCAGAGAATGCATTGCCATATTCAGCCGGGAATGCCCCTGTGTAGAAATCGGAATTACGGAGCATCTGACTGCTGAAAACCGTATAGCCACCTCCTCCCACAAAATCAACATTGGGGAAGTGGAAAGTTGCCGGTACATCAACACCTTCAACGCGCCACAAAACACCTCGGGGTGAATTTCCACGGATAATAATTGCATTGTTGGTGGTTTGAGTGGTAGCAACTCCTGCAAAACCAGCCGCCAGGCGAGCAGGATCGTCTAACCCACCAGCATAGCGGCTTGCCTCTTCCACGCTAAAAGTTCGGGCACTTAGTGTTGCCATTGAGTTTGCCGGGCGGTCTTTGTTTGAACTTGCCTTTACCACTACCTCGCCAAGTGTCAATGAGGATTCTTTCAATTCGATTTCAAGCACAACCTCTTTGGCAGAACCAACCAGGATTTCAGAAAGTGTATAAGGTTCGTATCCAATGTAGCTAACTCTGAAATTATACCTTCCTAAAGGCACTCTTTCTAAACGGAAATTTCCGTCAAGGTCGGCAGTTGTTCCCATTAGAGGTTCGATTCCGTCAACTATAATAGTTGCGCCAATCAGGGGGATTTTTATATCAGCATCCTTGATTGTACCTCTTACCGTTTGAGTTAATGTGTTTTGAGAATGGGCATTTGACAAATTGAAAATAATCAAAAGCATCAATGCTGATTTTGTTATATTCAAAAATGTAATTCGTTTCATAGTTTTGCGTTTTTAAAAGTTTCTTGCTGCAAAACTATTTTGGTTTACATTGTTTGGAGTTTCACTTTCTGGTTTTGAAGTCTCGATTTCGGGAAAAAGGAGTTTCACTTTTTTATGAGACCTTTGAAATATAGGTTGTTGGCGACATTCCCTCGAATTTATTAAATGCTCTGTAAAAGGCTGCTTTCGAGTTAAAACCACAATCATAGGCAATGCCAATTACAGATAAGTGCTTTTTATCTTGCTTCAAACATTGAATCTTAAATTCTTCAACCCGGTATTTGTTGATATATTCGAAGAAATTCTGATTAAGCGAAGCATTTAAAACTTCTGAAAGTATCTCAGGCTTAATTTGTAATAAATCGCTGAGCTTTGCCAGGCTCAATTCAGGATCTAAAAACGGTTGCTCTATTTCCATGAAAGCAGTTAATTTGCCAATAATATGCGAATTATCATTTTTCTCAATTTTTTTTAATCCTTCTTGTGAAGAAAGTTCTCTATGTTGAAGGTTTTCAGTTGCAGGATTATCAGCAAATATTTGTCCTTGCCTTATTCCGAAATAACTGATATAAAAAACATAAACCGTAGTAAAACTAAATGCAATTTGAGATAGTTTATTGTCAGTTGTAAAATGCAATTGATTATTAAGATTGAATAACAAGACGTTCAATGAAAAAATAACAAGAGATGCAATAGCAAAAGTTCTTAACCAATTCAAATCAATATTTTCAGTGTTAGAAAATTTATTCTGAATATTTTTGCGGTGTTTTTGTAGCAGTTTCAAAACAACAATATTATAACCGACAGTTGACAATCCTAATATCAAAGTGCCAATTTTAGGTGCAAGCCGATTTGCATGATTGTTGATTAGTTCTATTTTTTCAGCAACCGGAAGGTGTATAAAGTTAAAATAATGAACCACAAAATAAACAATAAAAGGCATAAAATGAAGCACATGGATATATCTGAATTTCATGTTTTCATCGGTAAGATATTTTATATAATACCAAAGAAACGGTCCGTGTAGCAGTAAAAACAACCAGCTTATATTTGCTAAATGTGGAATGGAATAATTATTTTCAAAATTATAAATGTCAATATAAGTTCCGCCGATAGTTATTGCATAAATAGTAAAAATGCCAACTAAATATCTATCAGACGGCAATTTATTCTTTTTCACGATCAAAAGAAAACCGAGAAAACACGACATAACAAAGCCAATGATGAGTAATATGTTCATAAAGCAGACATTTCAATAAATTTCATTGCTCAACTTGTTTGTATATTCATTTGTTCAATTGGCGGTAGGCCGATTATTTTAAAACTTACTGCTTTCCCGGTTTTAAGGGAATATTCTGTTTAATTGTCTGCCAGCACAAATATATAGATTTCAATGCTTCACCGAATACGTAACCACGCATTTGTTTTAGTGTTTTGTTGTGCCGTCATGTTTTTTCAAGAATTATACAGGTAGAAAAACCTGTCTTTGCAATTTTCAAATCAAAAGTAAATCACTTTTCTGATTTTATTCTGTCAAATACTTTTCAATTCCATCTTTATGTTCCGAAACAAACTTACAACTTGGCATTTCTCCACACTTACGACAAGTCAAATGATAAGCACTGTTTATAGTATCACATCGCGGGCACGAATAATTTTCCTTCATTTGTATAAGCCATTGTTCCCATCCGACTTCTTTCAGTCGGTTTTGCGATTTCAGTATTTCAACCCGATGTGGCATTATTGACTGAAAAGTTAATAGTTCTTTGCAGGGAAACTCCGGACAAGCTCCGCAAAAATCGATACCTTTTTCAAATGTGCATTTTATGAACGTACACATGTGTGCACAATGCGCTGATTTATGTTCTGCCCGGCAGCCGTCGCATAAGGTTTCGCTGAGCGACTGGTTTAAAACAATGGCATACATAAGTAGTTTTTCGGTATCGTTTTCCTGAGTAGCCAGATGAATGCCACAGGATCCGCAATATAAACCACATGCGGCTATTAATTCTTTATTGGAATATGAGCACGACAAATCTTCATTTACAAGTTGGCTATTCATTTAGCTTAAAATTAATTGCAGTTTTAACTCCTTTATCTAGCATGGACAATACCGGACATATAGCCTCAATCCTTTCAAAAACCTTTTCTAAATCAGTCGCAGCAGTATCCGAAGATTCAATTTTTACCAGCATAGAAATTGACTCAAAACCTGCAGGATGATTCACTTTTCTTTCTCCAACCGAAATAATTTCAAATTTTTCAATCTGCTTATTCATCTTTCTAAGTAGCACAAGAATTGCACTTCCGGCGCAGGAAGATAAACTTAGAAGAAATAATTCCAAAGATGTATAGCCAAGGTTATCGCCAAGCGGTGATGTATAGTCAATTGAGACAGGTTCATTTCCTTCCACTTTTCCTTCAAAATGAATTTTTTCATTTAACAGACTAATTGAAGCTGTTAAGGTTTTTGATTTATCTGTTGTCATGGTTTTTTTATTTTTAATGTTTCCCGATTTTTAAGGATAACCCTAAAGACGCATATAATTTACCACTCCCATATCCTAAAGGATATTCAGGATGATTACTTCTTCGTGCCAGTCCATAATAAGTATATCCAAGTTCGGCATAAACATCAATCAATGGAGTCAGAAAGTATCTGCCACCAAAATTAAACCCGCCAGCGATACCATTTGGTTTCGCATCTCCTTCTAAATCAGAACCCCATATTCCAAATGCCCAGCCAGTCTTTACCAAAATAAAAATGTCAATATTTTCATTTTTAGAAATACCGGAATGCCAACCAAGTCGAAAAATTGCCGGAATACCATAGATGATATTCCCCTGCGTTTCCCCGCCAAGCAAACCCGATTCAAGACCATAAGAAAGACCTGTCTTTTCATTTGGCATCCAGTCAGCCGACAGTGAACCACCAAAAAAAACAGAACCACCAACATTTTCACCTGCAGCAAAAGTACCTATGCCTAAAGAACCATTAACAATAATTGATTCAGAGGTTTTTACTATTGCCGGAGCCGATTCCTGGGCTGCTATATTCATTGTTAATAGGATAAGGCTTAATAAAGCTATGTTTTTCATTGTTTCTCACCTGTATTTTGTTGCATCAAAATCAATTTGTATATGCATCAGTTTTCAAAACCAGTATTATTGTGCGACATTGTACTTTATGCTTTTTAGCCTAAATACACCGTAGGTAAAATCTCCTTCAGGATAATGCCAGATAGTTTTACCAACCGTTGGAATCTTTCTGCCTTCAAATTCTTGATATGCTGAAACCGGAGTTGACCATCGGACTTGTTTCATGCTGCCATCGTCTTGCAAAGCAGACCGGTCGTCCGATATAAAGTTTATCAATTCGCCAGTTTCGTTAAAATACAGAATTGCTGATACAATATACTTTCCATTGGTTAATGTAACTTTTGCTGAAAGCGCATCAAGCTCAGTCCAGGTTAATCGGCTGTCAGTCAAACTTCCGGGAGCAAAAATGCACATATCGTTTAAAAGGGTTACAGTTTCAGCTTTTGTTAGTTCTTCGCCGCTGATATCAACTACTTTGAACAGTTCGGCCACCTTAACCTGAAAAATTGCCTGTTCATTTTTGTAAATATGCATGGCACGAAACGGAATGCCCATTTTGCTGGCCTTCATTAGGAACAAACGGGAGTAATTTCCATAAAAGTTATACTGAATGGAATAAGATTTCATGGGTTTATCGCCCGGTTTTCTATACATGTCAGCATCAAATTCGATGCACACATTTTGGGGTTTGCTTTTGCCGGCAGCGCCTGTGTATTCCAGGTATTTTTGTACACAAACCGGCAGATGAAGGGTCTCTTCTTTGCCAGACAGGCTTTCTGCATTCAACGACTGAGCGGCGAATTCTTCCAATGTTTTGATCTGAAACATCTTTTTTGAAGAAGTACAGGATGTGATTGTTGCCATAGCTATTATAAGTTTTAGAATGTTACTGGTTTTGCGAAAAGTTCTTTTCATGATTATTCATTTTTCGATTAGTGAAGTTGGTATTTAAAACCAAACTTTGTGAAACTTGAGCCCGGTATTTCAAATTCCGGTTGATTGTAATAGTCCTTATAAATCTGACTGCCACGGTAGATATCGAAATATACACCCAGCTTATCTCCGTTGCTGAAAATAAACGGAAGAAAAGAAACTCCAAATGTTGGTCCTGCAGAAAGAGGAATTACAGAATAATCGGGCAAAATGCCTGTTCCTTTTCCGGAAACAAGGTTGAACTGACCGAGTAATCCTACTTTTAACTGCAGTCCTAATGTGTGAAATACAAAGTTATAAGTAACAGGAACCATGAATTGAGAAACATGCAACTCCCTCACACCTATGAAATTATTCCCAACATCAATATAGTTGAATTTCTGGTAATTATACATAAAATCTAATCCGGTTTCTATCTGATTCCCATTTAGCTGGTGGTTGATGTGAACACCGGAGTTAAATCCCGGATGTGTTGCACCCGTATAAGCATCTACAGTTGCTTCCTGAGGAGCTTTAGCACCTGCGACCACGCTCAAATCTGTATTTTCAGTTATTCCACCGAAGTTACTACCCATTTGTATTGAAACGGTTGTTTTCTTTTCAGTCGAAACCTTTTCCATGGTTGAGCACGACAAAAACAGGCACATTAAAATCATAGGGAGTAATTTGATTTGTATTCTTTTCATATAAACGACTTTAAAACGAACTATTTAAAAACTGTAAAACTCTCCACAGGTCTGCGTTTACTAACCGGAGCCGGATAATCATTTACATATCCAATGCGGGCTACAAATCTTATCTTTCTACCCTGCATCAATTTAATGTTGGCTTCCTTTTCAATTTCCGGTACCTCAATAATCTGGTTCATTGGATGAAATCCCAGGTTTAAAGAACGACATTGAATGTTCAGCTGTTCATATATCCTACCTACATTTATCCAATCAGAAACATTTTCTTTTTCAGTTGAAATTATAATCCAGCCGCCACAGTTATCGACCTGTTTTTGAGTTTTTTCAATCCCCGATTTTACAAAAGACTCCTTTTTCGAATCTTCGGGTTTCATAAAATTGCGTACCACAAAACCGCCGATTCCTTTTATACCCATACCAGCCGGAGTTAATCCATCGCGTTTCGAGTTTACATCCTTGTTCGAAAACCGCATCCATGAAGCAAGTTCATCCTGTGCGTCTTTCTGATAAGATTGTATGGTGAAAGCTTCCAATTCCTTTTTTGCTAAATAACGGCCGTTAGTTGAATTTGATGGCACAAAAATGATGTTTTCCGGAGCAATCGCAAGCAGTTTTTTAATATCAATATTTTTTATAGCCATGGTATCGAAAGGAATTCGCAGTGTAGTACGAAGCTCCAATTCTTCCAGATTTTCCAGTGTTTGAGGCAAACCCGTTTTTGTCAGTTTGATGCTTGCTGCCGGGAGCGACGAATTAATCCCGGTTTCAAAAAGTGCAATATCAGTTTTGTAACCAAAAGCATTAGCGGCAATATCAAGGTTTTCGATAAATGCCCCCACGGAAATATACAACTCAATGCCTTTGGGGTCAACAACATCAAGCAGTCTTGAAGTATCAGCAAATACAAGGATTGAGTCATTTGGAAACACTTCCACTCTCCATGGCTGGGAGTTGTGCGAGCTCCCGGCAAGCGATGCATAATAAAGTATTTTGTATGTATCATGCTCGTCTCCCGATGGAACTGTTGAGGAGGTGCATTTACAACCTGCACCTGCAAAGATTAATACTGACATAATTGACAAAATTGCAGGGAAAATTAAAGTTTTCATAATCTTATGATTTTAAAGTTAATAAACATTAGTACTTTTTCCAGATACGGTACCCGACCCTGATAACAGGGGCAAGATCCGCATTGGGGATGTTGTAAACGGAACCATTGAAAACGGCACTGTTGTCGCGCCTGAGATAAATATGAAAGCCCGGCTGAAGATAAATGCTGCGCCCGAAGAAAAACTGGTAGCTTATCCCCCCGCCGAAATCGGTACTGTGAATGTCTCTTTTTAAGCCTGTGCTTTTCTGCTCTATTCCGAAAGTGTGCATTTCAAGGAAGGAATAGACCTCAAGGTTTCGCCATACATTGTAACCAAGGAAAAGGCCCGGTGAAGTTTTGTAATAACGCTTGAATTCCGGAGAGGAATTTTTCGTTCCGGCAGGTTCGGCATCGTAAGTCCCGCCGTTGATCACACTCACCCTGACCCTGAATTTGTCGAAACGGTAACCCAGACCGACATGATATCCCCCGGTTAAAAACATAGGGAAAAGGCTTTCCACCTCGAATGCTTGCTTTACCTCGTAGTTACGGGGAACAGGTTTAAGGAATGTGCCATGGGAGAAACCGGGCTGCGCCTGAAGAGTGGTTGCAATGATTGTGAATGCTGTAACCAGAAAGAATTTTGTTTTCATGTCATAAAGGTTTTAAAAATTTACGGCACAAAGATCGGCTGGTAAATCCGGCCAATTGCTCCACATTTGTTACCAAATGATTCTAGAAGAATAATTCTTTTCTTATGCGGCTTAAAGACTTGGGAGCAATACCGAGATAATTGGCAATATGGTATAATTGAACTTTTTGGAATATTTCAGGATAGTTTTTAAGTAGATTTTCATAGCGTTCTTTTGCTGTAAGCGTTTGAAAATCTATTGTTTGTTCCACAAACTTTATAAAAGCCTGTTCAGTTAAAATCCTACCCAGTCGTTCTATTTTTGTGATTTGAAAGTACAATTGATTTAAATCCTTTTGTTTGATAATGAGTACCTCTGAATCCTCAATGGCTTTAATATTTAAAACTGAAGGAGAGTTGGTCAACCGGCTTAAAACACTGTTTACCCAATCCCCCTCGAAGGCAAAATCAGTGGTTACTTCATCTCCATTTTCTATATTTTTATAATAAATCAAAACACCTGATGTAAGCAACCCGATAAAGTCGCAAACCTGACCTTCCTTTAAGAAAAACTCATTCTTTCTTATGCTTTTATATTCAAAGGCATTACAGAATGTCGATAATTCTTCGTCAGTCAAAGAAATTATTGACTCAATACTTTTCTTTATTCTCTGAATTTTGTCCATTTGTTAATCGCTGATTTGTATTTCAGAATTCTGCAGATGGTTGCTCTGCTTTGTTTTTTCAGCCCTTTGCTTAATTCCTTTCATGCACTTTTTCATCATAATAATGTCACCAAAGTCATAAATCAAATAATAAATAATCCAGATACTGTTCCAGGCATATTTTGTTCTTAAACGTGTAATAAGTCTAGTCTTGTTATCTTCATTAGTATAGAGATACCATAACCAGGAACCTTTATTCTCTTTGTCTGACCATAATATGTATTCATATTCTTCATATTCCTTAACCCATAAACCATTTTTCTGGTCGGGTGTAAATGGTATGAATTGTCCGATTTCAATTCTTTGAAACTCAGGTAAAATCTCAATAGAACTTTTAATGCAAGCATTGTCCATCCAATCAATGCTATACCATCCTGCTCGTCTGCTACCTATCTGAATAATCCATTTCCAGATTTCTTCCGGCGAGGCTGAAATGGAAATGCCTCTTGTTGCATTAAAATCAGGTTTTTTAACAATTTCATCACCCGGAAGACAAAGTTTAACCTCCTTAGCTGTTGCACCTGATTTTAGGTGCCATGGTCTGATAATGAAAATATAGATTATCAGAAGTATTATTATCCATAAAGCGATCATGATATCTCGTTTTTAGTTGTTGACATTAAGTTATTTAAGTAAGTTACACAACAGAAAAACTCTTTTGTTAGAATGTATTAATCTATTAAGATTTGAGTTCACGATAGCACAATATCATAAATAAAATCGAAGAAAGTGGCATGGTTAAAATCCAGGTTGCCCCGGCATAAGCCATTAAAGGATAGATTTGAGTAGATAGAATTATGGGCGAGATTATTCCATTTGAGAGGAAAAAAATCCGGATCCAATTTTTTAGCTTCGTACCAAAAAATACAGGCGCAGCAAACAGGGTTGCCAGGCTCATGGATGTATAACCCAGCGCGTCAATACCAGTCATAAAGGATTTTGGCACATAACGCAGCATTTCTACTGAAGCTGAATCACCACTCAAAGTATGTGGCATCGTAACTGTAAGTACCGTAAAATATACAATATTTACGAATACAAAATAGGCTACCGCCAATAACATCCCGATCTGACTCCAGATGCGTTTATCTTCCGATGCATAATAATGCACTGAAACCATCATTATCAGGAATGAGAAAGCCAAAAACATTGAAGGAGTAAGAATCCAGAATAAATCGTTTTTTGATTCAGGCATATCAATGCCAATAATCAATTGTGGAACGATGTAAATTAAGGCAAACAAAGTAGTGCCTAATGCTGACCAAAAGCCAATTTTTAAAATTGTTTTGTTGTTTTTCATGATTTGTCTGTTTTTTTTGTGATTAATTTTTGTTTTAATTAATTAATTGATTTTTTGTCCTATTTCTTTTTTACCAATGCCTGACTTGGGACAGCAATATATTATTCTGTTCACTAAGCACTTCGTTACTTTTATTTGTTTCTGTTTTGAGTCCAAACAAAAATCTCAATAAGTTAAATCTTTTCAATGCCAGATAAAGCATTATAGCTGAAGGAATTGCTGTTCCTGCGATAAGCAGATATTTAACGAATATGGATGCATTTAATTGAATAATATAATATCCAAAAACTACAATCTTAGTCTGGTGGAGAATGTAAATGGGTAAAATAGCAGTGTTTGCAGGCTGAATGAATTTATGGTTGAAATTGAGTTTTTTAGCTGCCAATCCAACAAAAAACATCACCCAACAAAACGAAATAAATACAGATAAAACGCTTAAATACAAATGATTAAAACCATATTCCGGTTTCATGGACAACTGCATTTGTGCATCGCCTTGTTTAATATAATAGAGCAGCAAAACATTACTGATAATGCCGATATTTAAAAACAACCACATTCGTTGTTTAATAATTTCAACAAATCCGGGATTTTTCATAAAAATAAATCCATAGATAAAAATGCACATATAGGAGAAGAAATCAGCCCAATCGGTATAACCGGGAAATATAGGTTTTAACCCGTAACGAATAATTATCAGTGGTAATAATAACAGAAAAACACCCCAGGGTGTAACAATTAAGTTTTCAAGATTTTTAAAATTGAAGTTTCTATTCTGAATACTCTTATAAACAGGCACAACCAATACCGTCATCGTAAACAGATAGGGAAGATAATAAATGTGGGCTCCCAGATGCCCGAACCAAAACAGGACGCTTGCTCCAAAATCTTGCGAGAAAGCGTAAACCGGCCATGCTTTTAGAAATTGAAAATAATCGCCTTGAAATCCATAAAAGGAAATTGCTTCATAAAATTTTTGTGGTGGGATAATGAAGATTATACCAAATATAAATGGAATAATCAATCGCTTAATTCTGTCGAAATAGAATGATGATTTGCGCGAATTCAGAGCAAACCAGGTTCCTACGCCTGAAATGAGAAATATCAGATCCATTCGCCAGCCATGCGTAAAAAAGGTCAGGAAATCAAAAATGGCACTTTGGTCGGTATTTTTAATATTCCAGCCGTAATGGTCGAACGGACGCCAGGAATGGAACAAAAACAAAAGTCCGAAGGCTAAGATTCTTAACCAATCAATGTAATACAAACGTGGGTTTTGCGCTTTCATAATTTTGAGTTTTAAATTTTTGCTCAAAATTACAATGGGCAACATCACGCATCGCCCGGGCGTGAAAGGTCGGACATCTGCCTGTAAACTCGGACGTTCAAACGCTTTAAATTCAGCGATTTACATTTTATAATTTTCCATGAAATCCGAGGGTGTTTTCCCCGTATATTGTTTAAAAATGGTATTGAACGATGATTTGGAATTAAATCCACAATCATAGGCAATCGCTAAAATGGTATATTTTTTATTAGATTGGTCAAGTAATAGTTTTTTTGCTTCCTCAACCCTGAATTCATTAATAAACATAAAGAAGTTTTTACCTGATTGTTGATTAATCACCTGCGAAAGATGATTAACACTCATTCCCAGTTTGTCAGCAACAGTTTTGATGGAAAGCCTGCTGTCGAGGAATAGTTTCTCCGAATCCATAAGCTGAATGAGAGAAGAATAATAAACATCAACGTTATCTTTCTGAAGTCCTGATTTTAAATATTTTGGGCTTGTTCCAGCGTTTTCAATCAAGTTTGCTCCGGCAGATTGGTCCTTAACTATCAGGTCGGGTTTTGCTTTATCTGAAGGATAGATTAATGCCTGTTTAAAACCATAATAACCAATAAAGAAAATTAAAAGAACATTTATTGAATTCATGAGATTATCAGCCGTTTGATAAGTAAATAAGGGATAGATATCACTGAAAATATTTAATAATACTCCGATTACATTCACAGAAACTATAGCGATGAGTATCATTTTCAACCAACTTAAATTAATTCCTGCCGTGTATGAAAAATTAGCTTCTATATTTTTAAAATGTCGTTTTAATCTGAAAAGGCCCAAAACAGAGTAAACCGGACCACTAAAAACCAGAAAGAATTCTCCAGCATAAATCATTGCCCAGGGTTTGGTGGTAGCCAAGTGAAAATATTCAACTTTTTTGTCAAGAGGCAGAAAATAGTAGGTTGAAACATAATAAGTCAGAAAAACAAAGAATGGGAGCGTTAACAGCCAAAACCAGGGTTTGAATTTTTGTACCGGTTCAGTAATCAGAACGACATAAAAATACAATAATGGTGCAGCTAAGATGGGAAAACAATAGGTGATTCCCCAATATTGCGGATGCAGTTGATAAAAGTTTGTGTTTCGTAGATACTGATCAAAAAAAATGGCGCCCAATAGTAAAGTGAATACCATTAAAAGATAATCACTTAAGGATTTTTTAGGTTTCGATTGATATAATAAAAGGTAAAATAAAGCCTGTACCGAACCAATCAATGAAATTATTGCCATAGCTTGTTGTCCGTCTTAAGTGAATTTATAACACAAAGCTAAAAACAATACAAATTTGTTGATCGGAAATTATACTATTTCAGCACAATTTAAACGCTTTGCTTCTATTTTGTCATTCTTTTGATCCTGATACTTCTTTAATCCGCATTACATCATTTCATACACATGAAGCTCAACTCCCCGTTGACACGAGGAATTGCCTTCGGAACCTGCCATGAGAACAGCGAAGAATCAGCGTTGGAATGTGTTTATTACAGATTTTCATCCAGCCAATCGAACAGCCTTGCTGATAAGGATGCTGGGCACCTACCTGGCAATGCTGCAGCGCCAGGTCGGTGGCTTCAAAAAACACGTATTCCTTCTGACAGGCAAGCGCCTCAAAAAGGTCATGCCACTGGCTGTATTCATCGGCAGCACCATCCATTAAAAGCAATATGGCAGCTAATCTTTGATACGATGTGTTTATTGAAATAGGCCTGTGGTTGAACCATTAATTCAGCATGCTTTGAGACTCCGTGTTTCCACGTCAATTTCCTTATTTCCCAATTCACGAAAAACAAGCTTTTCATATAATGGATTTTAATATTAAGTAACTGATTTTGAATGATAAATACTCCCTTCTATTTACTTCATCCACCTGATCCTGTAACCAACATTAAACTCAAGAAACTCGGCAAGCATGAAGTTGATGGCGCGGATATTGACACCCAATGAAACATTTCTATAAACCTCATACCTGACACCCAACCGCTGGTAGGTCTGGCTAAAATTCCCATAATTGCGATGCAGGGCATAAATGCCCATCCCGCCCACGAGTGTTAACCGATCAATCATAAATTCAGGCTGCAATAATAGGCCGAGCGTAAAATTCTCCACCGAGTAAGGCCCGGGAGTGCCGTCAGGCTTGGCATTTAATCCCCAGACATAATTTAAGTCCGAACCATACCCTAACCTGAACGCATTTGAAAACTGAGTAAAATAAATGGCACTGACCCCGCCAACGGCATAATAATTTGTATCCAACTCGTGCTCAACAAGCTGGTAATCGCCATAACCCAGCATAAAATACAGGTCGTTCGATCTTTGTTGCCTTGAAGGGGCTGAAACTGACCCTGCATCGGGGCGTCCCGCAAAATGGTATTTCAACTCTGCAGAAGGTGAACAGATATTAAGTCCATTGTTAGGCCGTTCAAAACCGCCATTGGAGAAATGTATAAAACTCAGGCCTGCGCCAATATCCAGCTTATCGGTAATGGGATAAAAAGCATTAACTCCCAGATTCAGATGAACCGTTAATCCCCCGCCAACAGCCAGGTTTTTAGGATTACTGATTGAATCGTAATGCTTCCAGTTCGCTGCAATTCCAAACTGAAATTCAGAATATAATTCCAGTTTATTCCATCGCTTAACTGGTATTCCTAAAATTCCAAACAATGAAACCGGGTAGCCGACTTCCTCAGGATTATAAAAATTACCGACTGTCAGACCCACACCATAATACGGGACATGATATATTTTTTGCCAATTGCTATAACCAGGATTTTGCCACAGCATCTTTACCGTATATGCCTGGTATTTTTGCATGGGCTTACCAAGTAAATTGTCGCCTTTAACAAAGTCAGTTGTCGGCAATATGTTCCCGTACTGGTAATTGGCTGAAATGCTATGGTAACTTGTTTGTTTTATACTGAGTGAATCTGCCTGCGAAAATCCGTGAAGAGTTAAAAGGATTAAAACACTTATTATCAGGACAATCGTTTTTTTAACCTGTGATTCAATAGAATAAATTCTCCCAAATCGCCGGCTGGCAACAAATACTGTTGCAAATGAATTGTTTGGATTTTGTTTGGTGCTCATGCTGTTGCTTTTTTTATGCAAAAATATGTCCGGTTTCCAGCCCGGGTGTTCGGGTTTATAAACTTGAACAGATTTCTATCAAAATCATATTCAACTGATTTTAATGCCATTACATGCACATTAAAGTTCATACTTATAAACCCGTACATAATTTTGTAAAATAAAAAGGCATAGGGATTGAATTATTGATTTTTCTGTCGCTGCTGTTACTATCAGCATTAACTTGAGTTTGGTCTATTTCCCTGCTGAGTTCTGATTTTATTTTCAGCTTTTTGATTTTACAAGGAAAAAATGGACAAGAAAGTAAGCTGCCATCGACATTGGAATGCCAAGCACCAGACCTCCGAGCAGCAGGGATGAAAAAACTTCCCAGCTACCGAACATGGTTGAAAAAACCATGCAAAATTCAACCGGGAAGGGAAGTACAAGTTAGTTTCTGCACCGGTGATCCATTGACCCAGCCCAAAGGCAAGGCCATAGAAGAGAGGGGCGGTCAGTATATTGATATGGTAAACCCCAACAACCGAAGCAAGCCGGCTCCATCTGAAAAAGGTTGTAAGCCCAAGCGCAATGAATACCTTGGTTCCGATGAAAGGGGTAGTTCCAAGAAAAACGCCCAGCGCATATCCTCTTGAAACCATTTGAGGCGAAGCCTCAATAGCCAGAAGTTTTGACTTAATTTTATTGAAAGGATTCATGTAATTTCATTTTACCGTATGTTCTCCGAAAGTTCTTTCATTGAGGCCAGCGTATTGATAAGGTTGCGCTGAATGATAGGATCAGTGGCCCAGCGGGGGTATTTTGGCTGCTGTTCCGAATAGATGGTATATACCACCCGGCATTCCGAGTTGCCAGCAGTGGTGATGGTCCAGCTTCCGCATAGATGCGATATACGTTCTACACCTGTTCTCTCAGGTAAATAATCAGGGACACCACTCATGGTCAGCATAAATTTCCTTCCATCTTCAGATTGAACACACCGGTACCTGATGATGCAATCCTGATTGTTCAAAGGCCAGGGGATATCGTACTGAATATATGCAAACCAATCGTTCTCATTCAGTCTGCGAAGTGTCGAAAACTCGCTGACACTCTGCATCCAGGATTTTGCATATTGCTCTTCTGTTATAACCTTCAATACAGCGGATGCTTCGGCATTAACCATAAACTCAGCCTTTAATTCACGGGTCGTGCGATTACCGGAAAGGGTGATCTCCCTGCCTGACAGGCAAATACTTTTCTCCTTTTTAATTAATGAATACGCCGTCGTGGAGGTGTGGCTGTTAACAGAATGAATCATTACGGATGAAGCCGCAATAATCATGGACAAAAATGTTATGTTCATTGGTGACGTTCTTTGGATATTTGTTGACGATTATTGGAGAAATAGGCTATTGCATCGAGTATGGCATCATCAGTAGCCCTGAAGTTGATACCCAGCTCTTCAACTGCTTTTTTATTGGAGTAGAAATTATTGATGCACAATATTTTCATATTGGTCGAACTCAAACTGCACTTAATTCCCAGGCATCTTATGATATCTCCTGCCCGCCCTAGAATCAGTAGAACCTGTCTGGGGATGCGAATCATAATGTTTTTTTGCCCTGTAAGCCGGTTAAGTTTCTGAAAAAAGTCATGATAGGTCAGATTCTCTCCTGCAACAATGAACCGCTCACCATTCTTAACTGGCAGAATGCATTGATGTATTGCCGCGACCACATCTTTTACATGTACGAAGTTTTTTCCACCAGGGGGATAGAAAAGTATCCGTTTCTTCCACCCCCAAAGGATGATTTTACCTGAACTGGGCTTGGAATCCAATGCCCCCAGCATGAAGGTCGGATTTATGATTACCACATCGGTTTGAGACCTGTTCTCAAGCAAATATGTTTCGGCTTCAATCTTCGATTTTGCATAGAATGATTTATCAAACGGACTTCTGACGGGCAAGGACTCACTCCCCGGAGCATCAGCCGATCCATAACCCAGGGTGTTTGCAGAACTGACGAAGATGAACTTTTTTACCTGACAATGAACTGCTGTAAGATAAAGCATCACCGTACCGTTGACATTCACTTCCGCGTAATCCTGATACCTGATCAGATTTTGCCGGGTTTCAGCGGCAGCATGGATCACAACATCCGCACCCTGCAGATACTCCGTCATGTCGCTAAAAAGACTACCTTCAACCAGTGTAAGACCGGGATTCACAGGTCCTTTGTACGACCTGTTATTTCGCACCAGTCCGATCACCCGGAATCCGTCATCAATCAGAGATTGAACAAGATTGGCCCCCAGCAGTCCGGTAATTCCAGTCACGAACACCGTTTTCATCCGCATATCTCCCTCTTTATTGCACGCGTCATCAGCGGCAGTTTTATCCAAATGGGAATGAGGCTCAATACCAGCCAACTGAATGGATTAACCATAATAACAGAATCCTTACGGAACATGCCGTTTATGGATTTCTCCGCAACCTTTCTCGGTTCGAGAAGGGTTAATTTACCCAGCTTACCTTGCTTTTCAACCCTTTCTGTGATCTCAGGATTGGTTTTCATGGCCCCGGGATTTACTACACTTACAAATACACTTGTTCCTCTCAATTCAGCATTTAATCCTCTTGAAAAAGAATGAATAAATGTTTTGGAAGCCGGATAGACTGTTTTATAGCCAATTGGCGAGAATGCAGCCATGCTTGAAACATTGAGAATGTATGATTGCGACTGCCGGAGCAGGTTAGGCATTAACTGATGCGTGAGAAGGGATGTAGCCGTTACATTAACCTGAATAATTTTGTTGATGTATTCAGGGCTGGCCTCCTGAAACTTACGGGAACCACCCGTTCCGGCATTATTAATCAGCATAGTTACTTCATAATCCCGGTTCACCCATTTGGCAAGTTCCAGTACATTTTTCCCGACCGAGAGATCGGTCTCATACCATACCGCATCTATTGAAAAGGTGCGGGCAATTTCCCCGGATAACGCTTTCAGATTTTCTCCGGGAAGACTTACCAGTATTAAATTAATCCCCCTCTTTGCAAGTTCATAAGCGAAGGCCTTGCCTAATCCTTGTCCTGCACCTGTTACAAGGGCATACTTTTGTTTTTTTGGTTCCATCTCCATTTAATTTATTTGTGCCACAAAAGTATGCAGGCCTGAAACGGCAAACGTTCAGGTTTATAAAATGGAACCACCAGATAGATCGAATGTTAAATAACTGATTTACTGAACTATATAATCGCTAAAGGTGCAAAATTATAATGTTGAACCACTTTTCTTGAACTCGGAAGGGGTTAGTCCAGTTATTTTTTTAAAAGTGTTATTGAAAGAGGTCTTGGAATTGAATCCCGATTCGAAAGCAATACCCAGTATCGATAGCTTATTCATCTCTTCTTTCAGAAGCAATTCCTTTGCTTTCCCGACCCTGTAGTTATTAACAAACCGGAAAAAATTCTCGTTAAATCCCGTATTGATGATATAGGACAACTGATGTGGTGTCATATTGATTAATTCTGCCAGTTTGATTAAGTTCAATTCACTGTCTATATAGGGCTGCTGAATCCTCATTAATTCACTTAACTTACTTTTATACTTCACCAAGTCGCTGTCCGGTATCAGCTTTCGCTTCAGATCGATCGACTGCTCTTCCTCAATGGAGATAATTTCCTTCCTTTGAGTTTCATTCAGCGGATATATCTCCTTTTGCTTGAGTGAGTTGTAAGCAAGAAAATAGATTATTGTAAAAAAGAAAATATTTACATAAACATTGAGCGACAAGGGATTAAAAAATACATTGTATACAATGATTACAATGCTTACAAGCAGAATAGAGGAGATTATGTATTCGAGCCACTTAAGATCGATTTCTATTGCATTTGAAGCGAACAGAAGGACATTTTTCTGATGCCTGCGGATAAGCATATAGGATAAGATCGCATACATCAATACCTGAGTCAGAATGAGTCCCATTGAAATCAGCCGGAAGGAATATTGCTGTTCCGTTTCTGCTGTTTGCTTTAGCATCAGAAGTATCAGATATATAAAAGGTAATATAAGATATTTAAGGTCAGCGATCCTGAAACGGAAATCCGGGTTTGTAAAAAATACTATGCTTAAATAAAAAATAATTGGTGTAAAGAATTGCATAAAAAGAACCAGGTCGCTGAACCTTCTGATGGTATCGAACCATTGTGTAATTTGTGCGATTTCATCCAGCCAGAAACTTGACCATAAAAGCAGAAAAAAGCCAAACCAGTAATTTGCATTCTTATTTACCTGAAGCGGATTAGCAATAATGAGGAAAGAAAGCAATACGAGCGATCCGAAATTGAGCATCGCCATAAAAACATTCAGGCTGTCCGGTATCATTTCCACGGTTATTTCTTTAAAAACAGGTAAGAAGTAAACTCTATTCAGGTTAACAATGCAAACAGTTGATATGACAAATTTAATGATAAAACGCATTTGATTGATAAAACATGCTTTGTGCCGAACCGGACTGCGCTTGGATAGTTGTAGCAAAAACCATTAGAACGGCAACCCGAAAGATTTGTTTTCATTTCATAATGGTTTGAAATTTTAGGATAAAACTGCCGCCCTGCAAATATGATCAGTTGCTCCACAAATATTGCCAAAGAATTCTAGCAGAATAATTCTTTTCGGATACGGCTTAATGACTTGGGAGCAATTCCGAGGTAATTGGCAATATGGTATAATTGAACTTTCTGGAATATTGAAGGGTGATTTTTAAGTAGATTTTCATAGCGTTCTTTCGCTGTAAGCGTTTGAAATTCTACGGTTTGTTCCACAAACTTTATAAAAGCCTGTTCAGTTAAAATCCTACCCAGTCGTTCTATTTTTGTGATTTGAAAGTACAATTGATTTAAATCCTTTTGTTTGATAATGAGTACCTCTGAATCCTCAATGGCTTTAATATTTAAAACTGAAGGAGAGTTGGTCAACCGGCTTAAAACACTGTTTACCCAATCCCCCTCGAAGGCAAAATCAGTGGTTACTTCATCTCCATTTTCTATATTTTTATAATAAATCAAAACACCTGATGTAAGCAACCCGATAAAGTCGCAAACCTGACCTTCCTTTAAGAAAAACTCATTCTTTCTTATGCTTTTATATTCAAAGGCATTACAGAATATCGATAATTCTTCGTCAGTCAAAGATACGACCGGCTCAATACTTTTTGTAATTTTCTGAATTTTGTCATTCATCACTTAAATTTGGTTGCCTCAGCTTTTTTTTCCTTTAATGCCAGCAATTAGATTTCCCCTATTTGCATTGGAAAACCAACCCAAAAGTAAAAGAAAAATTGTTTAGTTCAGAGGGTTCTATGTTTAAATTGTCTTTAAAACTGTAAAGGTTATATGATAAACCAGTCCTGATTCTAAAATATTCGGCAACAATCAACTCACCGAAAATCTGAGGTGAAACAATCAGACCGTTTAATTTAAATGATGCATTTCCCGTTTCGAAAAGCCCAAAGTTATCAGCATCGTGTCGCAATGTAAAAATCCCCATATTTAATTGGCATCCCGGATGAAATCGGTTTTCAGGACGAATGACATAAGCTGCATTTACACCTCCCTGTCCAATCCACACATTTTGAATATCATTATTTACTTTGGCCTTCAGATTTGACGCAAAAAAGGCACCATATACACTCAAATATAGGTTCCGTTGAACGATGACACCTCCTTCAATGCCCTGAAATGAAAAGGCTTTTCCGAAAAAATCGTGATGTTGATGGTAAAGCATAACAAAAGGTTTTACTTTGTTTTTGATAACAAGTGAATCGTTCGGCCCCTGTGCGTAAATAGATGATGCTGAAACGAATACTGAAAGTAGAACCAAGATTATTCTAATGCCCTTCATACTTCTGTGTTGATATTTTGTAAGACAAAACGAATGTCCAGATTTGTAGTGTGCCGATATTTATCCGTTCTACCAAACCAAAGTATGGAAGCCCTTTTGCGAAAAAGAATCCTGACATTCCGCCAAAAATGATGATAAGTATTCCGCAAATCAAAGAAAAGTTACCTAATGTTTTCCATGGTTTTTCTTTCTTAAGTCCAAAACCTATTAACAATGGTGTCAGAATGGTGAAAGGTACAATCAGGACAGTTACCACAAGATGCATCATTCCGGCGAAACTAGGTTCTGCACCAGGTAAATCCTGAGGAAAGAAGCTATACGAAATGGAAACAACATGTAAGATTATAAAAGAAATTCCACCCCAAAAAACCAAATTGTGGCGTTCTTTCCTTTCGAAAAACGTAAATGAGACAGCAAATATCAACGCCAGTCCCCCGTAGATATTGGTAAACAGCATCAACAAAAATCTGTTGGGCGCTCCTGTTGCTGTTAAATCGCTTATTGGCTGCTGAAGGTGATTGTATGTTTTCCATAAATATCCTCCAATCAGGATATGCAAAAGGTAAATTACAACCGCCAGCATTCCGGCAGAAAGTAAAATTGTTCTAAGATTTCGTTTCATATTTTTCAACTAAGATTTTAAAACAACGTAATAAATTGATTTGAAAAGAGAAGGATCCTTTTTGTACTGATCTATTTCATTTATTTCGTTGATAAATAAACTCTTTAAATGAGCGTTTTCCGGTTTATTTATCTCAATCTCAAGTTGACCGTAGAAATCTCTCCACCAAATGGTTTCATCCAGAAGAAGGCTGCTTACTATTTGGCAATTGTTTTTAAGAATCAGCGCGTTTTTTTCGTCTTTATCCTTGAATTCATCATGAATAATAAAATAGCCATTCTTTTTGATTGTTGCTATCACCTTTTTAAAACCCATTTCAAAACCAACGACATTAAGAAAACCTTCAGCAAGGATAAGATCATAATACTCAGGATCAGTTTCAAGGTCAAAAAATGACACATTTTTTGTTTCAATTCTGCTTGAAGTATTATTTCTTTGAATTTTGTGTTCAAGGAAATCAAGCAGATGTTTGTCGGTATCAATTGCCGTTATTGTTCCTGTGTATTTTTCAGCCAGCCAAAGCGTTGGCACACCGCTTCCGCAACCAATATCAAGTATTTTTGGATTATTGAATTCAGGCAGGTTGTTAAGTACTTGTTCTAAATACTTTACAAGCCGCATTCTGCAACGATCCCTTATGTTAAAATATTCGTATTTATTTTTCATATCCATGGTAGCTTGACTTTTTTGCTGTAGTTATCCCATTCAACTCCAAATATTTTAGAAAGCAATTTCTCCTCTTCGGGAGAGAATATTCTGGAACCGATGTAGACAACAATTCCAAGTAAAAGCCCCAACCATGTATTAAGTATAAATCCTACCCATGGTATAACCAACAATGCCACACCTGCATAAAGAGGATGTTTGACTATTGCATAGGGTCCGGTTGTAATGAGTTGCTTCCTGGGGACTTTTGTTAATATCAATACAACGGTCCATACCCAATTGACAATACCGATTATTAAAAACAAAAGCGAAATCCAGAATAATATTCCGGATGTATCCTTCACAATGAAAAACTCAGGGAATATAATATTCAGAGGAATTCCTGCTATTAAAAATGGCAAGGTAAAAAGCCCTATTTTTCTTCCGTTACCTACAAGCACCTTTAATTTCATAATTTTGGTTTTCAATTAAATAATGTTAATTTACTGTCTCCACCTTTAAGCAAAACTTCAACTTCACCATCCTAATCTGCTTGAGTTCCCCACCCATCAAAATCACAGTCATTCTCGCAGCCGAGTTTACGCATTTGGTTTGTCCACTTTGTAATAGTTTGTAAGTCCATCTTCATTTTGGTTGTCCAACCAATAACAACCCATTGATTCTTGTCGCTTGCTGAATGGGCAACAAGGTTAATCTGGTAATTAAGCTTATTCAATTCTATAGCAAGATTACTTGCATTGTCTTCCTTATTCGTATAGAAGAAAAACTCCAGCTCTAATTCCGAATTGTCGGTGACTCCATGAATATTTAGCTGCTCGAGCACCTTGGCGTTCATTTGTTTTTGCATTGCAACATTCTTGTTGTGTTGATGTTCTGAAACGAAACGACTGTTGTTTCTTTTAAAAAAGTTAAATAGCCCCATTGCTATAATTATTGCTGTTGTATACGTAGTAATTATTAGAACCCTTTTTCTGCTCGTTTTTCTCTGTCAGTTTCAGTTTATATGTTTAGCTATTAAAATGCAGCCAACTTTTAAAACTATATAAAGTTTCACTATTGTCTGGAAAAAATCGAAAAAATTTTTGCCACTAAGCGATGCACTGAGCCTGCCGAAGTGTCTCCAAGACTCCAAATTACACCAAATGAATAAATTACATTGGTGTTTTTTGGTGTTTTAGTGCTTTGGTGGCAAATTTAATAAAGTAAGGTGCCATTCTGCAACTTTTGTCAAAGAGCAACAATATCAGTCATTTGCAATAATATTCGAAACTTTCTCCGGACAACAATGATAAAGTTTATCACCTTTTTCCAAAAAAAAGATTTATATCAAAATAAAGCTTGTTAATTCCATATTCATTTTGAGAAACACTCATCAGATCATAATGCTTCTTTTTCTTACTTGTTAATGCTTGTCCTGTAAATTGCAGTCCCATCGCACTAAGAATTGAATATTCGTCTGATATTTTAGTGACAATAAATGCCGTCTTTTCTTTCTTACCATCACCAGAGGACATTATTGTCCTGATAAGTTTGTCATATTTATAAAACCAAATGTATGAGGAATCAATAATTCCTAAATTCTCATATGCGATACCCGTAATATAAATCTGTTCAATGTTAAATGGAAAATCATTCAAGATCAGCTTGGTATAATCAAGAACTTTATAAAAATCTATAGAATCTATAGAGTGATTGAGATGCATATTTAATGCTCTGACAGAATCGTGCCGTGCTCTGGGTTTGTAATCATCTCTGAAAGCCTGGCCATAATAAATTACTATATATTCATCTAATGTCAGCGTGGTGTCATTCGCTCTATAACGATCGAACAAATCATTATAAGTGGTACTATTTGCTATGCCCTTAATCTCATTTAAATCAACAGGTTTTATTTGTCCAAAAGATGACAGTGTGATCATTACTAAAATCTGGACCATCAAAAATGTTCTCATAAATTGTATCCATATTTAAATTAATGCCTAACTTTTTATCAACACAAACATACCACTTTCCCCGCTCCCCTCCACCATCTATGCCTCAAATTAATCCATCAAATGGAATTTTTATTTGTTTAATATTTACTTTTAACCGCTTAACCCTGAAAATTATGTGCGGACGGTTTTCACTTACAGCAGAAGAGCAGCGGCTTAATGAATTTTTTAACCTGGCAGGTGGGAAATCGCCTTATGCTCCCCGCTACAATGGCGCTCCGACTCAAAACATGGCCGTTATTACGGATCAGCATCCCGGCAAACTGCAATTTTTCCGCTGGGGACTTATCCCTTCATGGTCGAAGGAAATACCCCGAAGTATGCCTTTGATAAATGCCCGGGCAGAAGGAATTGACGAAAAACCGGCATTCAGAAAGGTTTTTAAAAGCAAAAGATGTCTGGTGCCAGCCGATGGGTTTTATGAATGGATAAGACAAGGGAAAAAGATTCCTATGCGGTTTACCCTGCTTGATGATTCGCTTTTTGCAATGGCCGGACTCTGGGATACCTGGCAGGGCAAAAATGGCGAGGAGGTAAATTCATTTACCATCATCACTACGTCACCCAATGAACTGATGGCGCCCATTCATAATCGTATGCCTGTAATTCTCGACAAAGACGGGTCAGAAGCATGGCTCAAACCCGCTGACGAAACAAGCCTGAAAAGCCTGTTGAAACCCTATCCGGCTGAAAAAATGAAATCGTACCGTGTTTCCGAAAAAGTTAACGCTGTGAAAAACGAAGGCCCCGATCTGATTGTTCCGGTTCGTGAGATTGATCTTTTTTCGTAATTTAGCAGAGGGTTCAGATTGTATGGCAAAGCATTGCTTCGTAATGTCAACCTGAATAATTTATCATCACAATATAATGCGGCACAGCTTTTGCGCGTTATTGTTCCAAAAGTCAAAAATGAGAAAAACGGTTGTATTTCTTTTCATTATCCTCATTGTTGCTGCCATTTCGTGCAAGAAATACGAGGAATATCCACCCGAACCCCGCATTGAGTTCATGGATTTCGTTGTGCTCAGGGATGCGCAGGGAATTGATCAGCGTGGTGTCCTCAGGTTTTCGTTTACTGATGGGGATGGGAATATCGGGCTTTACGATGACGAATCCCTGCCACCATTCGATTACAATCTTTTCATCCGCTACTTCGAAAAAAAGAACGGCACTTTTGAGGAAGTCTTTTTAATTACCTCACGTTATGAAGATGATTCCACATTGGTTTATGATACTGCAACTTTCAACGGACGAATTCCAATTCTGATGCCAGCCGGGAAAAACAAATCCATAAGCGGCGAAATTGAGGACACCCTGTTTGTGAATAATCCGCTTTCCCGGTTCGATACAATAATGTTTGAACTATTTATCAGGGACAGAGATCTGAATGAAAGCAATGTGATACAAACGCCACCCATAGTAATAAAAAAGCAATAGGATGAGCAATGCTGATCCAACACCCGGCTCAAGTTCATTTGAAATAATTTCTGTGAGCCATGCGTAGATTTTTCCGAAAGGTGATTCAGGTCACGAAATGGTTGCTGGCTGTTTCCGGAGGAGTATTCCTGCTTTTATGCATTCTGGCATTTACAACGCTTCCATTTCACATGTACCACAAACTTGCTACCTACTCTTTGCCGGGGAAATTACCTCCAAAGGCAATTGTGATGCTATCGGGTGCAGGGATTCCCAGTGAGAACGGACTGATCAGGGCATATTTTACCGCAACTCTGGCTGCCAGATATCCCGAGGCAATTGTATTGATTGCAGCACCGGGTGATACCAGTGACATGAATAGCGATCCGGTAAGAATAGCGCAGGAGCTTGCACTCAGGGGTGTTGATCCGGTCAGAATTTATTTTGAACCTGAAGGCAAAAATACACGCGGTCAGGCACTTAATCTTGCCAATGGATCAGGCATAGACTTAAAAAACACCTACATCATACTGGTGACCTCTCCCGAGCATATCACCAGAGCAGTAAAAACCTTCAACAGGGCTGGATTTTCATGGGTAAGCGGATTGCCAACCTTCGAAACTTCGTTATCGGAGGATCTTACTTTTATTGACAAAGATCTTAAAGGCAATAAAGTTGTCCCGCCAATCGGTGGAAATCTTCAGTTCCGCTATCAGTTCTGGAACCACCTCAAATATGAAATCCTTGTGATAAGAGAATACATTGCATTGGGTTTTTATAAACTGAAAGGATGGATTTAAACCATTTGCTGAAGCCTCTGCCCCGGATTTACAGTTAGTATCTTTTCTTCAAAATTGATGCTATTTTTACCGCGATATTTTTTCCTGTTGCTGGCAGACCCCTGACAGGGTTACGAGCCATTTCAAAATGGGCAGCCCGGCAGATGCACGCTAACATCCTGACAGGCAGCAAAACCCTGTCAGGGGTTAGCTGGTAAAAACCTTTTTGGTTCTGGCTTGTCCGGATTAGATGAAAAAGATTAACTATATGTTTTCTCAGCCTGTGCAGTGAACCTTGTTAATCAGTAAATTTGCGACCATTATAAAACTGTTTAGGTTACCTGATGGCCAAGAAATCCCTGTCTTCACGAAAAGAATCAGTAATTGCCATATTTATGGTTGTTGGTGTGGTTTTTATGATGCGGTTGTTTTATCTGCAGGTAATTGATGACTCCTATGAACATTCGGCCAAAAGCAATGTGCTTCGTTATGTAACTCAGTATCCGGCGCGTGGATTGGTTTACGACAGAAACGGAAAGCTGATGGTTTACAATGAGGCGGTTTACGATCTGATGGTAATTCCAAATCAGGTTAAAAGAATGGATACGCTTGAGTTCTGCCGTTTGCTCGAAATATCACCGGAAGGATTCCGGGAAAGGTTCAGGAAAGCCAGAACATACAGCCGCTTTAAGCCCAGCCTTTTCGAAAAGCAAATATCGAAAGAAGCTTATGGTTTTATTGAAGAAAAACTATATCGTTATCCGGGATTTTATGTTCAGCCAAGAACGCTGAGAAAATATCCAAAACCCATTGCCGCGCATTTGCTGGGCTATGTGGGTGAAGTAAACCAACGCATCATTGATAATAATCCTTACTACAAATCCGGGGATTACATCGGGATAAGCGGTATTGAAAAATCGTATGAAAATGAATTGCGTGGGATAAAAGGAATTAAGGTAAGAATGGTTGATGTGCACAACAGGGAAGTTGGGAGCTATCAGGATGGAGCGCTTGACACAACGGCTGTAATGGGCAAAGATCTTTATCTAACCATAGACGCTGATCTTCAGGAATATGGCGAACAACTTATGCAGGGCAAAATGGGAAGTGTGGTTGCCATTGAACCATCAACCGGTGAAGTTCTGGCATTTTTGTCATCTCCGGGCTATGATCCCAATTTACTGGTTGGCAGGGTAAGGGGAAGGAACTTCAGGGCTCTGTCAGAAGATCCGGTTAAACCGCTGCTGAACAGGGCAATGATGGGACAATATCCGCCGGGATCAACTTTTAAAATGGTCAATGATCTGGTAGGGCTGCAGGAAGGCGTTTTGAAACCATCAACGCGTTACAGTTGCCAGGGTGCTGGTTCATCTCCAATCCGTTGCACCCACTCGCATCAATCTCCACTCGATGTATATGTAGCCATTCAGCAATCGTGCAATCCTTTTCACTGGAATGTATTTCGCAGTATTCTTACCAGTTCAGGCCACGGAAGCTTCCGCGAAAACTATATCTCATGGCGCAAACATATAATGAGCATGGGATTCGGCCACAAACTCGGCACCGATATCGGGAGCGAACTCAGTGGCAATATTCCCTCTGCTGAAAGTTTTGACGCCATTTACGGAAAGGGCCGGTGGAATGCGATGACGGTAAGATCATTATCAATAGGACAGGGAGAAATTCTGGCTACTCCGCTTCAGATTGCCAACTCTGCGGCTGTAATATCGAATCGTGGATTTTATTATGTTCCTCACATCGTAAAAACAACCGGAGACAGCAGTATAGTTTCCGACAGATTCAAAAAGGTAACATCAACTATAAATCCTGCTCATTTTGAAGTTGCAATAGAAGGTATGCGACAGGTAGCTACCATGGGAACAGCACGTTGGTATCAGCCCGAAGGAATTACCATGTGCGGAAAAACAGGAACTGTAGAAAATCCCCACGGAAAGGATCACTCACTCTTTATGGCTTTTGCTCCGGATGTGAACCCGGTGATTGCCATTGCAGTGGTCATCGAAAATTCAGGGTTTGGATCAACCTGGGCTCTTCCGATTGCCTCGCTGATGATAGAAAAATACATCAACGGAGAAGTTAAACGGAAAGAGCTGGAAGAAAGAATGATCAACACAAAACTATACTAACCGGTGCGCGAAAGAAACCCGATATTCGGTGATATAGACTGGACACTCATCCTGCTTTACCTTGCACTGGTGTTGATAGGATGGGTAAATATTTATGCAGCTGTGTATAATGACGCACACAGCAGCATTCTTGACCTTTCGCAAAGTTATGGCAAACAGATGATCTGGATAGTAACTTCGCTTTTTATCGGATTGGTTATTCTGCTTACAGATGCCCGGTTTTTCAGCACTTTTGCATTTTTAATCTATGGTGTGACCATCCTATTGTTAATCGCAGTGTTGGGTTTTGGCAGCACAGTGTCGGGATCAAAATCATGGTTTCAGATAGGCGGTTTTGGACTGCAGCCTGCCGAATTTGCAAAATTTGCAACCAATCTGGCCCTGGCCAGGTTTTTCAGCGGTCAGCATATTGATGTTAAAGACTTTAGAACCAAATTTATCCCGTTACTCATTCTCGGCGCACCGGCTCTGCTGATACTTCTGCAAAACGACACCGGATCGGCACTGGTTTATTCATCCTTTGTTCTTGTGCTGTATCGTATGGGATTGTCAGGAAACTATCTGCTGGCTGGCGTTATGATTGGTGTTTTTGCTCTTTCAACCCTGATGGTCGGGCAATACTGGGTTATGGGATTTGTAGGACTTCTTGCAGGTGCACTGTTGTTCTTTATCAAACGCAACAGGTCCAATATCATTAACCTCATTGGTCTGCTGCTTCTGACGGTTGGCTTTATATATTCAGTTGATTATGCTTTCGATAACTTCCTGGGCGATCACCAGAAATCCCGCATCGATGTACTGCTGGGCAAAACACTCGATCTGAAAGGTGCAGGATATAATGTGAATCAATCAAAAATTGCCATTGGCTCGGGTGGTTTAATTGGCAAAGGATTTTTAAAAGGAACCCAGACCAAATACAATTTTGTCCCCGAACAAAGCACCGATTTTATTTTTTGCACAGTCGGTGAAGAGTGGGGCTTTGTGGGAACAACAACGGTGATAGTTCTGTTTGTTTTGCTGCTGATGAGAATAATTAAAGTCGCAGAAAGGCAACGATCAACATTTGGTCTGATTTATGGCTATGGCGTTGCCTCCATACTATTTTTCCATTTCGCCATAAATATTGGGATGACCATCGGGCTGGTTCCGGTTATCGGGATTCCGCTTCCGTTTTTCAGTTATGGAGGATCTTCGTTGTGGGCTTTTACCATATTACTTTTTATCTTTATTAAACTTGACACCCGGCGAGCAGCTTTGCTTTAACCCCAATTTCAACAAAACAAGCCTGTAATCAATCTTATGTCCGAACCAATTCTCATTGTTAATAATCTGAGCATTTCATTTCGAAACGAAGATGAATGGGTTACTGCTGTTGACGATGTAAGCTTTTCGCTGAAAAGAAAAGAAACGCTTGGCATTGTCGGCGAAAGCGGTTCGGGGAAATCGGTTACTTCACTGGCAATTATGCAATTGCTTCCACGAGGTTACAGCCGCATCCATCAAGGTGAAATTATCTATTCTGGCAGCGAACAAGGGCAGGTTTTACTCCATAACCTGGGTGAAAAACACATGCGAAAAATCAGGGGCCGGCTGATCAGTATGATTTTTCAGGAACCAATGACTTCGCTTAATCCGGTAATGCGCTGCGGCCGCCAGATTACAGAATCGGTTAAACTACATCTGGGTTACGACAACGCCAAAGCCAAAAAATATGTGCTTGGTTTGTTTGCTGAAGTTATGCTTCCCGATCCCCTGAGAATATATCTTTCTTATCCGCATCAATTATCGGGTGGGCAAAAGCAGCGGGTTATGATTGCCATGGCCATTGCCTGTCGTCCGGATATTCTTATTGCCGATGAACCAACCACTGCCCTTGATGTCACGGTTCAGAAAAACATACTCCTGCTGCTGAAATCCCTTCAGCAAAAGCACAACATGAGCCTGATCTTTATCAGTCATGATCTTGGGGTAATTTCTGAAATTGCCGACAATGTGGTTGTTATGAACAGAGGAAAAGTGGTGGAGCAAGGTTCCGTGACGGATGTTTTCCGGAATCCTCAGCATCCCTACACCAAAGGACTCATCGCCTGTCGCCCTCCTCTTGACAGACGACTGAAACGCTTGCCTGTTGTCAGCGACTTTTTGAATGGGAAAACATCAGAATTAAGTTCTGTTGAATCTATAACTTCAGAAGAACGGGCATTGGCTCACCGTGAACTTTACGCAGGAGTACCGCTGCTTCAGGTGGATGACTTAAAGGTTTATTACAAAACAAAATCCGGCTTCCTGAATCGCAATCCACAGTATTTCAAAGCTGTTGATGATGTAAGTCTGCAGGTTTACAAAGGAGAAACACTGGGATTGGTTGGCGAATCGGGGTGTGGAAAAACCACGCTTGGCCGGGCTATACTCCGGTTAATAGAACCCACCGAAGGAAAAGTGTTTTACGATGGCAAGGATCTTTCCGGATTAAATCCTGAACAGTTAAGAAAAATGCGTCAGCGTATCCAGATCATTTTTCAGGATCCTTATTCGGCACTCAACCCAAGAATTACCATTGGTGATGCCATTATGGAACCCATGATTGCACACGGATTGATGGCCAACAACAAAGAACGCCGGGCAAGAGTGCTGCACCTGCTGAGCAGGGTTGGACTGGAAGAAAATAGTTTTGAGCGGTTCCCCCATCAGTTTTCGGGAGGACAAAGGCAAAGAATCAGTATTGCACGTGCTTTGGCGCTTGATCCGGAATTTATTATTTGCGATGAATCCGTTTCTGCACTGGATGTATCGGTTCAGGCTCAGGTTCTTAACCTGCTGAATGATTTAAAGAAAGATTTTGGATTTACTTACATATTCATCTCTCATGATCTCTCCGTTGTGCGATTTATGTCGGACAGAATATTGGTGATGAGAAACGGAAAGATTGTTGAAGCGGGTGAAGCTGATGATTTATATAATAATCCGAAGGAGATTTATACGCGGGAGTTGATACGTGCTATCCCCGGCAGTTAAATAATTATGTTATGGGCCTGGAGGCGTTATAGTAGTATTGCATTGCAACGCGTGCGAGCAGCATAGGAAGGCGAGGGCTGTCAATAAATAATAAAAGCACTTAATACACCCGGCAGGGGAACTCGCGAGAGTAGCTGGTAACAAGATATTAATTTTGAGCGTTGTTACTACACGCGTCAGGGGACACGCTTGAACCGAGCGCTAGCAGTGGAGGTAAAAAATAGATTTTGACGATACTCCAATTCAATGGAATACTTGATATAGAAATGAAAAATAAAACCAAAAGCCTTGCAGACAAGCAGTGCTTTTACTCATAATGCCCTTTGACAGAGAGTATCAAAACAAAAGTATCGTCAACTTCATAAACCAAACGATGTTCACGGTTTATCCTACGCGACCAACAGCCAGTAAGAGCGTGTTTTAGCGGTTCGGGTTTGCCAGTGCTAGCAAAAGGATGTTCGGTTAGTTCTTCAAGGATCAAATTAATCTTATTGACAACAGCTTTATTGCCTGACTTTTTATGAGTTCTTATATCCTCTATAGCTTGTTCAGAAAAGCGTAAGATATAGCTATTCATAAGCTATCAATAAAGGATTTAAGATTTTTAGCTTTTATTTCACTAAATTTACCTTCGGCAATTTGCTTTTTACTTTCCATTATTTTCTCTACAAAATCTGGGTTATAGGTATCTTCTTTGGCTACTACAAATTTGATTTTAAGAGCTTGCAAAAACGCTTTTAAAGCGGATACTTGTTCGCTTGTTTGCGGATGGGCGATGAATATGTCTTGTGTTTTCATTGTACGGACAAAAGTAGTTATAAAGTGGATCTTATGTAATAAATTAACGAAAATAGAAAATTAAAGTTGCGATAAAGTGAATTTAAATTTGTGTGTGTGCGGTTAGATTCATCATGCCAGAGCATATTATAGATTGTCAACGGTTTATTATTTTGTAAATTGCAGTATTGAAGTAAAGTGAATATTCCGGAGCAAAATAAGCCACCATTCCGGAGCAAAGTAAGCCATCCATTCCGGAGCAAAGTAAGCCACCCCCGCTAAGCGGAATTTGCAATTCCGCTTCAATCACCATTGAATTTGCAATTCAATACTACCGACTGTATCATTCAAATGCATTCTCCAACTTTATCACAACTATTTTCAGCAAAAGCAAATCACCACTTTACAAAAGAAATATTCCCTACCTTTATTCACCAAAAACTCACTCAATGAGTTTGATATTATGACAGGCCCGCGAGAAGAAAAAGCTATTATTTCCCAACCTCGAATTGCAGAGGCTTCTTCTTACTCCAACCTAGTAGCCTCCCCCTCCATCCCCGCCTTTACCCACAACGGCAACGAACCCAACGCCTACTACTTCCACGCCGATCACCTCGGCAGCACCAGCGCCATTACCGATGCCAACGGCTCGCTAAGCCAGCATGTACTGTATTTTGCCTATGGCGAACCGACCGAAGGGAGCTCGCGAACACCTTTAAAACATAAAATATGTGAGCAAACTTTTATAGAAGAACACCGCAACAGCACCAACAGCCCCTATCTGTATAACGGCAAAGAGTATGACCAGGAAACCGGCCGCTACTACTACGGCGCACGCTACTACGACCCCAGGATAAGTTTGTGGATTGGAGTGGATCCGTTGGCGGGGAAATATGCAGGAAAATCACCATTTTCCTACTGCGCTAATAATCCTATTGTTTTCATTGACCCTGATGGAAGGAAATTCATAAATTTTGATGATAAGGGAAATTATAAAGGGGTTACAAAGGATAATTGGTTTCATAATGCATTTGTTGGCATTAAAGGAAGAGTTTTAGACGAAAATGGTAGTGTAACTCAGAAATTTAAGTTTGCTGACCCTAAAAGGGATGCAAAGGCTATTCAAGATAGGATAATTACAAAATTGGTTATTGTTAAAGAAGGTGATGTCCGGGGCATGCTTTCTAAAGCAGATGCTTTTAACTCTGAAAACAAAACAGCAAATCTGAGCCTTTCCAAAAGATATGATTACATTCTGAAAGAAGGCGTTGGCGGAGGCAAATTAGATTTTTCATACAGCGATATACCAAATAAATATCCTGGAGCGAGTAAAGACCCTTTAAACTCTCCATCGCCAATGATTTTCCTTGTAGATGGTGTGGCTCATAATCATATGAATTTTGGCAATTTCTTGTTTGGTGCAGCTGGTAAAGCTATGGGCTTTACTAGAATGGAGTTGGAGGCAGGAGCAAATTGGAATAGTTTGACAAACTCTGACCAAAATAAATATGCACCGCAATTTGATTCCTTCGACGACCAATACTCAATCGGACGTGGTGTAAAATATGCCAAAGACCAGAATTATAAAAAGATGGAATACAAAGTTGAACTAGGTCCAATAACACCTGGTGTAGTCGTACCATAGTAAAATAGAGAGATATGCATGTAACTAAATTTTTCACAATAATGATTTTCTCTGCTTTAACAATGAATTGTTGTATTAGTCATAGAAATAGCAACAAGGACTTTGTAAATAAATACTTCAATGAAAGTTTCGAAAACTTTAAGAATAAAGGGGTTGTTGTTAGAGGGTACGACAATGAACGAAACCCGATGCTTTTTATAAGTATTGATTTAGAGAAAGCTTCAGAAAATGGGCCTTACATTGTGACAATTGATAGCAAAGAAAGCACAATAAAGAAAACGAGTTGTCATCTAATGAAAGACAGTATTAATATCGATAGAAACGCATTAGACCAACTTGCAATGGAGTTTCTAAAATATCATGTTCAACTTTTAAGAGTTGATAAGGCAGGTAATGTATATGTAAGCTTATCAACAAACGAATGGCCAACATTAATTAGATTCTCAAATGAGAAATACATAACAGAGACTTACGAAAATGATTGGAAAAAGATAAAAAGCAATTGGTTTGAAAGGCAATAACACAAAAAGCTCGGCTTTGTCGAGGCCTCGGCTAAGTGTTATTTAGCTTCGTTTAGCTTGCCAGCTTAGGCGGCCTCGGTTGCAATTCCGCTTTAAACACCATTGAATTTGCAATTCAATATATTTCGCCAGTGTTTGGCTTTTCTACAGGATGGCCTGAATACTTAAAAAGTGGTATATTTGGTGCTGAGATACGGGTTGTGGGTATGGATTCTGTGGGATGGTTAGTAAGATGGGGGCGAAGGGTTGAGTGGATGAATTCGATTGCTGTAATTATAAAAAACGATGAAACAACTAATAATCTTAATAATTATTTTTCCGCTAATTACTTTTGGACAGATTGAAAAATCAAAATACGAAATAGTCATTGGTTATATTGTTGACTCAATCATAAAAAATGATTTTGGTAAATTTCACATTTCCAATTCAATAGCAAATAAAACTGAATTTGCTGACTTTCATGGATTATCACAGAATTGTGAGATCCAACATAAATTATTACTTGAAATTTTGTTAAAAGGAGAACAATCAAAAATAAAAGAATCAAAATTAGCAGGTTTAATTCCAGGTGAGTATAAAATTGAATCCAACAACAGAAAGGTAGAATTTGGGACAATTATAACTTACAAGAATATTTGGGCAACTGTAATAATAATAAGAAATAATTCAACCCAAGAAGATGAATGGACAAAACATTCGCTATTGTTCATAGACGATAAATTAATTGGAAAACTGATAGGAAATTGGCATGGAGATTAGATATTCCCGGCTAAGCGGAATTTAGCTTCGCTGAGTTCGTCTGCTTTAGCGGCCTCGGTTGCAATTCAGCTTTTAACACCATTGAATTTGCAATTCAATAGATTCCGCAAGCTGATCCGTGCCCTTAACAGCCTATTTGGATAATTACAAATTATCCAGTGTTCAGAGCGGGGAAACTTATACCCGGGAGTTAATCAGATCAATACCAGGTAGTTAAGTTAATTAAGTGCATTCATAACCTCCTCAGGTTTAAATGGCTTTGAAATGTAACCGTTCATGCCTACCTGATAACAACGCTCACTTTCATCGGTAATTGAACTTGCCGTCATGGCAAATATTTTTACTTTCTTAACTCTGTTCTCGCTTTCTTCAATCTCCCTGATTCTTAATGTAGCTTCGAAACCATCCAATTCAGGCATATGTAAATCCATTAGTACCAGATCGTAATCATGAATCAAAAATTTCTCAACCGCAATGCGACCATTGTCAGCTATGTCAATGGTTTGCTCGTACTTCTGAAGTAACAACAAAGCAACTTTCTGATTGATTGCATTGTCTTCTGCGATTAAAATTCTTTTCTTTTCCATGGAATTCAGTGAGTTAGCATTTACAGCAACCGATATTCAAGAGGGCCAATCAGAGTCAACAGATCAATCCATCTTAAGCATTCAACCATTCATCAACGATTTTACAAAAAGTAACTTCAATAGATGAATTATTTTCATTTTAATTTCTGTGCAGAATGATAGTTTCTTAGCTATAGATAGAATTCGGGGTTAATTTATTACCTTTACCAGATAATATGAATAAGATATGGCAAAGAAAAAGTCAGGGTCAGGAGTCGCCCATTCGAAGAATGACCCATTTATAAGCACAGTTGAAACATTGTTTTCGACAAACCCGTTCAAGGCGTTTAATTTCAGGCAGGTTTCCAAACTTTTAGGAATTTCCGACAAGGTGAGCAAAGAGCATGTCAGGATAATTCTTGAGAAACTTTCAGCAAAAGAAACCATCATAGAGCTCAACCGCGGCAAATTCAAATATAATCCCGATTTATTGAACGACAAAATATTGACAGCTACAGTCATTGGCGTTGTTGATATGAAACAAACCGGCAAGGCTTATGTAAGTGTTGCTGATCTGGATGAAGATGTGTTTGTAGGAGCCGGACATACAGGTCATGCGCTTCATGGAGATACGGTGAAGGTTCATCTTTTCCCGCTCAGAAAAGGGCGCAAGGTAGAAGGGCAGATTGTTGAAGTGCTGAAACGTGGTCGTTCTCAGTATGTCGGAACCGTTCAGGTAACCGGCAAATTTGCATTTTTGATCCCTGACGATGTTTCAATTCCCATTGATATTTTCATTCCGAAAGAGTCGCTCAATAAAGCAACACACGGGCAAAAGGCCATTGCACGTATTACTGAATGGCCGGAACGGTCGAAAAATCCCTATGGCGAAATAACTGATGTGCTTGGTAAACCCGGAGATAACAATGTGGAAATGAACTCCATACTTGCATCCTTTGAGTTTCCGCTGCAGTTCAGGCCTGAAACGCTGAAAGAAGCCGAAAAAATTCCGGAAAGAATCAGCGATGAAGAAATTGCCTTGCGCAGGGATTTCAGAAATATATGGACCTGCACCATTGACCCGCCGGATGCAAAGGACTTTGATGATGCATTATCACTAAGGAAACTTGATTCGGGAGAATGGGAAGTCGGCGTTCATATTGCTGATGTTTCGCATTATGTAAAACCTCAGACTGCCCTTGATAAAGAAGCTTATGACAGAGGGACATCCATTTACCTGGTTGACAGAACCATACCGATGTTGCCCGAAAAATTGTCGAATATGGTTTGTTCGCTTCGACCCAACGAAGACAAACTTTGTTTTTCTGCCGTTTTTACCCTTGACGAAAAGGCAAAAATCAGCAGCGAATGGTTTGGAAAAACCATCATCAACAGTGACCGTCGATATAGCTACGAAGAAGTTCAGGTTATGATTGAAGGCGCTGAAGGCCAATACAAAGATGAACTTCTGATACTGAATCAACTTGCAGAGCAATTGAGAGAAGAGCGCTTCAAAAAAGGCTCGATTGCTTTTCACACCACAGAAGTGAAGTTTATCCTTGACGAAAACGGCAAACCCCTCGACACTTACGTTAAAGAACAAAAAGAGGCCAATATGCTGATTGAGGATTTTATGCTGCTTGCCAACCGGCGTGTAGCTGAAAAAATCGGACAAAAGAAAGGACAATCCACCCCCAAAACTTTTGTTTATAGAGTTCATGACGAACCAAATCCCGATAAGCTTGCCAAATTTTCAGAATTTCTTACCAAGCTCGGGTATAAATTAAATTTAGGATCGCATAAAAGTGTTGCCAATTCATTCAACAACCTGTTTGAACAGATTGCCGGCAAAGGCGAAAAAACAATGATCGAAACCATTGCCATCCGCACCATGTCGAAGGCCGAATATTCAACGGTAAACATTGGCCATTACGGACTATCATTCCCGTTTTACACCCACTTTACATCGCCTATCCGAAGGTATCCCGATCTGATGGTACATCGGCTTCTTGAATGGTATCTGGGAGGAAAGGGTTCTGCAAGCAAAGAGGAGTATGAAGAATATTGTGTACATAGTTCGGAAATGGAGCGCAAAGCAGCGGACGCCGAAAGAGCTTCGGTAAAATACAAACAGGCAGAGTATCTTCAGGATAAAATCGGGCAATCGTTTAATGGCCTTATTTCGGGTGTCAGCAAGTATGGTATATTTGTGGAACTCGAAGGCAGTAAATGCGAAGGAATGGTTTCTATGAAATACATGGACGATGATTTCTATTACCTTGATGAAGACAATTACCGTGTAATCGGACAACATCACGGCCGCGAATTTAAGCTGGGAGCTCCGATAAAGATTCGTGTAAAACGTGTTGACCTGCAACGCAAACAAATGGATTTTGTGCTTGACGATTCAATGTCGTTTAGTTAAGGAATATTGTCTTCGACTCCGCTCAGACTGACAGTCATCCTGAGCGGAGTCGAAGGATATTTGATTCACTTATCTGAAAATTTGAAACCATAACTAAACGACATTGCTTGACAATTCTTTACAGTAAGTAAAGCTCCTCAAAAAAAATGTCCTAAAAATAACAATTCAGAATTATGGAAAATTTTGTTGCCTATAATCCAACAAGCCTTCACTTTGGCAAGGATGTACTCAATGGCCTCGGGCAGGTTATCAATCGTTTTGGTAAAAAGGTATTGCTTGTTTATGGAACAGGATCAATAAAGCAAAACGGACTTTATGATCTGGTTATTAAACAATTGGAATCAATTGGTGCCGAAGTATTTGAATATGGAGGAATACGCTCTAATCCGATTGTAGAAGATGTGGATGCAGCTGCTGCTCTCGGCCGTGAACACGGTGTGGATGTTGTGCTGGCTGTTGGCGGTGGAAGTGTGATTGACTCAGCAAAAATTATTTCAATCACCATTCCTGTTGAAACCCCGGCCTGGAATTTCTTTGTTAGAAGGGCGCTTCCGCGCACTGCTGTTCCTTTGATTTCGGTACTCACGCTTGCCGCTACCGGGACTGAAATGAATCCATTTGCTGTAATTTCAAATCATGCCGCTGAGAACAAAGGCAGTTTCAGCAGTCCGCTGATGTATCCCAAACATTCATTTTTAGATCCGCAGTTTACAATGTCAGTCCCCCGGGACTATACGGCGTTTGGTGTTGCCGATCTGATCGCTCACTCACTGGAAGCGTTTTTTGGCAAAGGCGAAGAAGCAACCCTGTCTGACAAGTTTGTCTATTCCATAATTCTTGAAGCAATGGAGTACGGCCCTGAACTGATCAATGATCTTTCAAATTACAAGCTGCGTGCAAAAATAATGTACGCAGCCACCATGGCACTCAACGGATTGACCATGAATGGCAGGGTTTCGGGTGAATGGGGCGTTCACAGCATCGGACATGTACTTTCGTTGTTATACGATGTACCGCACGGAGCATCACTGACCATTGTTTATCCCGCATGGCTCCGGCTGCAAAAAGACCGGATTGGAAAACGGATTTCACTTCTGGGTGAAAATCTATTTGGCACTTCGGATGTTGATGAAACGATAAATCAATTGGAAGGATTTTTCAAAAGCCTGGGTTGCCCGGTCAGATTGAGCGATATACCAGGAATTAAGCCGGATACAGATGAAATATTCAGAATAATGGAACTGAATAAAGCTGCTACTTTTGTTCACAAACTCGACCACGACGACTACAGGCGAATCATTCAATTAATGATGTAGAATACAAGCCCTGATAAAATGGGAATGAACGGGAAAAAGTCAGGAAGGTCGTCATCTTTAAGCTCTTTGGTCAGGCGTTTTTTTAGAAAACCCGGCAAAAAGCGCAAATCCCCTCATTTAATCAGGGTCGTACCTGTAAATATTCCTAAATCCCGGAAACGCAGAAGCGGTGTTAAAGTAAGATGGATCAATAAGATTGAGAAACTTTTTCACAAAACGGAGAAAGTCCGATCGATAAATCCTGAAAAACTTGCTGCCAATATTGCGAATAAAAATCTGAATCCGGGGGCAGAATCAGATCATACGGTGAACATTGCCAAAGATCTTCAACCTGACAACACACCACAAATTCAGCATTTAAACGACAAGCCTGAACAGAATATAACACCTGTTTCAATCAGATCGAATCACAAGCCAAGCCGTCGTTCCAAACCCTTGCAGAGATGGTTGCGCAGAATTAAAAAGGCTTTCAGAAAAAAGAAGTCAGTACGGGCTATTAAACCAGATAATCTTGCGGCCAACAGAATAAATAAAAACCTGAATCCTGCAACAATCCAAAATTCCGAAAACAACACGCAGGACCGGGCTTCGACCCCCCGCAGGCATGCTCACAGGCACGTCCGCCGGAAAATCAGTCTGATAAAGTTTGAATCAGAAGGCAGCCCGTTAAAAAAACAAGCAGCTGAAGACAACACCTTGTTTTTAGTCAGGCTTAAAAAGGTAATGGGCAGTATTGATCTACGGGCAATCCTTAACTCTCTCGGCCTTTTTATACTCTCATATCTTTTTATCTATCTGGTGTATCAATCCGCTACCATTGTTGTGGCTTCTTTTTATGGAATTGATTCGGTGTTGTACTATTATGAGGTATATTTCCCTATCGGAAATACAAGCAGCTTATGGACCAAAACCAACATCATTGCCATCACGCTTATTGGTCCATTGGTATGTGGCTCACTTTCTATATTGCTTTTCAGGATAATACAGGCTAAACGAATTGACAATCACATATTAAGGTTGTTTTTGTTGTGGGTTGCATTTCAGGGAGCTGCCCATTTCCTTGGTGCATTTGTTGCAGGCATCATTACCAATCTGGGATTCGGCTATGTTGCCAACTGGATGTTTATGAATGTATTCTTTAAAATTCTGGTTTCTCTGATATTTCTGTTTGTTTTGAGCCTGAGCGGTTATTATTCAACCAATGCCGCCATGAGCAACCTTCCGCATGGGAAACGCAAATACGAAAACCGGGTTGGCGCCATGCTTTCAACCTATATCATACCGTGGCTGCTGGGTACTTTGCTGCTCTTTCTGGTCAGAAGTCCCGACAGGGCTCCGCAACATGAATATATAAATGCATATGACACCATTATTCTGGCATCCGTGGTGTTTGCAATTATGCCCATGATTTTCAGAAGGCATTTGTTGAAATATTCAGGGAAGATAAGAGGGAAAACGGTTTCATTTACCAAAGGATTGCTGGTGCTGTTGATGGCAGCAATTATTCTGATTGCATTCAGATTGGTGCTTTCCCCAGGAATTCATTTTGTGATAAACCTGGATTTCGGGGCTGGGTTTTATAATTAAATCATCTTCAAATTGCATTGATTGGAAAAAGCAGTTTAACCTTCAGAATATCGAAGATTAAACTGCTTGATTCGTATTAGAAGGCATGTCTGATTAACTTCCTCAAAGTAAGACACTGAAAGTAATCTTTATCCCCCTCTTATCCCCCTTTCGGAAAAGGGGGACGATTGCTTTCGCTCTTTTAGACACATCCGTTTGTAAAACAACTAATCACGGCAATCACTTCATACAGTGTTGTAAAAACAAGCAGAATATCCTTCTCAACATCAAAGATTAAACTGCTTGATTCGTATTAGGAGGAATGTCAAATTAACTTCCTCGAAGTAAGACAATTTTTATATCCCCCTCTTTTCCCCCTTTTGTAAAACTACGGTGAGTACACATCTTTTGACAATGCCCATCCTTCATATATATCGTAAAATCTTCGTAAGCCCATCCATAAGGTTGTGATTCCTGGACTTCGTTCAGATTTATACCCTTTCCAGCCACCAAGACGAGCAATAACCCACGTCGCTCTGGCAAGGGAGTTAATCGGATAAGGGTTCTTGAGTTTCTCCGTTTTTCCTTCAAGTGCCGCACATTGATGCTCCAAGCATTCTTGTTGTTCCTCAGTGAAGCACATTATTGATTCCAGTGTTTCCCCTTCTGGGATGCTATAGCAATAGCGCATCTGGAGAAGTTTTGTTATTGTGGCTAACATCAATAGAGATAGCTTTTTTATAGATCTAGCCGATTCCAACTCACTAGCTTCAATGTTATAGCCTTCTTCTTTAAGAATTTTGAATATCTCTTCTATTATCCAACGCCAACTATACCATTCAAGAATACACAATGCTTCTTCTATGGTAGTTACAGGCAAGGTTGTCAATATCTTCCAATTAATTATTTGATCAGACTCAGCATTAATCTCTTTTGCCTCAACTGAATATAATTCTATCTCGCTTTTTAAATTCTTTGATGCTGAACCTGGCCGTTTTAATTTGATCGGACAAAAACGAACCTCTAGAATTGCAGTGCGTTTAGTTTGTTTTTTTCGCTTGTCACCAGGCATATTTATTGAGTAGGTCCCTGCTACTTCACACGCTGCTAGCTTGTCAGATAGTTTAATACCCTCGGCCAACATTCTGTCGGATTTTGATCGAATCAATAAATGTGTTTTGGTGTCAGGAACAATTGCAAATTGATCGTAAATATCGCCTTCTCTATCTTGAACAATAATTACCGTTGTTGCTTCTGCAAGAGATTCCTTTGACTTTATGGAAGATTCAATCCACTTATAGGATTCCTTCTGCTCAATAGGAAGTTTTTTGTACTTCCGATCATATTTAGTTGTTTTTTCATTTGACCTATTCCAAACCTTAATGTCAGAAAATCCAATAGGAAAACCACATTGGGCATCAACAACAAATGACGGGTGAACGAAAAATCCCAAGCCAAAATCCGAAGATGTTGTAGTCCCGATTGAATCATCTATTTGAATTCTATTCTTGTGATTGTAAAGGTTTATTTCCGAGGTGTCCTGTATGCTTAGCACAACTCTTCCTTTAACCGATAAAAAGCATTGTTTAGTGATCTCTTTAATAATTGATTGCTCTGTAGTTTTTTTATTCCCTAGAAATCGATACCATCCACGCTGACTGGCATAATCGCTTGAAATTTGCCTAATGGAATGAATGGATTTTGAAAATAACTCTCGGGTCATTTTTATTGCCCGTTTTTGGAGTCGCGCATCTCCAAAGCAATTTTCGAATTTTAGCTCCATACTTTTTTAGTGTACAAAGCTAATAATTTGTGTACACACCGTAGTTTTGTAAAAGGGGGACGATTGCTTTCGTTCTTTTAGACACATCCGTTTGCAAAAAGTCCAATTAGAAAAGGTACTCAAGTGGGAAAGTTATTTCGCCAGTCTCACTTAGAAAGGATTTCCATAAAGAATTTTTCAGATCACCATTCCAACACCTACAGTACGGTTGGTTGCTTCATCAATAATAATAAGAGAGCCTGTTCTTCTGTTTTTGGAATATGAATCTACAAACAGAGGTTTGGTGGTTCTGATTGAAACAGAAGCAATGTCATTCAGCCCCACATTTGAGCCATCGTGTATGTGCTCAAGTGTGCTGACATTAACTTTATAATTCACCGATTTTATAACGCAGCGTACATCACGGGTTGTGTGTTTAATGGCATATTTACCATTAATCTGCATGGGTTGTTCGCTCATCCAGCACATCATCATATCAACATCCTGAGTGGCAGTTGGAAGGTTTTCGGCTTTTGCCAGCATATCTCCGCGACTGATGTCAATATCATCGTCGAGCGTAAAAGTAACTGACATCGGAGCCCAGGCTTCTTCGCATGGACCATTGTACCTGTCAATTGACTTGATGCGGGTTTTAAGCATCGAAGGAAGCACTACCACTTCATCGCCGGGCTTAAATATGCCACCGGCAACTCTTCCGGCATAACCGCGATAATCATGAAACTCATCCGATAATGGTCTTATAACATATTGAACCGGGAATCTTGGATCAACAAGGTTATTGTCGTTGCCAATTTCCAGAGTTTCCAGCACATGCCTGAGTGTACCGCCATCGTACCATGGCATATTTGTGGAAGCATCAACAACATTATCGCCCAGAAGCGCGCTGATGGGAACAAATGTATAGTCAACCAACTGAATGACTCCGGCAAAATCTATAAAATCAGCCTTGATTTCGTTAAATCGTTGTTCACTGAAATCCACCAGGTCCATTTTGTTGATGCAGATGATTACATGCGGAATCCTGAGCAGAGAAGCAATATAAGAATGTCGTCTTGTTTGTTCGGTTAAACCATTGCGGGCGTCAATCAGGATAATGGCGGCATTTGCAGTTGATGCGCCGGTCACCATATTGCGCGTGTATTGAATATGCCCGGGAGTATCGGCAATAATGAACTTGCGTTTGGGGGTAGCAAAATAGCGGTAAGCCACATCAATGGTAATTCCCTGCTCGCGTTCAGCCCTGAGTCCGTCGGTGAGTAGTGCAAGATCGATATGCTCATTGCCACGGCGGATGCTGGCTCGTTTTACGGCTTCAAGCTGATCTTCAAAAATGGATTTACTGTCGTAAAGCAATCGCCCGATCAATGTGCTTTTGCCATCATCAACACTGCCCGCGGTTGTGAAGCGAAGCAATTCCATATCGAGGTATCCGTTTGTTGAGAACTCACTCATAATCAAATCTTAACTTTAATGAAAATTAGTTTTCCGTTGCAACACCTGATGTCAGGCTGTTATGAGGACTAGAAATATCCTTCTTTTTTACGGTCCTCCATGGCAGCTTCCGACCTCATATCGTCAGCTCTTCCTCCCCTTTCAGTTACCCGTGTAGCAGCGATTTCAGCAATAATTTCTTCGAGCGAATTGGCTTCAGAAAGGGTAAGACCGGTACAACTGATATCGCCGATGGTTCTGCAGCGGACAGTCTTAACTTCAAAAGTCTCACCATCCTTGAGTGTCATAAAAGGAGCTTTGGCAAGCCATACTCCATCGCGGTTAAAGACTTCCCGCTGATGGGTAAAATAGATTTCAGGGAGCTCAATATTCTCTTTCAGAATATATTGCCATACATCCATTTCTGTCCAGTTGCTGATTGGAAAAACCCTGAAATGCTCTCCCTGATTTTTACGACCGTTGAATATGTTCCAGAGTTCGGGGCGTTGATTTTTGGGATCCCATTGCCCGAATTCGTCACGGTGCGAAAAAAATCGTTCTTTGGCGCGGGCTTTCTCTTCATCGCGGCGACCCCCACCCATTGCAGCATCAAATTTATACTTCTCCAATGTGTCGAGCAGTGTGGTGGTTTGCAGCAGATTACGGCTGGCCATAGGGCCTCGCTCTTCGACTACCCGTCCATTATTGATACTTTCCTGAACTGAACCAACTATAAGTGATGCCCCAAGTTTTTTTACCATATTATCTCTGTAAACCATAGTCTCAATAAAATTATGGCCGGTATCAATATGAAGCAATGGGAATGGCAATTTCGCAGGCCAGAATGCCTTCATAGCCAGATGGGTCATGATTATTGAATCTTTTCCTCCCGAAAACAAAAGCACAGGTCTCTCAAACTGCGCAGCTACTTCACGGATTACGTAAATGGATTCATACTCCAGCTCATCAAGGTGACTCAGTATTCGATTCTTGGTCATGGCATGTAATTAATTTGGGGTAATATAAACCGCAGCAACTCCTGAATATTCTGATCAGGTGTTGAATCTGCTGTATTTATGGTAAAATCTGACTTTGCGGGTGGCTCAAAAGGTGAACTTACGCCTGTAAAATCAGGCAATTGCCCGAGTCTGGCTTTTCGATACATCCCTTTTACATCGCGTTCTTCGCAAATGTGAAGAGGCGCATCAATGTAAATACTTATGAAAGTATCCTTTCCAATGATATCCGCAGCCATTTGCCGGAGATCATCAGTAGGTGTAATAAACGCATTAATGGTGATGATGCCTGAATCGGCAAGCAGGCGCGAGACTTCGGCTACACGGCGAATATTCTCCGTCCGGTCAGCCGCCGAAAAACCCAGATCGCTGCACAAACCTTTGCGGGTAATGTCACCATCAAGCATTCTGACTGTGAAGCCCTTTTCGAGCAACAATGATTCAAGTCCAAGTCCCAGAGTGGTTTTGCCCGAGCAGGGAAGTCCCGTCAGCCACAACACTTTTGCCTGCTGACCAAGCTTACGCTCCATTGATTTACGGAAGGTTTCTGGATTATTCATAATACACTCAAAAGGAAAGCAGTTGCAAAACTAACACAATTTTTTTGATTCAGGGACAGCTCCATGTATGCAAAAAAGCCACAAAAACTGTGGCTCTTTATTGCTTATGATAGTCACTATGATTTACCGAAAAGGTTATCGATTACTCCCTTTTTCTGAGGTTCCTGATCGTCGGTATAATAACCATAGCCATAGCCGTAGCCATAACCATAGCCGTAACCATAGCCGTAACCGTAACCATAACCATAGCCATCTGAACCCCTGTCCATTTTCACATCATTGACCAATATGGCCATATTGGGAATGTTGCGCTTTTCAATGTCAGAAATGATAGCTCCAAACACTTTTTTGTTTGTGTAATTCTGGCGAACAACAAAAACATTTACATCGGTATATTTCATCAAAAGGAACGCATCAGTTACCAGCCCGACCGGAGGAGTGTCAATTACAATAAAATCATACATCTCCTTCAGCGTTTCCATTAATTCATTATTGCGATCCGACGCTATAAGTTCTGCCGGATTTGGAGGAATTGGCCCAGCCATCATTACGTCAAGATTATCGAGCGGTGATTTCTGAATAACACTCCTTACGTCGCTCCGGCTAATCAGGAATGAACTTATCCCTTCGGTATTTGTGAGTCCGAAGTCCTGGTAAATTTTAGGCTTACGAAGGTCATAACCCATCAACAGGGTTTTCTTACCATAAAGCGCAAAAATAGATGCCAGATTTATTGATGTAAAAGTCTTTCCTTCGCTTACCATGGTTGAGGTTACCAATATCACTTGCTTATCTTTGCCTTTTGCAAAATAGCCCAGATTGGTTCTGACAGATCTGAATGATTCGGCAATCGATGATTTCGGAAATTCAGCAACAACAATATTGCTGTCCTTGTTGTTGTGGATAATGTGTCCGACCAGCGGAATGGAGGTAAGCTGCTCCAGATCTTTCTTGTCAAGAATTTTGTCGTTGAGGTAGTCTTTACCCATTACATATATCACAGGAAAAACAAGACCCAGTAAAAGTGCAATGGTATAATTGAGTGTTTTTTTGGGGAATACCGGTTGTATTTTATCAATTACCGCATTGTCGATAACTTCATTATCAGGTAGGTTTGATGCGCGGGTAATCTGAGCTTCTGATCTTTTCTCGAGCAGATAAGTGTAAATGGCGTCGTTGAGTTTGAATTTTCGTTCAATACCAAACAAAGCGCGCTGGGTTCCCGGTAGCTGGTTGATTCTTGAAGATAAAGATCTGATTCGGCTATCAATATCTCTGATTGCAATGGCTGAAGTATTTATAATATTTTTGATGTTCTCTTCCAGTGTTTTCTTGTTGATTCTGATCCGGTCGTCGAATGATGCAATAATCGGATTCTTTTCACGGGCCGTCATCAGCGCTTCGCCACGTTCGGCATAGAGTCTGGTAAGCTCGTTGATCAATGTGGCAAGAACCGGATCGTCAATTCCCATGGATGATGGAACCGTCAAGCCGTCAATATCTCCTCCGTCTCTTATTAAATAGTCCTGCAAATAAACATAATACTTATTCTTAACTATCAATTCCGCTTTCTTGTTTTCCAGTTCTTTCATCATGGTAAAAACCTGTTCTGTCTGGAAATCGAAATTCATAACTTCGTTGGTGGTTCTGAATTGCTGGAGATTTGACTCTGCCAATTGCAATGAATCGGTAATTCCAAGAAGCTGTTCATCAATAAAATTGATTGTATTTGTTGCAATCTGGTTTTTCTTTTCGAGGCTACGCTGCAGATAAACCAAAGTAAGCATATTCAAAAAATCAGCAGCCTTTTCAGGATTTGGATTTTTCATTGAAATTTCAACAATGGAAGACTCCCTGTTTATGGGCTCAATGGTAAAGCCCGAAAACGCCTGAACAAGATCTGTTGTTTTATTGAAAACGAAAATCATCTTCTTGTTCAGGTGCTCCTTTGGAATATAATTGGTATTGAGCAATACTTTAAAGTTGTGGTTCTCGCTTTTTATCTCCTGCCCAAACTTGTAGGTGCCACTCAACTTAAGGTTCACCTCCGAGCCTTCGACCGCCTTATCCCTTGAGTAACTATAAAGACTTGCCAATTCTCCTTCAGAGGAAAGTGAAAATTGATTATCAGGCAAAATTACCAGGGAAAACCTTACGCCAGTCGGCTGTAGACTGGCAGTATCAAACAGAACCGTAAAAGGAGATTTGGTATATAACTCCCGTGTAACGAAATTATCTTCAAGGAAATACGAAATATTAAAATCCAAAGCCTTTATTGATCTTGTTATCAGGGACCTGGATTTCAAAACACCTATTTCGTTTTCAAGATTCTGGGCTCCTCTGAGGTTACCAAGTCCAAGCATAGCCTGAGGATCGAAACCCGACTTATCATCTTTAATCATTACTGTTGTAGCGACTTTATAAATCGGCTCAGTATATTTATTAAAGAGGAAGGCTATGGTAAGCGCAGTAAAAATTGTAATGATAAACAGATACCAGTATCTGTAAAACTTAAAGAACAGTTGTTTAAAATCAACCGATTCTTCCTGATTTATTTCTTTTATGTAATTTTCCACGGTTGTGCTTATTTTATAAAGTTCAGAATCAACAATGTAGTAGATATTGTTGAGAATATGATGGCATATGGGAATGCTGTAAAGGTGAAATTCTTACCACTCAGCGGCTCTATATAAACGATATCGCCGGGTTGGAGGTAATAAACAGGAGAGTTCAGCAATTGGGAACTGAGAAGGTCAATTTTGTAAACGCTGGTGCCTTTTTCTGTTTTCCTGATAATACTGACTTCTTTACGGTTCGCATAATTGGTAAGGTCGCCCCCCATACTAATCGCCTGAAATACATTTAACTGGTTCTGGTAAACCATATAAGTGCCGGGACGCATAACCTCTCCAAGAAGACTTATCCTGAAATTTATCAGTTTTACGCTTACAGTAGTTAGTTGAAAAAACTCATTCACTATTTGCTGAAGATTGCTCTGAACCTCGAAAACCGTTTTCCCCACAACATCAACTTTGCCTACCAGCGGAAAATCAATATTACCCGAATCGCTTACCTGATAACTGTTAAGGTAAACCCCGGCCTCAGATTGAGTCTGAATATTTACATTCGTATTTGACTGAAACGGATTCATGTTTTTAGGATCAATATTCTTTACGTCAATGTGAAGATGATCGCCAGTCTGAATTTTGTAATCGGGCGCTTTTGCCTGATAATATGTTGTCTCGGATTGCTCACTCGAGGCTATATCCTGAATATATTTAACCCTCTTAAGCGATACGCAGGAGCCCAATAGTATTAAAACGGAAAGAAAAAGAAGGAGTTTTCTCATAAAGTAATCGTTGATGTAGGACAATTTTAAAATAATTCATGCTTTAGTAAACACAATAAATGAACTATGCCAACAAGAATATTTTCAATGTTTAAGTTTAAAAAAGCATTTAAGAACTCTGAGACTCTCAGTTTCAGTTGACAATGCAAAAATACAATTTGTTTTTGTTCTATAAGGGATTTAAGTTCTGTATAGGACTTAAATTCAGTATTTGGTCTGAATTTCCATGGATTCCAGCCACACAAAGATTAATATACCTCAATAACTTGTGTGTGATTAATCATTCAACCGGGGCCTTGTTATGTGACAAATGTTCCTTTGAGGGTGGCAGTTGTGCATGACTCTATCTTCACGTTTACATAATCGCCGGGCTTAAAACTGCCTTTCGGAAATACCACCACTTTATTCTGACTGTTGCGTCCTGCCAGTTCTTCGCCTGATTTGCGTGATATGCTTTCAACCAGCACTTCAAAGGTTTTACCAATATCGGCTTTGTTGCTTTTCAGCGAAAGCTTTTGCTGCAGATCGATAATCTGCTGCAATCTGCGACTTTTTACTTCTTCCGGAACGTTGTCCTTATACTTTCGCGCAGCAAGGGTATCGGGTCTTTCGGAATATTTAAACATGTAGGCATAATCGTAGCCAACCTTTTCCATCAGCTGCATGGTTTCCATGTGATCTTCTTCTGTTTCGTTGCAGAAACCAGCAATGATATCGGTTGAAAGTGCGCAATCGGGCAAATACTTCATGATGGCTTCAATACGCCCCAGATACCATTCTTTGGTGTATTTTCTGTTCATCAGCTTCAGCACAGCGTCGCTTCCCGACTGCACCGGCAAATGAATCGACCGGCAAATATTCGGATGGGCTGCCATAACTTTTAAAAGCTCATCCGATAAATCTTTGGGATGAGAGGTAGCAAATCGCACCCGAAGCTGCGGACTGATTGAAGCCACCAATTCCATCAAGCCCGGAAAACCAATTCCGGCATCATTTTTATATGAATTTACATTCTGCCCGAGCAAGGTTACTTCACGATATCCTTGTTCAAAAAGACCCCGTGCTTCGTTTATGATGGTTTCAGGCTCACGACTGCGCTCTTTGCCGCGGGTAAATGGCACCACACAATATGTACAAAAGTTTTCACAACCTCTCATTATCGAAATAAAAGCCGATACCCCATTGCTTTCAAGCCGCACCGGATCAATATCGGCATAGGTTTCGTCGGCCGAAAGTATGACATTAATTGCCTTTTGTCCTGATTCTGCCAGATTGAGCAAACGCGGAAGATCGCGGTAAGCGTCAGGCCCGACAATCACATCCACCATCTTTTCCTCTTCAAGCAGCTGCTCTTTCAATCTTTCAGCCATGCAACCCAATACCCCGATGATGAGACCCGGCTTTTTCTTTTTATACCTGTTAAACTCCTTCAGCCGGGCTCTTATGCGCTTTTCAGCATTGTCGCGAATGGAGCAGGTGTTGACAAAAATCAGGTCCGCTTCACCAATCTGATCGGTAGTTTCAAACTCATGATCGGTCATGATGGAACCCACGATCTGGCTATCCGAAAAATTCATCTGGCAACCGTAGGTTTCTATATATAATTTCTTTTTGATGTTCATTGCTTGACTTTAAAAATTGGATTCAAAATGCCTGCTCTGCAACAGGGATGCAAAAATACAGCATTTTTGAACCCCCTCATTCTTAATTTGTTGTAAATAATATATCAATTTTTTCGATGTGGTTATTTTTTTATTGCGTTACTTTGCACCCATTTTTAACGGAAATACGCTGAAAAACATGTATTTCGGTAAGACAATATTGTAAAAGCTATGATAAAAAATCTTGTAATTGTTGAATCTCCCGCCAAAGCCAAAACCATCGAAGGCTTTCTGGGAAAGGATTATATTGTAAAATCAAGTTTCGGCCACGTAAGGGATCTTTCGAAGAAACAACTTGGCGTGGATATTGAAAATGATTTCAAACCCCAGTACGAAATATCCTCTGATAAGGTAAAAGTTATCAAGGAATTGAAAAAACTGGCTTCTGAAGCTGAGATGGTTTGGCTTGCCTCCGATGAAGACCGTGAGGGAGAAGCCATATCATGGCATTTATCGGAAGCATTGGAATTGGATGAAAAGAAAACCAAACGAATTGTTTTTCATGAAATTACCAAAACAGCCATTGCCGAAGCCATCAATAATCCACGGAGCATCGACAAAAATCTGGTAGATGCCCAGCAAGCCCGCAGGGTTTTGGATCGTTTGGTAGGTTTTGAGATTTCTCCGGTTTTGTGGCGAAAAGTAAAACCCTCACTTTCTGCCGGGCGGGTGCAGTCGGTTGCTGTAAGGCTGATTGTTGAGCGCGAAGATGAAATCAAAGCATTTGTAAGCAGCTATTCTTACCGCGTTACCGCAACTTTTACCATTCAGGGCGAAGATGGAAAATCGAAGATTGCCGCAGAACTAAACCGGCGTTTTCCTGAAAAGCCCGAGGCACTCACTTTTATGAAGAGCTGTGTTGGCGCTCAATACACCGTTAGCGATGTTGAAACCAAACCAGCCAAAAAGTCTCCGGCACCGCCATTTACCACTTCAACCCTTCAGCAGGAAGCCAGTCGCAAACTGGGTTTCTCGGTTGCCAAAACCATGTTGGTGGCTCAGCAGCTTTACGAAGCAGGTATCATTACTTACATGCGTACCGACTCTGTGAATCTTTCAAAAATGGCCATTGACCTCGCGAAAGAGGAAATTACATCCACTTTTGGTGAAAAATATGTAAAAACCCGCCAATACGCAACCAAAACCAAAGGTGCCCAGGAAGCCCACGAAGCCATCAGGCCTACCTATATGAATCACCGCGAAGCTGGTGGCGATGCTTCACAAAAAAGGCTGTATGATCTCATCTGGAAAAGAACCATAGCTTCGCAAATGAGCGATGCCGAAATGGAACGCACAACAGTAACCATTACAATTTCAACCACTTCTGAAAAATTTGTTGCCAAAGGCGAAGTCATTAAGTTTGACGGTTTTCTTAAAGTTTACCTCGAATCAACCGATGACGAAATCAATGAAGATACCGAAGGAATGTTGCCTCCGATTAAATCGGGGCAGATTCTCGATCTTTCGGAAATGCTTTCGACACAGAAATTTTCGCAGCAACCACCCCGTTACACCGAAGCCAGTCTGGTGAAAAAACTCGAGGAACTCGGAATCGGCCGGCCATCGACTTATGCACCTACCATTTCAACCATTCAGAAACGGGAATATGTGGTAAAAGAAGACCGCCCCGGTGTTCAGCGCGATTTTACTCAAGTCAAACTTAAAGGCAATAAAATATCAGAAGTTGTAAAAACCGAAAACACAGGCCAGGAAAAATCAAAACTCTTCCCTACTGACATTGGTTCTGTTGTAACTGGCTTTTTGGTTCAGCATTTCGAGAACATCCTTGACTATAACTTCACGGCCAGTGTAGAATTGGAATTTGACGAAATAGCGCAAGGGCAAAAAGTCTGGAATCAGATGATCAGAGAGTTTTATTCGCCATTTGCCAAACAGGTAAAGGAGACTCTTGAAAAATCGGAAAAAGTAAAAGGCGAAAGGCTGCTGGGTACCGATCCTGAATCGGGCAAAAACATATACGTTAAAATCGGCCGTTTCGGACCAATGGTTCAGATCGGTGAATCAGAAGACGAAGAAAAGCCACGCTTTGCAAGTTTGAAAAAAGGACAGAGCATCGAAACACTGCTGCTTGAAGAAGCCCTGAAACTGTTTGATTTCCCAAGGCTTATCGGCGAGTATGAAGATGCTGAACTTACCGTTGCCATTGGTCGTTTCGGACCTTATGTCAAACATAAATCGGCTTTTTATTCATTGGCCAAAACCGATGATCCTGCAAGCATTGATGTTGAACGCGCCATCGAGCTGATCGAAGAAAAGAAGAAAAAAGAATCAGAAAGGCTTATTAAAACCTTCCCTGAGAACGATAATATTCAGGTTTTAAACGGCAGATTCGGCCCTTACTTTGCGATCGGAAAATCCAACTATAAAATTCCCAAAGGGAAAGATCCTGCTGCGCTCACACTCGAAGAATGTCTCGAAATTGCAAAGCAGGTAGATGCAAATCCCAAACCTGCAGGAAAAAGTAAGTTCCGGAAAAAATAGCAGATTCTGCATCATTGAATTTATTAAGCGGTTGTCAGTGGCAACCGCTTTTTGTTTGCATATCTCCCGAAAAAGCCATAGGTTTGAATCTTTAAAACGACGCTTTACCTCATGGAAATATCAATCTATTTTGATCCCATATCTGAAGAACTTTTCAGCGAGCACGAGGCCGCCTCGCATCCACGTATTCAGCGCAGTATCATCATTCATACTTTAAATTCAGGTTTTCCGGAAGCACAGGAAATGGATGTTGCCATCATTGGTGTGATAGAAGACCGTGCTTCAATCAACAACCACGGATGCGCAAATGCGCCAGATGAAGTGAGAAAATACCTGTATAAACTTTTCCCGGGATCATGGAATTGCCGCATTGCAGATCTTGGAAATATAAGGCAGGGTTTTACCATCGAAGACACCTATTTTGCACTTACCTCCACCCTTGAATATCTGATTGCAAACCGCATTCTTCCGGTTGTTATCGGAGGAAGCCAGGATCTGACTTTTGCAATGTATAAAGCATACGAAAAGCTGGAGCAAATTATAAACATGGCGGTAATTGACCCGATGTTTGATCTTGGTGAAACTCAAAAGGAGCTTAATTCGCAAACTTTTCTGAGCCGGATCATCATGCAGAAACCCAACTTCCTGTTTAATTATACCAATCTGGGTTTCCAAACATACTTTGTTGATCAGCCGGCACTTGACCTGATGAAGAAACTGCTTTTCGACACTTACAGGCTGGGTATGCTGACTGCTGATCTTAAAGAAACTGAGCCTTTGGTCCGGAATGCTGATCTGGTTTCTTTTGATATGAGCGCAATCCGCGCTGCTGATGCCCCCGGCAACGGAAATGCATCGCCCAATGGCTTTACAGGTGATCAGGCCTGCCAGATAGCAAGATACGCTGCCATGAGCGACAAGCTTTCATCCATCGGGTTTTTTGAACTCAATCCATCTTTCGATCGTGGAGGAACAACCGCCCACTTGCTGGCACAAATGATATGGTATGTTTTTGAAGGCTATAATTCACGGAAAAAAGACTTCCCTGGCTTAGACAAAGACGCGTTTATCCGATACACAGTGCCTGCAGCAGACTTCAGCGAAGGAATCGTATTTCTGAAAAGCAGAAAAACCGACCGCTGGTGGATGGAAGTCATTTGTGGTCCTGATAACCAGAAGAAATACTCAAACCATTTTATTGTACCCTGCACTTACCATGATTACGAAACCGCCTGCAACAACGAAATGCCCGACAGATGGTGGCAGGTGTATCAGAAACTGATGTAGCTATGCAGGAAGCCCTTAGGGCTTGGAACAACAAAACACAGACAGATTTCTATACTCGCTAACTTTTTCGTAAATTGAAACTATGACTTTCAATTTACGAAGATTATAAATTTTTATTATCTTTGCCATTGATTTTTAACTGTTTGAAGATGTATATACAGCGAAAACTAACAGAAGAAGTAGAAATTTTCCGCAAGATCTTTCCGGTAGTTGCAATACTTGGCCCTCGTCAGTGTGGCAAATCAACCTTAGTAAAGTATTTATTTTCAGAGAAAACAAATGCCATTTATCTTGACCTTCAAAGCAAGGAAGATTTGAACAAGTTGCGCGACCCTATTCTGTTCTTCAACACACATGAAGATAAAATCATTTGCCTCGACGAGATCCAGCTATTGCCTGAGTTGTTTTCTGTATTGCGCAGTATAATTGACAAAAACCGAAGAAATGGCAGATTTATTTTACTTGGTTCAGCCTCACGGGATTTGATACAGAAAAGCTCCGAATCTTTGGCCGGGCGTATCGGGTATCTGGCACTCACTCCTTTTCTCACCACAGAAGTACCTGATACAGATATTATGACGTTGTGGAACAGGGGCGGATTTCCGGAAAGTGTTCTTGCTGAAAATGATAATTTCAGTTACATCTGGCGTGATAACTTTATTAAAACATATGTAGAAAGAGATATTCCTCAGTTGGGATTTCAGATTCCGGCACTTCATTTGCTGAGGTTTCTTACCCTTTGCGCTCACAATCAAGCTCAAACCCTTAATCTGAGTAAAATTGCCGGAGCTATGGAAATGACTCATCCCACCATGCGCAAATACCTCGATCTGCTGGAACAAACCTATATGGTCCGGTCTCTGCCCCCTTTTGAAATGAGCATAAAGAAAAGACTGGTGAAATCGCCAAAAATTTATGTTCGTGACAGTGGAATTTTACATCATCTGTTGGGCATAAAAAATATTGAAATGCTGTTTGCCCACCCTGCTTTCGGATATTCATGGGAGGGATTAGTGGTTGAACAAGTGCTCACTGAATTGGAGGTTCCTGCCTTTTTTTACCGCACAGAAAAGGGTGACGAAATGGATTTAGTGCTTAATATCAATGGCAAACTTATAGCTGTTGAATGTAAGGCATCTTCAGCTCCCGGATTATCGGCAGGGAACTATAGGGCAATTGAAGCACTAAGTCCCATTCATACCTTTATAATTGCACCCATTCAGGGCGACTCATATTTGCTGCATGAAGGAATAACCGTTACAGGGTTAAAGCAAGCATTAAATGTGCTTAAACAACTGGCTTCCGGCTCTTAAAAATTAATAATACCATGACCCTAAAAGAAGCCATAAGGCTATCTAACTGAATATCACAAACTCATCTCTTCAATCTCAGCCCTCAGGTGCGGGTAAAGGGCAATAAGCGCTGCTCTGTTTCCCATTTCAAAATCGGCAAAATCGAAACCCGGAGCCACTACACAACTCACCAGAGAGAATCCATTACCACCCTTTACCCTTGATGCAAACCAGATACCGGCCCTTATTACCAATTGAGGTACACTGCCCGGAATATCATTCACGCCCAAAATGCTGATGCTGAAATTTCCGGCTTCGTCAATCATAAGTATTTCCAGCGGTTCTCCCTGATGAAAAAACCATAATTCATCTGAACTCAGACGGTGAAAATGTGATTTGTCGTGATCATTCAGCAGATAATATATGGCTGTTGCTGTGTTTCTGATTTTTCCACCGATAGAAATTTCAGCCGGACTACGGTATGTTTCGCGGTAAAAGCCTCCTTCGGGATGAGGAAGCAGATTATAGTTTCTGATGATGTTTTCTGCTGTTATATTCAAAATATTCTGCTGTTTTTTTAAATCGCGCACTAAGGCATTTACCACTTTAATCCGGACAGTTTTGCATTTACGATCTCCTGCGACGGTGAAATATCAAAGTGCAGCGATGGCTGGAGATAATGCAGATTGTGCTCGCGTTTAAACCGCTCCTCACCAGCGCCGGTGATGTTCAGCATAATCAGGGCATCTTTATCAACAGCTCCGTCATTCACAGCATTTATCAGCGAAGCGGCAGCAATGGCTGAAGCAGCATAAATGTCAATTCCTTCCTTTTCCAGGAACAATTCCTTTGCCGAGCGGGCTTCTGCATTGGTGGCTTTAAGCACATCGCCTCCGGCATCTTTCATGGCATCGTAAAGTCCGCCAATAATGGGATAAGGTGGTTTGCGGTTTGATAATACTTTGGCATCAATCTCCATAACGTGTAAACGTGCAAGATCATCATCGTAAGGAAGCATGGCTCTGGAATTTGCTTTCCATGCATCGTAAATCGGCAAAAACGGAGCATTCTGCGAAACCATCAGTTTCATTTTGTTGCTTCCGAAACGACCATCTTCAATCAATCGCAGGTTGGCTTCCCAGGCAGCAATGGCTCCGGTTCCGCTTCCAACTGCCTGAAAGTAATAATCGGGAATACGGCCGATGGTGGTAACCGCCGATAGCACTGTGGTTCCCATTCCGTCGCGGCGGGCAACATTTTTTGCACCGCCCTCTGCCAGAAAGCCTTCACACTGTGTTGCCATATTTGAGAGGTGAATGGCATCGAAATAATCGCTTCCCGATGCAGTAACGGCAAGCTTAACGCAGGGATTCAGCGGTTTGTCAAACCACAACGCGCTGATGTAGTCCTGCGGAACACAAAGAAGCAGAGGAATGTTGTTATCGGAACAAACTTTGGCAAAAGCACGGGCTGTATTTCCGGCCGAAGCCACCACCAGAACCTGCTGCTGATCGGGCGACATGCGTCCGCAAACCGAGTAAGCTTCTGTTTCTTTAAATGAACAGGTGGTCATGCCGGCACCAATCTCGGGCCAGTAGCCACTGAAGGTAATCCACAGGTTTCTCAGGCCAAGGGCAGCTGCCAATCCTGTGCTTTTGTAGGTAATCGGCGCTGAGGAGCCCTGCAGGGTGCGTTTAAGCGGAAGCCAGTCGGCAAAAGTATAAAGACCAGCCTCTGCCCCTTTCAAATGCAGTTGTTTATTTTCGTAAATTGCCCGTATCAGGGCAGGTTTATCTTCGCCGGGAGCATCGAGCATCCAGCCACTGTCCTGGAAGATTTTGCCGGTAAACTGTGACTGAAGGGTGTATTTGGTAGGAGAAAAGCGTGTAGGCATAACTGAATTTCTTAAGGCGCAAAAGTAGTAAAACTGAATGGAAGTGAGGTAATTTCAAATTCAGGTGTATAGTTAGAGATTATCGCATAAGAATCCGGTTAACTGCATAAAGCCAAATCATTTGAAAAGCATTGTAAAGCCTGCCAACCGAAGTATGGACTCATCGATGGTTCAGATTGTATCGGTCTTGCAGACCGGTCAGAGTCCTGTTTATTACCGCCTGGTGTGCTTTATCTTCTACATGTAAATCATTGTTAATAGTTTGTTTATTTGTCATCGTGATTTTTTGATTTGTCGTAATTTTTTAAATGGGTTAATGTCACTTTATTTCTATTAAAAACATGAGAGCAGCTCCAAAATCCATAATTCCGTGTAATATGGCAAAGTAAATGAATAATGATGGTCTGTGATATATTGAAATTCCTATTAATAGGGCAAATGGTAAAAACACTAAGGAACGATATACAATAAAATTAATATCAGGAATAAATGGTAAAGTGCAATGCTGAATTGATAGAAACAAAACGGGAAGAAAAATAGCTAACCATTTTCTTTTTAACTGTTCTTTTAGTTTTGGCATGATATACCCAAAATAAGTAGCTAACTCAGCAAAAGTAATGGTTATGGGAAAAGCAATCAATAAAATATAAACCCAGTACTTGTTAATTGGTCCGAACATCATTTGGGTCGGCACATTGGAATCATTCCAAAGTAGTAAACTCAAGAAATAGCCAGAGAAAAAGACAATAGGACCTATTAAAATAGTTAATCCAAGAAAAATAAGGATGTCATTTTTGAAATCAGATTTACTGATTTTAAATAAACTGAGATAAACCCGACCTTCTGTCTTGAATAAGAAAAATAAAATTGCAATGCTGACAATATTTGTTAGCGTTGCAGATAACAACCAGTAATGCTCTGAGAGTTTCCACGAGGCCGTAAACAGCGCAATAAGAACTTGAAAAAATAAAAATAAGATTAGCCTGCTTCCAAGCAATGCAAAGGCTAACTTTCCTGCTTTATCCATGTTGTGTGCCGTTTTTTTTTATTCTAATCGATTCTCTTTTTTCAGTCTTTTAGTAGCAAATTGTCTGATTATCTGGGTTTTCTTCTACACTTGGTGGTAACGGTTGAGACTAAGCGCTGGCGGGCAGTTTTGAAAACATCTCTTTCCGGCCAGCACATTTTTCAATAAATGTACAATCTTTCTCCAAACAACCATGCGCCCGATAGCGTTTAGCCTTTGTTGGTTGCATGTTGTTATTTTCAATGACACAACTGGTAATCTTTGCTTAATATCATTGTCTTTTAGGTTTCTTGAATTTAACATCTACAGTTAAAAATCCATTGATTGGATTATTGTTTTTGATCACTGGTTTCCATCTACTTACTGATTTTACCAATCTGATTGCTTCTTCATTTAACCGATGATCTGATGAATTAATTACATGAACAACAGATGTATAACCATAGTAATTTATGAAAATCATTAATTTAACTTTGCCAACAATAATTCTATCATCAGTTGTTGTGGGATAAACAAGATTTTCCCTGAAATACTCCTTCATTTTCCGATTTCCACCAGGGTAACTTGCTGGCCCATTCCGATAGTATAATTTTTCAAACTCATCGATTTCTACAGATATGGCGATATCTCTGATTACGACTTCCTTCATGCGCCAATAAAAGTAAACTTTAAGAAAATATTCAGAATTTATTGCTTGTCCAATGGAATCAGTAGCAGGGTTAAAAACCAATAATCCTGCAAGCCGAAGTGCTTCTTCATCAATATCTCCTCCGATACTCCTAACAATATTTTTGTTGTTCACATAACCATCTGAATCTATTGAAAGTCTCAGCACAACAATTCCTTCAATGCTGTACTCTGACTTTGATGAGTTAAATATATTATTATTAAAAAGAAACTGTTGCAAGGCAACTTCGCCACCTGGGTACGAAACTGTATCGTTGATTCTTTTTGGCAATGAATCCCGATTTTGGTTATAAAGAACAATATCACCCGCCAATGATAATGCTATACATTTAACCGAATTAGTCGTTAAATCGCCCTCGGATGTAATCGATTCATACTTTACAATAACTGTTCTGGAGTCATTGATCATTAATTTATTAGAATGACTGCCAAAGCATTCATTTGGGTTAATAAATGATAAATACAAAATGAATAGAGTTGTTATCAACACCATCCATTGAATTCTTCTTACAAATATCATTTCCTTTTTTCTTATTCGATAAAATTGAGTTTATTACGTTGCCTTTATTTCAAAGTGTGGTAAACTCGCAAAACAATCAATGATTCCTTACAATTGCAACGTGCAGCGGTAGCCGTAGTTGCCGGAATTCGGAGACGAAAACTGTCAACCGAAAACGTGGCCGATTAAATGCTCCGATCATCAAAAACCCACATAACCAGGCAATTACGGCTACCGTTTGTTGAACTAAATCCCGCTTCGCGGGCTAGCTCTTACAAAAATACCCGATTCTTTCCGTTATTAAGGAATTATTCACCAAAATAATTCTTGACATGAGAAAGAAATCGGGTTTTACCATTGTGGAGCAAGCTATTGTGCTTGTTCCGGAGTTTGATAACGTTGTCCGTAAACTGGACCAACAGGTTGCTTTGCGCGGGCAGAGTAAAAGTACATTAAATAACTATATCAGGCGCATTGCCCTGTTTGTAATCCGCTTTGGGAAGCTACCAGAGCAAATTGACCCGGAGGAGATTAACGAATACCTTGTTGCCCTGGCACGTGACCCTAAATCTCCCTCACGAAGCAGTTTTAAACACATGGTTTACGGCTTGCGGTATTATTACAGGTTGCTGGGAATGAATAAAAATGCTATTGGGCTTCCTTCGCTCAAAAAGGACACCAAACTACCGGTTATCCTCAACCAAATGGAACTTAAAGAGTTGTTTGCAGCTCCAACTCTGCTCAAACACCGTGTAGTGCTGACATTGATTTACTCAGCCGGCCTTCGTGGACAGGAGGTGATCAACCTGAAGATTTCAGATATCGATTTTGAACGTAAAACCATTCACATCCGCCAAAGCAAGTACAAAAAAGACCGTATTGTACCGTTGGCCGAAAGCATGGCTGTTGGACTGAAGAAATACATCAAAGCCGAGAATCCGCATATCTGGCTTTTCAATGGCAAAGATGCCGATGGGCGCTACAGCGTAAAGGGAATTTCCTGGGTAATGCGCGAAAACATGAAAAAAACCTCCATCACCAAAGAGGTTAGTCTTCATTCGTTGCGACACTCCTATGCAACACATCTGCTGGAGCAGGGACTCAATATCGTAACCCTGAAAGAGCTGCTGGGTCATGCCGAAATTACCACTACCATGATTTACCTTCATGTAGCTCAATGCCCGCTTATAAAGCCTCACAGCCCGCTCGACCAGCTTTATAATTACAATGGAAATGCGAACAAGGTTTGAGCTGGCCGATGTGGTCAATTTATTTGGCCCCGGTCTGATTTCTAAAACCAAGCTTGCTCCGTTGCAATTAAAAGTACTGGACAAAATCGCGTACTGTCGTACTTCAGCTCTTGGCGGGCACGAAGAAGTGTGTGACAATTGCGCCACGGTACGTTATAGCTACAATAGCTGTGGCGACAGACACTGCCCCAAATGCCAGGCTGCCAAACAGGTATTCTGGATTGACGACCTTGTACAAACTACCCTTCCGGTAAAACATTTTCATATCGTATTTACGGTTCCGCATCAGTTGAATGTGGTGTGTCTGCATAACCAAAGGTTGTATTACGACCTGCTCTTTGCTGCTGTATGGCAAACCCTCCGATCTTTCGGGTACTCTAATTATGGCGTTGAAACCGGAGCAGTTGCAGTATTACACACCTGGGGGCAAAACCTTTCGCTTCACCCGCACATTCATTGTATTGTCCCGGCAGCCGGATATACGCTCAATGGTCAATGGAAAAATATTGGCAATTCAGGACAATACCTTTATCCGGTTCATCAGCTGAGCGAAGCCTTTAAAGGTAAGTTCCTTGATAGCCTCAAACGTGCACTGCGTAAGCAAAACGAACTGGAATTGTTTAATTCAGTGGTGCAGCAAGCCTATAAAACCAAGTGGGTTGTTCACTGCGAACCTTCGCTGGCAGGTGCCGATCATGTGGTAAAATACCTTGGACAATACACGCACCGGGTAGCCATTACCAATCAGCGCATTCTGAATATTACCGGAGGAGAAGTGACATTTATTGCCAAGGATTACCGCGACAGGGCTGTCAAAAAGCCGGTAACCCTCGATGGCATTGAATTTCTGCGACGCTTTACCATGCACATCCTGCCCAAGCGGTTTGTTAAGATCCGGAGGTTCGGTATTTATAACCACACCACAAAACGAAACCTTGATCTGCAGTTTGTCCCTCAGAAAAAGCCCGACATTGACGAGATAGTAAAAAGTCAACAAACCCCCGAAACAAACCTGCAACGCTTCACGCGGCTCACAGGAGTTAATCCCTGCCTTTGCCCGGTGTGCAAAACCGGGAGGATGTTTGCCATCAGGGAACTCCCCCGCATAAGATCACCGGCTTGTCCCATATTTAAAAACGACAACAGGATTTATTAAATCAACAACTCCATTCTGCGCAAACTGCGTAAACGGGTATGTTATGCCCGATAGTGAAGAAACATTGCAGCATCAGTCAGTTTCATCCACAAAAAGAACCTGAAAAAGCGCATAATGCTGCATTACATCAAAAAACAAAGTCTGTTTTTTCGCTTCAATCCAATTAGAAAACGTCTTTAAGTACATAGTCACCCATGGGATGTAGTTCAACATGGACTCATCGCTGGGTCTTGCAGACCGCTCAGAGTCCTATTTATTGGCAACTGGGCTTTATTTATCTGTCTGCTATCCAATTCCATTTACACCAAAATCAAATAGTATCTTTTTCTTTAGGTTCACCTTAATCGACCAATAATAACTGCAACCGTCCAAAACATACATTTCTTCGGTTTTCCATTTTATATCTTCAGGTTCCTTATAAAATACCTTGTCAATGAATCCATAAATTCCATTTTTGTCCCAAAAGCAATTGATGAATATTATTTTATCTCCGTTTGAATCAATATAGCCAAAATACTGTCTTCTGTATTTTTCAAGTTTTCTATGAATCACTGGACAATTGTCAAACTGATTTGGTCTATTTCTATTTATTTCCTTTATTCCTTGTCTTAAAACAATCTCGGCGGAATCAATTTCCATTGCAGTAGGCGTGAATTTTTTTTCTGAACTATTCATTAAACCAATATAGTCTTTGGAGAAAATCACTCCTTCATATCTGTTTTTTTTAATGTATGTGTTTTGATAATCAACATTTCCAATCTTACCGATACAAGTCTCAGTTCTATAAACAGAACAAGAGTCAAAAATCAGGAATCCAAGAATCAAAATGGTCGATATTTTAATCTGCTGTGTCATTGTCTTTTTTTAGCCTTGTTGCCAACGGTTGAGGCTAAGCGCTGGCGGGCAGTTTTGAAAATATCTCTTTCCGGCCAGTACAATTTTCAATAAATGTACAATCTTTCTTCTTACAACCATGCGCCCGATAGCGTTTAGCCTTTGTTGAACTAAATCCCGCTTCGCGGGCTAGCTCTTACAAAAATACCCGATTCTTTCCGTTATACAAGAATTATTCACCACAAAAAATTCTTGACATGAGAAAGAAATCGGGTTTTACCATTGTGGAGCAAGCCATTGTGCTTGTTCCGGAGTTTGATAACGTTGTCCGTAAACTGGACCAACAGGTTGCTTTGCGCGGGCAGAGTAAAAGTACATTAAATAACTATATCAGGCGCATTGCCCTGTTTGTAATCCGCTTTGGGAAGCTACCAGAGCAAATTGACCCGGAGGAGATTAACGAATACCTTGTTGCCCTGGCACGTGACCCTAAATCTCCCTCACGAAGCAGTTTTAAACACATGGTTTACGGCTTGCGGTATTATTACAGGTTGCTGGGAATGAATAAAAATGCTATTGGGCTTCCTTCGCTCAAAAAGGACACCAAACTACCGGTTATCCTCAACCAAATGGAACTTAAAGAGTTGTTTGCAGCTCCAACTCTGCTCAAACACCGTGTAGTGCTGACATTGATTTACTCAGCCGGCCTTCGTGGACAGGAGGTGATCAACCTGAAGATTTCAGATATCGATTTTGAACGTAAAACCATTCACATCCGCCAAAGCAAGTACAAAAAAGACCGTATTGTACCGTTGGCCGAAAGCATGGCTGTTGGACTGAAGAAATACATCAAAGCCGAGAATCCGCATATCTGGCTTTTCAATGGCAAAGATGCCGATGGGCGCTACAGCGTAAAGGGAATTTCCTGGGTAATGCGCGAAAACATGAAAAAAACCTCCATCACCAAAGAGGTTAGTCTTCATTCGTTGCGACACTCCTATGCAACACATCTGCTGGAGCAGGGACTCAATATCGTAACCCTGAAAGAGCTGCTGGGTCATGCCGAAATTACCACTACCATGATTTACCTTCATGTAGCTCAATGCCCGCTTATAAAGCCTCACAGCCCGCTCGACCAGCTTTATAATTACAATGGAAATGCGAACAAGGTTTGAGCTGGCCGATGTGGTCAATTTATTTGGCCCCGGTCTGATTTCTAAAACCAAGCTTGCTCCGTTGCAATTAAAAGTACTGGACAAAATCGCGTACTGTCGTACTTCAGCTCTTGGCGGGCACGAAGAAGTGTGTGACAATTGCGCCACGGTACGTTATAGCTACAATAGCTGTGGCGACAGACACTGCCCCAAATGCCAGGCTGCCAAACAGGTATTCTGGATTGACGACCTTGTACAAACTACCCTTCCGGTAAAACATTTTCATATCGTATTTACGGTTCCGCATCAGTTGAATGTGGTGTGTCTGCATAACCAAAGGTTGTATTACGACCTGCTCTTTGCTGCTGTATGGCAAACCCTCCGATCTTTCGGGTACTCTAATTATGGCGTTGAAACCGGAGCAGTTGCAGTATTACACACCTGGGGGCAAAACCTTTCGCTTCACCCGCACATTCATTGTATTGTCCCGGCAGCCGGATATACGCTCAATGGTCAATGGAAAAATATTGGCAATTCAGGACAATACCTTTATCCGGTTCATCAGCTGAGCGAAGCCTTTAAAGGTAAGTTCCTTGATAGCCTCAAACGTGCACTGCGTAAGCAAAACGAACTGGAATTGTTTAATTCAGTGGTGCAGCAAGCCTATAAAACCAAGTGGGTTGTTCACTGCGAACCTTCGCTGGCAGGTGCCGATCATGTGGTAAAATACCTTGGACAATACACGCACCGGGTAGCCATTACCAATCAGCGCATTCTGAATATTACCGGAGGAGAAGTGACATTTATTGCCAAGGATTACCGCGACAGGGCTGTCAAAAAGCCGGTAACCCTCGATGGCATTGAATTTCTGCGACGCTTTACCATGCACATCCTGCCCAAGCGGTTTGTTAAGATCCGGAGGTTCGGTATTTATAACCACACCACAAAACGAAACCTTGATCTGCAGTTTGTCCCTCAGAAAAAGCCCGACATTGACGAGATAGTAAAAAGTCAACAAACCCCCGAAACAAACCTGCAACGCTTCACGCGGCTCACAGGAGTTAATCCCTGCCTTTGCCCGGTGTGCAAAACCGGGAGGATGTTTGCCATCAGGGAACTCCCCCGCATAAGATCACCGGCTTGTCCCATATTTAAAAACGACAACAGGATTTATTAAATCAACAACTCCATTCTGCGCAAACTGCGTAAACGGGTATGTTATGCCCGATAGTGAAGAAACATTGCAGCATCAGTCAGTTTCATCCACAAAAAGAACCTGAAAAAGCGCATAATGCTGCATTACATCAAAAAACAAAGTCTGTTTTTTCGCTTCAATCCAATTAGAAAACGTCTTTAAGTACATAGTCACCCATGGGATGTAGTTCAATCCCGAAGCTTCGGGAACTCATCGCTGGGTCTTGCAGACCGCTCAGAGTCCTATTTATTAGCGCCAGATTGTTTCTTTATACCATTCTTTGTTTATCAGGGTGCCATTCAAATCATACTGTTTTTCAATCCAAATTGTCCTATAGATCCTTTTCCTTTTGTTTATTTCATAGGAAAATTTCTCTGTCATTGCGATTATTTTACCTTTTCTATAATGGACAATTATTGCTGTGTCAGAAGGTGAATCCCCGAAAATAAAACAAAGGCCATGCATCCTTCCTCTACTATATTCTGTCGTGCGGGTAATCTGCCATGAGTTTGAATTATTCGGTTTTGACATAGAATACTCAAGCCATTTACCTGTTTTTCTGTTGTTGTGGTAAAATCCTGAGAATTTGATTAATTGTGTATAAATTGAATCAATATAATATTCAATCCATTGACCCTCTTTTTGACTTTTTTTATTGAAACTCCCGCTATCATTCGGTAATATTAGCAAAGATATAAGGCTATCCCTGTTTCTCTTATATTCATCTTCAAATTCTTTAAATTTAACCGTATCGAGCTTTATATCGAGATAAAATTTAGTCTCTTGACAAAAAATAATTATTGGAAAGAAAATGACAATTATTACTGTTGGTAATTTCATTTATTTTTCAATTTGGCGCTAACGTTTCGGCGCTTGGCGAAGAAGCGGATTTCGAAGCACAAAACTGTCTGCCAGCACTGAACTTGATACGAAGCACAAAGCTTCATTTAAGCACTGAACCCGCTTTTTTGCCAAACGCCTGTTAGCCACAGTTTTTATTTTCGGTTAGTTCATTTTTCAAGCTGTCTGTCACCAAGTTGTTTGTTACTAAATAACTGCTTATCATTTTTAAAAATTTTTTTGCTCCCTTTAAATAGTCCTTATCAAATTTCGCACAGTCAACAGTTTCAAGATTACTGTATGCTCTTATAATAAACCGTCCAGCACCTTCGAACTGCTTACTTACAAATAGTGTCCCGACCATAGAAATATAAGAAACGAATTCATATTGAATATGATTTCTTCTCAAATACTCAATCGGTAGTTTTTCATTCATACTTTGAAAGTGCGAAACTATTCCTATGTCTTTTAAGTATTTTTCTTTTTCAATTACAAACCAGTCATCTACTACTTCGCCATTCAGATTTGTTTCGAGTTCGTAATATCCTACTGGTTCTAAATTGTCAAGCCAGTTTTGGCTTTCAACATAAAGTCCAATTCTTGTTCTAATGATAGAACCACCGTGTCGCCTGTCAATTTGATATTCAAATCTGTCAAATATTGCCTTGATTTTATTTCGTTCAAAGCCACACAAAAAGTCTTTGTCGTTAGAATTGTCCTTGAATATTTGTTCAAGAGTGTCAAACGCTGTCTTTTTTAAGTCGAACGTCTTACATCTTTCTGTCAACAATATTTCAAGTTCTTGGTCTGTCATAAAATTGTGGCTAACGTTACAACGCTTGGCGCAGTGGGGGATTTGAAGCACGAACCTTTAATATACCGGGTCAGCCCCCATTGCTCCCAAGCGTTTGTTCTCATCAGTTTTATTATTTCTTTTGTCAAACAAGGGTATATTCACAAAGAACATCAATCCAAACTGATTATTCATTTTCTGTCCATTTCCAAATGAAGGAACAATCATATTTGTAAGCCTGATGCCGCCCGAATCTAATTCAGGAGTCATTAATCCTATTCCTGCATTAATTTGAATGGAGAATGGATTGATGAAATTTGAATACAGATCATTTGCTTTCTGGGTAAGATGCTTATCCTCATAATTTTCACCATGATTTTCTTCAAAATTATAATTGGCAACCAATTGGCTGGTTGTTCTAATTCGATGAATCCTAAATCTATTTTCAATTCCTAAAGTAAAATTTAGTCCATATCCTTTTTTTATAAGATTTGGAAATTCGTACGAAATACTAACCGGTACAAGAAACTGATATTCCCAGTTTTTAACCAAACCAATCCGGATAGAATCTGTATTTGCAATATTGGTTTCTTTTAAAGTAACCAAGGGATAAAAAAACAGATATTCCCTTGCAGCACCCACTCCTAAACGTATATTTAATTTATCATCTAATTTTGAATTAATTACCCTATTAAAATAAAAAAAACAGTTCCCATAACCTCCTTGCCCACCCTTTTCAATAAATCCAGCATTGTTCTTTAAATAATATGATGAAAGTTGCAACCCCACTAAAATTTCAAAATCTTTACTTGTTTCTCTATTTAAAATTAATGAATCCTTTACTTTTTGATTATTCTGCGTAATTCTCTTTATTTCTGATAGCTTGGCGGAATCAATTTTAAATATATTTGCACGAAAATAATCAGGGTAATACCCATTTGTAATGTTTGTCCTTCCTCTTGTGTCGTAATAAGTTACTTGCAAACAATTCCCGCCGTAGAATATTGTTGAATCAAGAGCTTGTTCAGTTAAGGTGGCCAGGCTTTTATTTATTAATTTCCTTTGAATATGGATTTCCTTAATTAAATCAGAATCAGGAATAGTTATATCATCTCCTATAGAAATAACAACTATATTTGAATTTGATTGTCCAAAAATCAAACTTGAAATCCCCAATAATATAATCAAAATAATTGTTCTTTCCATTTTTAAATTGATGAGAACGAGTGAATATACGCAATATTGCGTATATATCTGACTAGTATGCACTCATTTTAAGCAAAAATACGAATCAGATTTTCGCTTCAAATATAGTAATATTTCAAATATCCAAACCATCCATCGGACTTTTTATATTCTCGAAACCTTTTGTTGTGATATGAGTATAAATTTCCGTGGTTTTGCTGCTTGCATGACCCATCATACTCTGGATGTATCGCAAATCTATGCCATTTTCCAGAGAGTGCGTTGCAAATGTATGCCGCAATGTTTTGGGTGTTACTTTTTGCGCTATTCCGGCTTTTATGGCGATGCTTTTTACTACTTCCTGCACCGATCTTTCCGAATAAGCCTTCCCTTTTTCCCCGTTAAAAATCAATTCTTCAGGTTTGTATTCTTCCAGATACTTATCAAGTACCGGCAATATTTTTTCCGATAGCTTTGTGTATCTGTCTTTTCTTCCTTTTCCTTGTTCTACCCTAACCTGCATTCTTTGCCGGTCTATATCTGTCAATTTAAGCCTTACCACTTCGCCCAGTCTTAGCCCCGAAGCATAAGCAAACATTATAATCAGCTTATGCTTGATATTGTCAGCCGTTTTAATCATGGCTGTAATCTCATCAATATTAAGCACATCGGGCAAAATAATATCTTTTCGCGGCCAGTCAATAAAATAAAACTTGCGTTGACCTTTCAGTACCTTCTCGTAATAAAACTTGATGGCGTTTATCGAAATATTCTGATACGAAATTGATACCCTGCGTTCTGTAATCAGATACCTTAAAAATTCGAGAATCTGCGGCTCAGTAATGCTGTCAATATCAAAGCGATAGAAATAGTTGATAAACTCTTCGAATGCCGAAATGTAATTCTTTATGGTATTCGGACTGTTTCTGAGTTCAATGTGCTTGTTTTTGTAACTCTCTGGTGCCCTGCGGTAATTCGGAATATCAAGTGGTGATATCCTTTTGGTTCCTGCCTCTCCTGAAGGCTCTTCTTCTGAAATTACTTTCAGTTTTTGCAATTCACAAACATCAGTCACACGTTTCACAAAGCTTTCCGAAAATGGGATTGTCCACCATTTATTCTTCGCATCCCATTTGTTATAAGGTATTTCTTTGATGGCTGAGATCATCGCCTTATTAAAGGCTGCAATTATTTTAACCCTGCCCTGCCGGGTCTTTATCATAAGAACTTCATCGCGTTGTATGCTTCGCGCGTTTTCATTCCCCGGCTGTAATTCAATGCGATCATGCATTGTAATGCCAGCTATCCGTTTCCCGAAATAATCCCGGATAAGATCCAGGTTTCCCGGATAATCAGGCACTTCCCATAAATAGTCTTTTTTTTGCCAGCGGGAATAGCGAAGTGTCCTGATAAAGTTGGTGTCGGCATCGTTTTTTGGCAGCTTAAGCAATATCTTTCGGTTAATCACCTCAACCATAACATCTGGCTTTGGCTCCGGTATAATTGCTTCAACTGCTGATTCAGATAAAACTTTTACTTCAACAACCTCCTCAAATTGAAAATCATCATCTTGGAAAAGTTCTTTCAACCGCCGGATGGATTCCAATGAATCGGGTAGCAGCCACGCTTTCAGCGTTTTACTCCAAGAATATCCACTTATTTGTTTTATCAGATTAATTTTAGCCTGATCAAATGCAAATTCAAGCTTTAGCTTTGGCTCATCTCTATGGATGACCTTTATAACTTTTATCGTCATAGTTGCGTATATTTATTGCATATCAAAGATATACGCAATACTATTTATTTCCAAATTCAGAAATGCATAACCATCAACAACAAAACTTTTTAATAAAACCTAACGGCCTGAGTGACAGAAAAAGGAGATTAAGCGACTCAAGCATTGGCCGAAGAAGGCAAAAAAGTGAAAAGAGAAAAGTGAAAAGTAGAAAGTTTGCATTGAGGATTAAGCTTTGCTAGCCAGCATCCATCTGATTCGCGTAACCTGTGCTGAGCCTGGTTGGTGAGCTTTGGTTGGTGAGCTTTTCGCCGAACCATTCGTCGAACCATGTCGAAGTGTTCGCGTAATTCGCGGTTAAAACACTTTGATCGTTTCGTCGTTGGAAAAGAAAACCTGGAAGGTTACTCCGAAAGGAAAAAAACGCTCAAATCTCCGCCGGTAGGCGGTAGTCATTGAAACACTCACCTAATCCGTGGAAATCCGTGTAATCCGTGGATAAGTCTTTTTTATCGGCGGAAAAACCTGGAAGGTTATTCCTATAAGAGAAAGAACATCCGCAAAGAAGAGCTCAATTTTTCAGTATCTGCGGAAACGACCTTCTAAAATTGACTTCCAGAAACTACTGTTTATTATACTGAATACATGATCTACAATAACATTACGGTCAAATTTTAGGCAGTCGTTGAGCGGCGGTTGTTGAGCGTGTCGAAACAATACGAGGCCCAACGGCCTGAGTGACAGAAAATAAATAATTGCGACTCAAGCAGTGGCCGAAGAAGGTATAAAAACCACAGATTGGCATTTCGTCATAGTAAAAGAAAACCTTCCAGGTTGAAAGAAAACCTGGAAGGTTACTCCGAAAGGGAAAAAACGCTCAAATCTCCGCCGGTAGGCGGTTGTCATTGAAACACTCACCTAATCCGTGGAAATCCGTGTAATCCGTGGATAAGTCTATTTTATCGGCGGAAAAACCTGGAAGGTCCCCCATTCCGGAAAATACTACTTTTGCACAAAAACCTTATGACCACTTTCGAACTCATTGGCCACGATTACATTCAACTTAACCAGCTGCTGAAACTACTTAACCTTGTCGAAAGCGGGGGCGATGCCAATCAGGCCATTGTTGCAGGCTATGTGCAGGTTAATGGTTTAACCGAACTGCAGAAACGCAAAAAACTTTTCCCCGGAGACCGTGTTATGTTTCAGGATCAGGAGATTGAAATTGTTCGCCAGGAGTAATGCACTGCGGTTAGCATTTAAACCTGATAACAATCAGCGGGCTTTTATAAACACCACCTGCCGCACACAACAAAACTTTTTGTATTTTGGCGGCCCGTTCGTTGCAATCGGCTGATTTGTATTTGTGAACGGGATTGCACATTTGACGTTTATCCATTAAAAACCAACAATATGCTCAAAAAAAGTTTAACACTCGTTGTAGCGGCCATGCTTTTGGTTGCACAGCCTCTGCTTGCCTGCACCAATTTTCTGGTGACCAAAGGCGCTTCAACCGATGGCTCAACCATGATTACTTATGCCGCTGATTCTCACGTACTTTACGGAGAACTCTATTTCAGGCCGGCAGCCGATTATCCCGAAGGAACCATGCTTGATGTGTATGAATGGGATACCGGAAAGTACCTCGGTAAAATAAAACAGGCCAGACACACTTATTCGGTGGTTGGCAATATGAACGAACACCAGCTTGCCATTGGTGAAACTACCTATGGCGGACTTCCCGAACTGGTTGACACCACCGGTATTATTGACTATGGCACCCTGATGTACATTACCCTGCAGCGGGCCAAAACAGCCCGTGAAGCCATTCGTGTTATTGGCGAACTTCTTGCTGAATACGGCTACTACAGCTCAGGCGAATCATTCTCAATTGCCGATCCCAACGAAGTATGGGTTATGGAAATGATTGGCAAAGGTTCTCCGCGTGATGTTGCCGATAAACGTGGCCGTGTGCGCAAAGTTCACAACAAAGGCGCTGTTTGGGTGGCTATGCGCATTCCCGATGGCTATATTTCAGGACATGCCAATCAGGCACGCATCACTACTTTCCCGCTTAACGATCCCGAAAATTGCATCTATTCACCCGATGTAATCAGTTTTGCCCGCGAAATGAAATATTTCAGTGGCGAAGACAAAGACTTCAGTTTTTCTGATACCTACGCTCCTGTCGATTTTGGTGCTGCCCGCTTCTGCGAAGCAAGGGTTTGGGCCGGATTCAACAGAGTGAGCACCGGAATGGATAAATATGCGGAATATGCCAAAGGTTACGACCTGAAAAACCGTATGCCTTTGTGGGTAAAACCCGATAAAAAACTCAGCGTTCAGGATGTAATCGGCATGATGCGCGATTATTACCAGGGAACTGACCTGGATATGACCAAAGATGTTGGCGCAGGCCCTTATCAGTCAATTGTGCGCTGGAGACCCATGACCTGGAAAGTGGACGGAGAAACCTATTTCCACGAAAGGGCAATTTCAACACAGCAAACCGGATTCTCATTTGTTTCGCAATCTCGCTCATGGTTGCCCGACCCGGTAGGTGGAATCTTATGGTTTGGCGTTGACGATTCATATACTTCGGTTTATGTACCGATGTATTGCGGCATCACCGCAGTTCCTGAAGCTTTTGCTGTTGGCAATGGCAGTATGATGGAGTTTTCTGACAATGCAGCATTTTGGGTATTTAATCAGGTTTCAAACCTGGCTTATACCCGTTATAAAGATATGATTGTTGACATTCAGAAAGTACAATCGGCACTTGAAGGAAAGTTCGTCGCCTATACCGATGTGGTTGACAAAGCAGCCGTTGAACTTTATAAACAAGATCCTGCCAAGGCCCGTGAATTTCTGACGGATTACTCTGTAAATCAGGGAAACAGCACCGTAGCAAGATGGAAAGAACTTTATCGCTATCTCTTCACAAAATACCTTGACGGAAACGTGAAAGTAAAAGACGGAAACAATCAGAATCCCAAAGTTAAATACCCCGGATATGATGAATCTTATTACCGCATGATTCTCGAAAAAACCGGCGATAAGTTTAAATTTGGCGGCGAAAGTCATTAAATTGATCCACGAATCTTACTAAAAAAGGGATTGCTGAGATTACAGCAGTCCCTTTTTTTGGTATCACTAATTATAATACTTCGATTCTTATTTCAATAGTTGACATCAGTTATCGTTATCTTTATTCAAAGGTCTGGAACAATTTGAAAGTACTACTCCACTTTATTTGGAGCAGGACCAACCTTAATTTACCTTCTAAACCTTAGTAACAATGAACCCACCCGGACACCTCCAACCTTATTTTTCTTCCTAACCTTATTTTTCATCAGTTGAAAAAGAAGCAGCGATATAAAGAAATATCAGGCTATTGATCTCAAAAAGGATAAAAATCTACCCACTTTCCATCTAAAATCTGTAATTTTGCATACAATTGTGCGTTATTAACCAGTGCAACACCTTTTAAATAATTAAAAGGCATTTTTACAAGTCAAATTCAAAGCGACTTATGGAAAATATGAATGACATCAATGTCAACAAAAGAGGACAAAATAAATCATGGATTCTTATTATTGTTCTGATTGCAGCGCTGGCACTTCTGGCCTGGCTGTATCTTTCAACCCGCTCAAGGCTGGGAGGTTTGCTCGAAGAAAAAGAAATGCAACGCGTAGAGCAAAAACAGGAACTCGATTCTCTGATTGCCGAACACAACAACATTAAGCTGGAATACGGAACTTTTTCGGATTCTCTGGCTGCAAAAGACAGCATTATTCAGGCCAATGCATTGGAAATCAGAAAACTGCTTGACACTCAGTATGAGTTTTACAAAGTCAAGAAGAAACTTGACCGTCTGCGCGTAATTTCTCAGGGTTATCTGAAACAGATAGACTCCCTCTACACCGTGAACCGCGAACTGAAAGAAGAAAACGAGCAGATACGAACCAGTTACCAAAAAGAGCAGCAAAAAACAAGCACACTCCAAAAAGACAAAGAAGCCCTTACCGAAAAAGTAAGTATGGCGGCTGTGCTGAGGGCATACCAGATAACAGCTACCGGCGTGCGTGGAAGCGGCACCAAAGAACGCACAACTGATAAAGCCAAGCGGGTTGAAAGAATAAAAGTTTGTTTTACATTGGGCGAAAATCCACTGCTTTCAGCTGGCGCTAAACTGGTTTACATCCGCATTGCGCGCCCCGATAAACTGATTCTTTCACAGGGTAAGGGCGATGACTATTCCTTCAGTTATAAAGGTGAGATTTTGCAATATACCACACGTGAAACCGCAAATTATCAGAATGTAGCCATTGACATGTGCTCCTATTGGGTAAACAGATCAACCAAGGAAAACCTGCCGGAAGGAGTTTATGTGGTCACGGTTTATGCCGATGATACAGAGATCGGACAAACCAGCTTTGAGCTGAAATAGAAAGAAAAACGCCTATCTGGGCTTCACAAGAGCAATAGCAATTGTTTCTAATGCCATTCTTTAATCAAGGATGGCATCTTTTTTTGAGATTGAATATTTATCGTTTTGTCCTTCGTTCCGATAGGCTATCGGAACCGCTACCAATGACAGATTGTTCGTTTTATCCTTTCCCGCACGTGCGGGACTCAGGAGGACATCGTACAGGGTTGAATATGAGTTTATTAAATAAAGCAATGCTCCCCTAACACGAATGTCACACTGAGAGGAGTCGAAGTGTTTAAACGTTTGATCTGCTGTCATCTCCGAATTATGCTCAATTTTATTGAGTCTCAACTCAGGATGACATTGTAAATAGTTGATTGTGTATGTATTAATAAGGAGCAAGGTTGACCTAACACAAATGTCACACTGAGCGGAGTCGAAGTGTTTAAACGCTTAATATACTGTCATTTATGCATTATGCTCAAATTTTTTGAGTTACAACTCAGGAGGACATTGTAAATGACTGATAACATGGGTATTAAAAATAGTCAACTTTTAGCCACTTGTATAATCCCATCTTCCACCGCTGCTTTAATCAGCGAAGCGGTATTTTTCGCCTGAAGCTTTATAATCATGTTTTTACGGTGGCTGTCCACCGTAAGCGGACTGATAAAAAGCTTATCAGCAATTTCTTTGTTGGTTAATCCATCGGCAATCATTTTCAAAACTTCAATTTCGCGGGGTGAAAGCGAAACTGGCTGATCATCAGTATTTTTAACCATTCGGCGCACTTCGCTGCACAGATATGGCAATCCTTCATTCACCGTTTGTATGGCTTCAATAATTTCGTCGCCTCCGGCATTCTTCAGCAGATATCCAAGTGCTCCTTTGGACAACATGGTTTCGACATAATAACGTTGGTTAAAAGTCGAAAGAACAAGAATGCGGGAGCCGGGAGAAAGCCTGCGAATATCTTCAATCAGTTCAAGGCCGTTTGCATCGGGCAGCATAATATCGAGCAGTATAACATCTGGCGATGCTTGGCTCAAGGCATCAATACAATCTTTTGCACTTCCGGCAACCCCGGAAATCTGCATTCCTGAATGTTTGCTGATGAGTCCACAGATGCCATCCACAACCAGCGGATGATCCTCAACAATCAATATTTTAATTATTTCTGACATACGGCTTTGTGTCATTGAACGAAATCATGGCTTCGCTGCCCAGCCCTTCGCGGGAACTGATATCGAATAATCCGCTGTAAGATCCGATTCTGGAACGGATATTCGAAAGTCCATGTCCGCTAAAGTACGAAATTCCGGGGTCAAAACCCTTTCCGTTGTCCCGCACGTTGAGACTAAGCCGCTCGGGCTCCTGTATGAGTTCCACCACAATTTCGCCGGCAGCAGAATGTTTCAAAGCATTGTTAACCAGCTCCTGAACAACACGGTAAACGGTAAGTTCAAATCCTTTTTCGAAGCGCATTGATTCCCCGAAAGCATGATACCTGATTTCAGGCGGCCCTGAAAATGACCTGCAGAAAGTCGTCAGGGCTTCATTCAGGCCTTCCTTTAAAAGAATTTCAGGCATCATATTGTGCGCTACCCAACGCAATTCCTTAACACTGGAGTCGATCAGGTTGATGGCCTGCTCGAACAAACGGGCATTGTCCTCATCCAGAATTTGTGATCCGTTCATATTTGTAAGACTAAGTTTAACACCTGAAAGCATTCCTCCAAGCCCGTCGTGAAGATCGCGGGCAATGCGGCTGCGTTCAGTTTCCTCACCTTTGAGCGTGGACTGAACAGCAACAAGTTCTTTTTCCTTTTCAAGTTCAGTAATTTTTTGCTGACGGATTACCAATTCCTGCTGTGCGATTCTTTGCTTTCGCCTTTGCAGAATGATGCTCAGAATAATGGTTATTGCCAAAGCAAACAGCATAATCCCGGCAACAATCAAAATAAAATTCCTGCGCTGAATCATTGCTTTTTGTCTCAGAATATCTGCTTCCCGTTTCTCGGCATCGTATCTGGCATTCAAATAACTTACCTGCTTTTGGTCTTCCTCGGAAAAGATAAGAATCTGAAGATCAATATATTTATTCAGATAATCCCATGCCAGTTTGTAATTTCCATTATCGGCTTCAAGATATGTGAGTGCATCATAAATATTTCGCTGCAGCATTGAAGAACCGAGCTGAGATGCTTCATTCAAGGCTTTCAGCAAAGTATCGCGTGCAGGGCCTGAATTGTTCATGTAATAAAGTACGAGTCCTGTTTTGTATCGGGTATCGCAAATATCATACTGGTTGCCGCTCTTAATTGCCCATTGATGGGCTGACTTTATCATGCTCAGGGCTTCCTCAAATTTTTCCAGTCCTGAGTAACAAAATGAAATATTATAATAAGCATCTGCAATAAGCTTTTTATTGCCCGATTCTAATGCACTTTCAATGGCTTTCTTATACATAATCAGCGCGCTGTCAGTATTTTCCTGAGCCAGAAGATAATTTCCATACGCGTTTAAGCAAAGGCTCTGCAGATTTTTATCGTCTGATTTAAGTGAATAGAGATAGGCTTTCCGGTTGTAGAAAGCGGCTTTTTCGTTATCAAGCAGCAACAGATATAGTCCGCCCAGTCGGTTTGAGGTTTCTGCAATTCCATTATTATCATTTACCATCTGATAATAATGGTTGGCTTCAAGGCACATGCTGATTGCCTGCTGATAATCGCCATGCTGATAAAATATCAGTGAATGGTTAAAAAGTGTGATGGCTTTTAACTTTTCTCTGTCATCATGAGGCAGTTTCGAAGCGGTTTCATAAGCCTTATTGTAAAATGATCCGGCTTTTTCATAATTCCACTTTTCACCATAATAACTGGCTGCAACCCTGAATATGTTGCCCCTGGCATAGCTGTCGGGTATTTGATCTGCCACTTTAAGCAGACGCAGAACAATTGCCGAAGCCGCAGCAGTATCACCCTGACGCATCATCTGCATACATGAATCTGCAGATTTTATAAGCTGTTGCGTTGCAGGCAAATTACCCGCTGATGCATTAAAGGTAAGGCAAGCAAGTATTATGGCAAAAAACAGATTTGCTCTCATTTCATATCCTTTGGTTAGACATGACAAATCTATGAAGAAGAAATCGATAAAAAATCCCCTTTTTCGTGGATTGATGCGCCTGATATGGCCATATACTTTTGCTGCTGTAACTCAAAAACACACAATCATGAAAAAAATGTTGAAATTGACTGCAATCCTCCTCGTTGCCTTTGGCGGCTTGTTAATGACCGGATGCGAAAAAACTGAAGATGAAAAGCCTGTATTAAGCAGCGAAAAAAATGTTCTGATTTTCAGACTTCCTGAGGTCAGTCCGGCTGTAACCGCCACCATTGATCACAATGCAAAAACAATCACTGCGCTTGTTCCTTCGGGCACAAATTTAAGTACTCTTGTTCCCATCATTGAAACCTCTGCTAAATCGACCATCAATCCCGGTTCAGGTGTAATGACGAACTTTACCGGACCGGTTGTTTATACCATTACAGCCGAAGACGGCACAACCAACAATTATGTTGCAACAATTACTGTGGATGGAGCAGGCACTGAAACCCTTTCCGGAACAATGTCGCAAAACCGTACACTCGTAAATCGCAATGATGGCATCGACTACATTATTGATGATATGTTTTTTATTGATGGCAATGCCTTACTTACGATTGAAGCCGGAGTAAAAATTGCTTTTACAGGAATTTACACAGGTATAAATGTTGGCGCAAATGCTGGATTGAAAATGATTGGCACAGCCAATAACCCGGTGATACTTACTGGACCGGTCAACAACAACAATAATGGTTCATGGGCTGGTGTGCAATATCAATCGAGCAGAGCCGATAACATTATGGAATATGTAAAATTAATCAATGCAGGAACAGAAACTTCTGAAGCAGCAATCTATTTGCATATCAACAGCAAGCTCAGCATGCGAAACAGCGAAATAACCGGTTCTGCTTCACACGGAATTGCAACAAGCGATGCCAGTCTGACTGCTTTTTCAGGAAATACCATCAAAAATTGCGAGAGCAATCCGATTCTTACGAATAACCTGCTTACCTTCAAATCATTTACTCCCGACAATATTTTCACAGGAAACACCAAACCTGAGCTTAGGATAGAATGGGCCGAAATGCTTGAGGCTGATCTTACCCTTGAAAACCATGGAGTTCCTTATTTATTCTCTCACAGCCTGGTTATTGAACGTAATCTTACACTGAAAAAAGGAATAGTTTTCACCTTTGAATTTGGACAGCATATGACGGTTAGAGGAGGCGGTAAAATTGATGCCCGTGGTGATGCGCTGAATCCGGTAAAATTTATCGGTGCAAGCAACGAAGCCGGATTCTGGTCGGGAATTTCAATAGAATCATCCCGCGAAAACGTACTTGAACATTGCATTATCAGCAACGGAGGCAATGATTCCCATTATATGAAATCAGACATTGCCATTTGGGAAGGCGCCAAACTTAATCTGAACAATACAAAACTTATGAAAAGTGCTGCATATGGATTCCAATATTCAGGAAGCTTTACACTTACCCATAACAATGTAAGTTTCGAGAATTGTCAGCTTGGAAATGTGTATGATTATGATAATGATGTTGTTCATTCCAATTTGCCATAACCATGATTACATATGCCCGGGAAAATTTATTTCACAAGTGAAAACCCCGCGGAGAGCTTAAGAAAACACAGGAATTGAGCCGCAGGTTTTACCTCTGGAATTTAATAAGCAATAATCTGACTGCTACATTTCCTGTGTTTTTGATTGAGTCGAATGCCATTCTGCCAAGGATGGCATTCTTCTTTGCGTTTGGTTAACTTTTCTAAACCTTAACCTTGACATCAACCTAACCTCAACCTCAATTCTTAACCTCAGCATTAATCTCAACCTCAACCTTAACCTCAACCTTAACTGAAACAACTCATCCCACAAATGAAACCACTCATCCGGGAAAATCGGGAGTTCACCGATTTAAAATTTATCATAGCGCAATCACACAATACTTTTGCAAACAAATAAAACACATTACCTCTCTGAACAATATATACCCGGAAACGTTTATGGTGTACTTTGTTTCCTTTTCTCTTGTATAGTTTACCTTTGCCGGGTAATCTGATGTTTGAAAAGGAAACCATCACCATAAATTTTCACAAATTTTGAATGAAAAATCATGAATGAAAAATTGACTCTGATTCTGCAGACTTCCGCAAAACTGTTCAAGAAGTACGGCATACGGAGTATATCGATGGACGACATTGCCAAAGAAATGGGAATGTCGAAAAAAACGCTTTATCAGTACGTTGAAAACAAACCTGATTTGATTGAAAAACTGCTCTCTCACCACGTTGATGACAGTCAGGCATGCATTGTTGAGGACGAAGAAGGCCTGAATGCCATTGATATTCTGTTAAGAGTAAGCATGAAAGTGAGCGAAGAAATGAAGGATTTTAACCCTGTTGTAGCTTTCGATCTTGAAAAATTCTACCCGGCTTTGTACAGAAGTTTTGTAAGTGCTAAACGGGAACATGTTTACAAACACATCAAAGAAAATCTGGATCAGGGAATTAAAGAAGGCATTTACCGGTCTGACATTGATGCCGATCTTGTCGCAAAACTTTATGTTCAGAAGCTCAGAGATGTTCATGATCCTGAATTTCTATCCTCTGTTGAATTTTCGCAGGAAAAGGTATTTCAGGTGATGTTCGAAAATCACATCAGGGGCATTTCAAATGCCGAAGGCATAGCATATTACGAAAGAAAAATGAATGAATTAAACCTTTGATTAAACACACACACTCAAAATCTCAATCTTACTACCAATGAAAAGAGCATTAAAATCGTCAGCAATTCTTTTACTGCTGATACTACTTATAAGCGGAGGCAATGCATTTTCGCAGCAAACGGTTTCGGTGAGCCTGAAACAAGCCCGCGATATTGCTGCAGAGCGCGCCTATACAGTCAGGCAGGCCAATGCCGATATTGAAACAGCCCGATTTCAGGTAAAAGAACTCACAGCAACCGGTTTACCACAGATAGATGCAACCATAGGATTCAACGATAACATTGCATTGCCTGTTCAGTTGATACCAGGCGAGTTTCTTGGGCAATCTGAAGAATTTGTTCCGTTACCATTTGGAACCAAATACAGCGGAAATGCAGGATTAAATGTCAATCAGCTTGTTTTTAGCGGCACTTATCTCGTGGGCTTGCAGGCTGCAAAAGCGTTTGTCGAAAAAAGCAGGGAAGATCAGGCAAAAACTGTTGTGGATATCCGGAAAACCGTTTCGGAAGCCTACTTTCTGGTTCTTGCAACCGAGGAAAGTATCAAAATCATTGATTCAACTTACGCAATCACAAAAAAGCTTGCCGATGAAACACGGATCATCTTTGAAAACGGCCTCGCAGAAGAAACCGATTACGACCAGTTGCAACTGATGACTTCTGAACTGGAAGTTAGTCGCACAAATGCGCTGAATCAGCTCAACATTGCCCGTAGTTACCTAAAATATCATATGGGATTGCCCGAAACTACTGAAATTGTGCTGACTCAAAGCATAGCTGAGTTAATTGATGAAACAAAACCAGCTGTCTTGATGGATGAATCATTTAACCTGAACAGCAACATCGATTTCAGGATATTGAAGAAACAACAGGAACTGGCATTTTTGCAGCTCAGGCAACAAAAGAGCCTCTATCTGCCGTCACTTTCGGCTTTCCTGAATTATCAGACACAGGCGCAAAGAGCAGAATGGGACTTCTTTGATTCAAAAGGAAAGTGGTACTCAAGTTCGGTGTGGGGTGTAAATATGAATATTCCCATTTTCAGCAGCGGAGAAAGAAAGGCAAAAGTAAACCAGGCAAAAGTGCAGGTTGAAAAAACCATGATTGCCGAAGAACAAGTGGGAAACAGCCTTAAAATTCAATATCAGAACACCTGCAATGAATTGAGGAATGCATTGCTGACTTACGGAACTACCCGGCAAAACCGGGCACTGTCTGAAAAAATATTCCGGAGAACCGGCGTTAAATATCAGGAAGGAATTTCCGGCAGCCTTGATCTCATGAATGCCCATAATCAATACCTGAGTACACAATCGCAATACATAAACGCAGCTATGAATGTGCTCAACAAAAGTGTTGCCCTCGAAAGCCTGACCGAAATACCCGAATAAAAACTGCCCATTTTACAAACAAAAAAAATGAAGAACAACTCTTTCAAAATATCAACTACCATGAAGCGCTTAACTTTCCTATTATCCTTAGTGGCTGTAATATTCCTCGCTGCATGCAGCACAGAAAAAGGCCCGGATGCCATCCGCAAAAAACTGGATGCTTATCATAAGCAATCCAAAGAAATAGAAATTAAAATCAAAGAACTTGAGAAAGAACTTGCAGCCATGGACAATGGCGATGAGGATCAGAATAAGGTTCCTGTTGTACTCGAAGAACTCAAGCCTGCCGTTTTTGAGCACTTTGTTGAAGCTACCGGCAATGTAGTAGCTGTCAGCGAAGCATTGATCAGCCCCGAAATCAGCGGACAAATTACTGCAATCTATGTAAAAGAAGGCGACAGGGTGCAGCGCGGACAAGTGCTTGCACAGCTCAATACTCAGGTTATCATGAAATCGGTTGATGAGTTGAAAACTTCACTCAAACTGGCTACTGACCTTTATCAGCGCCAGCAAAGGTTGTGGGATCAGAAAATCGGATCGGAAATGCAGTTTCTTGAAGCCAAAAACAATAAAGAAAACCTCGAAAACCGACTGGCTACCCTGAATGCACAGCTTGATATGGCGAAGGTTACCACACCGGTTTCAGGAATAGTTGAGCGCGTGAATCAGAAAAACGGGGAGCTAGCCATGCCGGGCATGACCATGATTCATGTTGTAAATCTTGACGAACTTTATGTCAAAGCAAATGTCTCGGAAGCATTTTTGCCATTCGTGAAAAAAGGGGATGACATTTTGCTCGGATTTCCTTCATATCCTGAATTTTCGAAAAAGCTTCAGGTTGACAGGGTTGGCAGTGCCATAAATCCGGGGAACAGGACTTTTGAAGTGCAGGTAAAACTTAAGAATCAGGATGGAGCCATAAAGCCAAACATGATGGCTACCTTGCTTATCAATGATTATTCAAATTCAGAAGCAATGATAATTCCATCGCGCCTTCTCAAAGAAGACCTGAAAGGCAAATACATTTATGCTGCTTTTAATAACAGCCCCGATTACGTTGCCCGCAAGGTATATGTAAAGGCCGGGAAAAGTTATCTGGGTAAAACTGAAATTCTCTCAGGGTTAAAAACCGGTGATAAAATCATTCTTGATGGCTTTAACCGGGTAAGCGATGGGGTATATCTTTCAATTGAACCTTCAAAATCTGCCAAATAACTGAATCATGACTGAAAAAGCCAATAAACCCAGAGACTTTGCACCAACCACCTGGGCTCTGAAAAATAAAAATACAGTATTCCTGTTGATGCTGTTGCTGTTATTCTTCGGGATATACTCATACCGTTCGCTTCCCAAGGAATTATTTCCTGATATTGTTATTCCAACAATAATGGTTCAGACCATATATCCTGGAAATCCGCCCATCGATATTGAAAACCTGATCACACGGCCGCTTGAAAAAGAGCTTGAATCGGTAGATGGCATCAAACAATTGTCATCCACATCAAGCCAGGATGTGTCGAATATTTTTGTTGAATTTAACACGGATGTTGACATAAAAACGGCACTTCAGGATGTGAAAGATGCTGTGGATAAGTCAAAAAAGGATCTCCCCTCCGATCTGCTTGAAGATCCTATGGTTACAGATATTGATTTTACCGAATTCCCAATCATCAATATCAATATTTCGGGCGACTACAGCATCAATGAGCTGAAGATTTACGCCGAATATCTTGAAGATGAGATTGAAACCATTACTGAAATTTCAAAAGTTGAAATCAAGGGAATTACCGAACGCGAAGTAAAGGTTCAGGTTGATCAACATCGCATGGATGCCGTAAAACTTAGTTTCAGCGACATTGAAACAGCCATTAAAAATGAAAACGTTTCAATGTCAGGTGGTGAGTTACGAGTTGGCCGCGACAGGCGTACCGTCAGAATTGCCGGTGAGTTCGTTTCGGTATCGGAAATCGGCAACATCATTGTAAAACATGAAGACGGAGATATTGTGTATCTGCGCGACATAGCCGATGTAAGCTTCGGGTTTGAAGATGCTACAAGTTACGCCCGTTTGAACAAGCAGCCCGTAGTTTCGCTGCAGGTTGTAAAAAAGGGGGGACAAAATCTTTTGGCTGCCACTTCCAAAGTCTTTACCATCCTTGATGAAGCCAGAGAAACCAAAGCCATTCCTCAGGATCTTGTAATCACCATCACCAACGACCAGTCGGAAGAAATCAAAAACCAGCTGAGCAACCTGGAGAACAGTATCATCATGGGGATCATCTTCGTGGTAATGGTACTTTTCTTTTTCCTTGGAACCCGAAACTCCTTGTTTGTAGGTCTTTCTATTCCGCTTTCGATGTTTATCTCCTTTATGGTAATGGGGCTGATGGATTTCCGGATCAATATGATCGTACTTTTCTCCCTCATCCTTGCACTTGGAATGCTTGTTGACAATGCCATTGTGGTGGTTGAAAACATACACCGATACACCGACCGCGGATTTAAAGTATTTGAAGCAGCCCGAAGGGCCGTTGGAGAAATTGCAATACCAATTATCTCTTCAACCGCAACCACACTTGCTGCTTTCTTCCCGCTCATATTCTGGGACTCCATTATGGGCGAGTTTATGAAGTTTCTGCCCATGACTCTGGTGATAACGCTATCGGCTTCGCTATTCTCTGCATTGGTCATTATTCCGGTGATTGCTGCTGTATTCTATAAAAAAGAAGACATAAATGATCGCCCCGATGCAAAGCGAACCATAATTGTGGCCGGTGCCATGGTGGGTGTTGCTGTTTTCTTCTACTTCATGAAACAAAACATTGTTGCTAACCTTCTGGTGCTATTTGCGCTCATAGGCATTGCCAATCTTTTGTTTCTTAACAGCCTGGCTCGCTGGTTTCAGACCGTTCTGCTGGTGTGGGTCGAAGATTTATATTCACGAACCCTGGCTTTTGTACTTCGCAGGCGCAATTCACTTTGGGTATTTATCGGTAGTTTCGCACTGATGTTCATCACCATTGGTTTCTATTTCGGATCCAATCCCAAAGTTGAATTCTTCCCGGCAGGTGAACCCAAATACATCAATATACTTGCTGAACTTCCTCTGGGTACAGATATTGACTATACCGACTCTGTGATGGTGGTTATTGAAAATCATATTGAACGTATTCTTGCTCCTGAAAAACACATCATTAAATCAATACTTACTAATATAGGTAGTGGCGCTGTGGGCGAAAACGAAGGGTTTTCAGGTCGTGGTGGCGGGCCCAACCGTGGTTTGACAACCGTAACATTTATCGACTTTCAGGAACGCGGCGGAATTCATACCGACTTACTTCTCAAACGCTTGTCCGACAGTCTGCTGGGCGTTTATCCCGGCGTATTGATGACCATTGATAAACAAATGGACGGGCCTCCGGTTGGCAAACCCATCAACATTGAAATTACAGGAAAAGAATTCGACCAGCTGCTGCTGATAACCGATTCCGTGATGAATGCAATAAATGCATCACGCATCCCGGGTATTGAAGGCCTTCAGATTGACCTCGACCTTGGTCAGCCTGAACTCAATATTACCATCGATCGCGACAAAGCACGCAGATTCGGCCTTTCAACAGGTCAAATTGCCTCAACCATCCGAACCGCAATTTTTGGCTCTGAAGTTTCAAAATTCAAAATGGGTGAAGATGATTACCCGATTCAGTTGAGGATGAAGGATGAATACCGATACAATATCTCATCGGTACTCAACCAGTTGATTACTTTCCGCGATCAGGCATCAGGAAAAATTGTGCAGGTGCCGGTTTCGGCTGTGGCAGACATTTCGCTCAGCTCCACTTATGGTGCGGTTCTCCGGAAAGACCGCAACAGGGCCATTACCGTTTGGTCAAATGTTATTGAAGGCTACAATGCTACCGAAATCAATAATATGCTGAAACCCATTGTTGCTGATATGAACTTTCCTGAAGGCTACAATTACAGATTTACAGGAGAACAGCAGGAACAGGAGGAATCCATGGCATTCCTTATCAGAGCCATGCTTATCGCGGTTTCCATTATCCTGCTGATTCTTGTCGGACAATTCAATTCTGTAATTAAGCCGGTAATCATCATGATCAGCGTAGTGCTCAGTACAATCGGAGTATTCGGTGGTCTTGCTACCTTCGGGATGAGCTTTGTGGTAATTATGACCGGTATTGGTATTGTGTCGCTGGCTGGCGTGGTTGTGAATAATGCAATCGTGCTGATTGATTATATCACACTGCTAAAGGCCAATAAGAAGGCTGAGATGGGCATTGAGCTCAATGATGACCTTCCTGTAAAAGAATCAATAGAATGTATGATAGAAGCAGGAAAAACCCGTTTACGGCCGGTGTTGCTCACTGCTGTAACCACCATTCTTGGACTGATACCACTTGCAGTAGGGTTGAATATTGACTTTATCGGACTTTTCGACAGGTTTGACCCGGACATCTATTTTGGAGGTGACAATGCACTTTTCTGGGGACCAATGTCGTGGACCATTATTTTCGGACTTGGCTTTGCCACCTTCCTCACATTACTTGTTGTACCTGCAGTTTACCACCTGTTTTATATGGTCAGACTTAAAGCCAGAGCCAGATTTGTGAAAAGCTGATTCTTAATTATTGCCTTGCTTAAAGCCACGGTTTGAGTATCTCATTCCGTGGTTTTTTTGCCTTAAATCCAAATCTCAACAATATTTTTTCAAAATCCATTGTTTATATGTAAAATGATGCATATTTGCTGATTGTTTTAATGAATTAATACCCGTCACTTATGTTTAACACCACCCGCATGGGACGCGGCAGATCCTATCTGGCCTGGCTACTGGTTTTTATGCAATTTCTGCTTATCGGACTTATTGTGATAACGAGCCCGCTCACCAGTCTTAAAATGTGGGTGATTGGATCTATACTTGCCGGCATTGCCCTGGGTCTATACTCCATTTACACCATTCGTATCGGCAATTTCAATATCACTCCGCTTGTAAAACCTTTCGGGAAACTTATTGCACACGGACCCTACCGCGTTATGCGACATCCGATGTACACTGCCATTTTGATTACCATATGGCCGATGGTTGCCGGCCATTTCAGTTACCTGAGACTGGCTTTTGCGGTGTTGTTAACCTTTGTTTTGATCATTAAACTTCATATCGAAGAAGACTACCTGAAAAAAGCATTTATCCCTTATCTGGAATACTCCCGGCATACCTATAAACTGATTCCCTTTATCTGGTAAAAATCTGCATTTTAAGAGTCCCTCCTGATTACACAGCTTCATCATTTTTGTGTATGTTTGAGTCTTCATTCAAACACCTATGATTTTCCTGAAAAACAGATGGCTTATTCTGCTTCAGATTGCACTTTTTGCAGTTCTGATTGCAATGGCTGTTGTCTTTTTCAGAGAAAGACTCCTGGTTGATTCAGGCTACTACCTTCTCAGGATGATAAACCACGGATGGCCATGGGTGGAACATCAGCGCTACATTCTGGTGCTTTCTCAGATACTGCCCTGGCTGGGAGTTGTTTTTCACCTTCCACTGAAAGTTATTCTGTTGCTCTATTCCCTGAATCATGTGCTTTTTCCCCTGTTTGTATTTTACCTTACTGTAAAGATTTACAACAAACCCATTGCAGGATTTGTGCTTCTGATGTTTCAGGTAACCAGCCTGATTACCGGTTTTTTCGTTCCGATGTTTGAGTTGTATTATGCAGGCAGTTTGCTTGTTTTATTTGTTTCTGCGCTCTATTCAAATAAAAGTCTGACCAGCTATTTTATACTTATTATTTCAGGTTTCTTTATCATCAGCAGCCATCCCATAGGAATCGTTTTACTTTTTATGGTGATGGTGATTCATTTCCTGAAGCATAAATGGGAAAAAGTTACCATTTACGGAGTTATCGTCACAATAACGCTTGCTATGCTGCTGCTGAAATATTTCAATGCTTCGGAATATGAGTCAGGTAAAACAGCGGCCATTATTTCGGGATTCAGTGAGGGTAAATATAGCCTGACATGGCTGGGAGGTATGATTGGTTTCATTTTCAGCAACTATTTGCCGGTATTAATAATAGCAACCGGCATCTGGATCGCAATGATCATCAATAAATCAGCGAAGGAGGCTTTTGTTTATTTTGTGTTTTTTATGATTATTTTCTTTCTTTCAGCACTCAATACCGACACACTTCAAATTAGCCGATACAATGAACAAGTGTGGTTTCCGCTTTCAGTGATTGCGCTGATGCCGCTGCTCACCACAAATATTGCCGGCCGGATTGAAAAACTGAAACCGCTGCTGATGGTGGTTTTTGTGCTTTTCTTTGCTTTCCGGGTGAACCTGATACTTGAGGAAGGAAACAGATACAACCAAAGGACTGAAATTTTGATGAAACTTATTTCACAAGCCGGGGAAATGAATGGACAACACTTCGTGATTGATGAAAAAGAACTTGAAATTGCAAATGTTCCAGGCCCAAACTGGTCATTTCCGATAGAGAGCCTGCTGTTCTCTGCAGAATCGGGTCCTGATTCAGCACTTACCATCTGCACAACAGAGGATTATTATTTTAATGATGTTTACAGGGAACTAAATGGCTCCAACTACTTATTCTGGCGGATAGGAACGGAATTGCATTCAGGCTTGAATGAGAAATACTTCCGATTACAAAATGGAACATACCTGCAATTGATGCCTGGTGGTGACATGATCAAAGAAAGTGAATAATTTTATTAGCTATAGCTAAATAATTTATTAGCCTTGCCTAAATAATTTATTATCTTTGCCTAAATAATTCCAATATTATGTATGAAAGAGCAGTATGTCAGGATCTTATAGTCAGATTGACAGAGCCCAGGAATTTTATTCAGGTAATTACCGGACCCAGGCAGGTTGGCAAAACGACTATGGTAGGGCAATTGGTGAAACAATTAACATATCCGTCTCTTGTTGTTTCTGCAGATAATACTCTTGCGGCCGGCAATGTTTGGCTATCAGCAACATGGAACGAAGCGAGGTTAAGACTGTCTAATTCGGGCGCAGATGAATTTCTGCTGGTTATTGATGAAATTCAGAAAGTAGATAACTGGAGTGAAGTTTTAAAAAATGAATGGGATGAAGATACTCTGGCTGGCAGAAACCTGAAAGTTATTATTCTTGGATCTTCCAGAATGCTTATTCAAAAAGGTCTTACCGAATCGTTGGCCGGAAGGTTTGAAATTACTCATCTTTCGCATTGGACTTACAGAGAGATGCGTGATGCTTTTGGAATGACCCTAACTCAATATATCTGGTTTGGCGGCTACCCGGGCGCAGCATCACTTATAAAGGATGAAACAAGATGGAAAGCATACATCAGAGATTCGCTTATTGAAACCAGTATATCAAAAGATGTGCTGATGCTTTCGCGCGTTGATAAACCTGCTTTGCTGAAAAGATTATTTGAGATTGGCTGCCTTTACTCTGGACAGATAATAGCATTGAACAAAATACAGGGAGAACTTCAGGAGAAGGGAAACCTTACCACACTTTCAAACTACCTGCATTTGATTGATGGTGCAGGAATGCTCACCGGTATAGAAAAGTATTCGGGAGATGTCGTTCGAATGAGGGCTTCAAGACCGAAATTTCAGGTTTATAACAATGCCTTGCTTAGTGCTCAATCGTTTCACAGCTTTCAAACCATTGTAACAATGCCTAAGGAATGGGGCAGATATGCAGAATCAGCCGTTGGCTCTCATCTGCTAAATGCTTCACTAAGCCGGAATTTTAATCTTTACTACTGGAACGACACCAATAGCGAGGTTGACTTTATCCTTGAAAAGAAAGGCCGCCTGATTGCTATTGAAGTTAAGACAGGAAGCGATAAATCAAGCCCCGGGCTTCAGAAGTTTGAGAATATGTATCAGAGAACAAGAAGTTTTATTATTGGCACGGGTGGTTATCCTTTAGAGGATTTTTTATTGATGGAACCTGAAGATTTATTTAAAGTATAACCGCTGGAGAAGGCTTAAAAAACCATACTTACGTCTACCTTATCCCAAGCCATGCCGCTACATAGCAGGCAAAGTCACCGATAACTTTGCGGTCGTTACCTTAACTTTAACAACATGCATTTTTTCGCAGATAGAGTAGTAACTCATAATTATTTCCATTCAACAGGTAAAGTGAATATTTTTATTAGCAATGCCTAAATACTTCTTTAGGATAGATTAACCTTAAAAAAATCGCGATAATTATTAAATATCCGATTCTTCCGGTGGCATTGCAAAAACTGACCTCCAAAGCGTGTTTTTCCTCTCCTCCACAGCTAAGCACGATGCGGGTAAATAGCTGAAACACTTTTTAATAGTAATTCCTTTACTCTACTGACCGGCATTTTCGGAATCATATGAACATTATTTCCGGTGCTCTTGTTTTAATTAATTAACCACTCCTTTCTTCTTTCACAACTAAGCTAAACTTCCTTTTAAAATTTAAAGAGGCAGACGATTACCAATACCTTGAATGACCTTTGGAAGGGCCGAAAATAAAAGGCTCTGTAAATGCTTAGTAAGGGCACTGCTAAAAAGTGATGACAAATTATCCCTAAATTATTTTTTTCATTGGTTCTCATTTCGCAATCACAACAGTGCGGAGTCAGCACTTAAAACACTGACGAAACAGGATGAAAAACAAACTACTCATTGTTATATTATTAGTTGCAGGCTTTAGCAACTTATCGTATTCCCAAACACTTAGTTGGAACTGGGCGGCCGGTTCCGGCGGTCTTCATATTGATAATGCCTCCGGCGTTTGTGCTGATGCTGACGGAAATATCTTTGTAACAGGATCATTCAGAAGCTCATCTTTAACTTTCGGTAGCTATACATTAACCAACTCTGACCCAAGCGGAAATTACGAAGATTTCTTCCTGGTTAAATATTCTTCGTCAGGAAATGTTTTGTGGGCAGTAAGTGCCGGAGGATCAAGCTTTGATCTGAGCAGAGGCATTGCAACTGATGCAGACGGAAATGTGTTTATTACCGGTTCTTACTACAGTCCTGTTTTGTCGTTCGGTGGCATTTCGCTTAATAATGTTGACTCAGAAGGCAATACAACCGATATTTTTATTGCAAAATATTCCCCTACAGGAAGTTTGCTCTGGGCGAAAAGTGCAGGAGGGACAGGGCACGATATTGCATACGGATGTGCTACCGATTACATTGGGAGTGTTCTGATTACTGGTTCGTTCAGTAGCTCAACCATTGCTTTTGACAACCACACATTGAATAATATAAATTTCTCAGATATTTTTGTCACAAAATATTCCTCAACAGGCAATGTTTCATGGGCAACTGGAGCAGGAGGAAGCTCTTTTGATGAAGCTCTGGGTATATCCATGGATAGTGATGGCAATGCTTTGATCACAGGCAACTTCAGCAGTCCCACCCTTAACTTCGGAAACATTATGCTTACCAACTTTGATGTTAGCAGTACATCGGCTGATATCTTTATTGCTAAATTCGATTCTCTGGGCAATACAATTTGGGCTGTAAGCGCAGGAAAAGGAGGCATGGATTATGGCAGAGGAATCGCATTTGATGCCGAAGACAATGTATTGGTAACAGGTTACTTTACAAGTTACATTTTGACTTTTGGATCAATTACCATCAACAACTCTAATTCAAGTTATGAGGATATCTTTGTTGTGAAGTTCTCTCCGGATGGAGATCCTCTTTGGGCAGCAAGCGCAGGTGCCAATGATGGCAATGACCGGGGTTATGGAATCACTGTCGATGCAGCCGGCAATGTTTTTGTAACCGGAGCTTTTGCAAGTTCAGCCCCCGCTTCCGGCGCTTACAATTTAACCGGTAACGGAGGAAATGATTTGTTTGTTGCCAAATACTCAACCACAGGGGAAGTGCTTTGGGCAATAGGTGCCGGAGGTATCCTCTGGGACGAAGCCTACGGAATTTCCTCAACAATGGGCGGAAACATATTGATAGCGGGTGCATTTTACAGTCCAACCCTTTCTTTTGGCAGCAATGATCTTACAAACGCCGGTAGTGCAGATATTTTTGTTGCACAACTGGCAAGTACAACAGGAGTTGAGGTGCCATTTACTCAGGGTAAGAAGATTACTATTTCCCCTAATCCTTTTAAGACTTTGGCCACATTGAAGTCAGATAAACCTCTTATAAATGCCAAACTGACCATTTATAATAGTTTTGGTCAGGTGATAAAGGAATTTGAAGGGATTTCGGGCACCTCAATCACATTGGATCGCGATAGCCTGGCAAACGGAATATATTTCATTTGCCTGATAGAAGATGATTATAGTGTAACTGATAAGCTAGTAATTGCTGACTGATCACATTCTTGGCGGAAATGAATTTAATTTCTTCCGGTGCCTAAATAATTTTTATCAAAGTCGTGAAATAACTGTACATCAGCATTTTAATGTAAGGTAGACAGATTCCTGATATTTTTTTCAAGCAATCACTAACTCTGAAACTTACCTCTGCCTTATCCCAAGCCATGCCGCAACATAGCAGGCTAAATCGCCGATTACTTTCCGATCGTTACCAAGTTTTGCCCGCCATGAGGCATCCTCGCCGATTTTTTCCATATTTCTGGCAAGGATATTCACACTGTCTATCAGCGTATTGTGAAGTATGGTTCTTTCGGAATTATCCTCAGCCATTTCTTCAAAACTTTTAAAATTCCAGCTTGCTCTTACCTGAGCGTATCGCACCGAAAGTTTATAAAACTGAACCCGTAATTTCACCAGACTGCTGCTTTCAATCTGCTGGAAGATGGGCATAAAGAATGCTTCGTTCATAAATTATCTTTTTCATTAGTAACTTCAGGATTATCGCGTTCATATTCCAACGCAATTGTGGCAGTAAGTTCGTCGAGTTTCATGGCATCGGCCACGCTGAAATCTCCTATGCGTGTGCGCCTGAGCGAGGTTAGATGTGCTCCGCTTTTAAGCGCTACGCCAAAATCACGGGCAATGGATCGTATGTAAGTTCCTTTGCTGCAGCTTATGCGGAAATCAACATCGGGCATGGCAATTCGTGTAATCTCAAATTCACGGATATTCACCTTCCGGGATTCCAGCTTCAGTTCTTCGTCTTTGCGGGCAAATTTATAGGCACGCTTTCCGCCAACTTTTATGGCTGAGTAAACCGGTGGAATCTGCATAATATCTCCCGAAAGCTCACGGGCAGCATCAAAAATCATAGCTTCGGTAATATGATCGGTTTCATAAACCTGATCTATCTCATGCTCAAGGTCGTACGAAGGGGTGGTTGCACCAAGCCGGAATGTGCCGGTGTACTCTTTCTCCTGAGCTTGAAATTCATTAATGCGTTTGGTAAACTTTCCTGTGCAAACAATCAGTAAACCATCGGCCAATGGATCAAGTGTTCCGGCGTGCCCGACTTTCAGCTTTTTTAAATTGTATTGCTTCCGCAGAAAGTTCCGGAAACGGTTGATAACATCAAATGAAGTCCAGGTAAGTGGTTTATCTATCAGGAGCACTTCTCCTTCTTCAAAACGAGTCAGCATCAGGTAATTTTTAAATCATAGCCAAGCGCCATCATAATCAATATGGCGAGGCCGACAACAATACGGTAATATCCAAAAACCTTGAACCCGTATTTTGTAAGGAAAGAAATGAAGGATTTGATGGCAATCAGAGCCACTACAAAAGCTACTGCATTGCCAATCAATAGAATATCTATATTTTCGGAGGTAATGGTTTCATAATTCTGCAATAATTTGTATCCTGCTGCAGCAAACATGGTTGGCACGGCCAGAAAGAATGAGAACTCAGCTGCAGTTTTGCGGTCAAGCTTCTGAGTCATACCGCCAATGATGGTGGCTGCCGATCGCGAAACGCCGGGAATCATCGCAATGCATTGAAAAAATCCGATTTTCAGTGCTGATGGATAACCTATGGATTGATCTTTGGATGGATTTTTAAACCACTTGTCAACAAAAATCAGCACAACACCGCCCAAAACCAGCATTACCGCAACAACCACAACATTTTCGAGGAGGCTGTCGATATAGTCAATCAACAGAAACCCGAGAACTGCTGAAGGCAGAAATGCTACAAAAAGCTTAAAATAGAAATCAAGAGTCTGAAAAAAGTGCTTCCAGTAGAGCACGATCACCGAAAGAATAGCACCAAACTGAATATTTACAGTAAAAGCCTTCACAAATTCGTTGATCTCCATACCCAGTAATTCCTGGGTAATGATCATATGGCCGGTTGAGGATACGGGAAGAAATTCGGTAATTCCTTCGACAATGGCAATGATAATGGCTTCGAAAATACTCATGCTTTAGTCGCGGGGTTTTTTCATAATGGCATATATCTCAATGATATAACCAGCCAATAAGAGCAATGGAGCCAGAGTCAGTCGCTGAAAATTAAACATAGCATCGTTGAAAACATAGGGATCGTTGGTGCCGCCGCCTACCATCAAAATGAATCCAAGAGCAAGCACACCCAATCCAATCAGCATCAAACGGTAATTTTCCTTGCCGAATGCAAATTGCAATTCTTTGTCGCTCACAGAAGTTGCTTTTTTCTCAGCAAGCTTTTCAGATTTTTTCAGGTTCATGATTGTTATTTTTTAATTCCTGAAGATTCAGGTGTAAGATCAATAAATATTTTTCAGCAATTTCATCCGGTCAGTCCTGCAATCTTCAATCCGAAAGTCAGTTTCTGAGATTTCCTAATAAAGCCTGTCCTGACTGATCCTGAGGAACTTCCGCACCGCCAGTAAAGTCGAAAAACCGGTAATTATCAGGCCAAGAACCGTAACTATTCCAAACAGGGAAAGAAACATATCAATATCCTGCATATCAACCAGTTCGGGAAGTGCTTTACGCGAAAAATACAGCACCACTGCAAGCAGAACAATGGCAATCAAAGCACTGATTAATCCGTGAACTAAACTTTTTATCAGAAACGGTTTTCGTATAAAACTTTGCGTGGCTCCCACCAGTTGCATACTCCGAATAATAAACCGCTTGCTGTAAACGCTGAGGCGGATTGTATTGTTAATCAACGCTATCGAAATCAACATCAGCACCGCCGTAAAAGCAAGCAGAACCATACTTATGCGCCTGATGTTCTGATTTACCAGTTCTACCAGCGATTTGTGATAAAACACTTCTTTCACCCGCGGATTGGCAATGAGTTTTTGCTCCAGCATAGCCAGACTGTCGTTGTTGGCATATGCGGCCTGAAGTCTGATATCGATAGAAGCAAGCAAAGGATTGAATCCCAGAAAGTCAACAAAATCTTCGCCAAGTTCATCGGTGAGCTCTTTGGCTGCTCTTTCACGGGTTATGTATTCTGTTGATTTTACAAAGGGTTCAAGATCAAGCTTTTTCTGAAATTCAATAATGCCTGATTCTTTAATTTCCTCTTTGATAATCACCGAAAAGCCGATATTCTCTTTCACATAATCTGAAAGCTTCTGCGCGTGAAGAACAATAAGTCCCAGCAAACCAAGCATAAACAGCACCAGCGAAATGCTAATGATGGTGGTGGCGGTTGAGGATTGCAACCTCCTGCGACTTAGTCTGTCTTCGTTGTGGGCCATAAGCTTGATTGTGACTGCGAAAGTAAGAAAAAATAATGAAGCATGGGAAGGCTTGTAAAAAAGCCTTCATGCCAAAAAAGGTTAAATCAGTTGTGCTTTGGATTGTGATAATGTATTCATTTAAAACCCGACAGAGTAAACAATTACTCCCTTCGCTTTCAAATCCACAGCCATTTTTGAATAATTTTCCTCATTGATTCTGCTTAGCTCTTTGGCTGTTATCGCCGGATTATAGCTGAGAAAATAAGTCCCGAAATATCCGGAAGTATAAAATAAAACTGCAACCGGATTTGTTTTCAGTTTATCAATTTCACTTTGCGTGAAAACCTGAATGTCTCCAACTCCATGGTAAATCTTTGAACCTTTGTCAAGCTCCTGAATGGATTTAATTTTGGTATAATCCAGATTTCCGATACTTATCGCTTTGGTAGCGAGAAATTCAACAATCGAATCATTGTTGATCACAAATATCTCTGTGATAAACTCAAGATCCCATTTATAGCCCAGATTCTCATAATAAGGAAGCAGACTTTCAGGAAATCTGTTCTTCCAGACCGCAGTATCAAGAACATCATTCAACCATACATCATTCCATTTGACATATCCGGTAATATTTTGACCGGTTTTCATGGTTATTTCTACTTTTCGGAGTTCCCAGCACGCAATGCACTGCGCATTTGCAACATTAATACCGATTGCCAGGATGAATACTATAAGAATGTGTTTCATAATTCTTTGTTTTGAATTTAGAGCCTTTGCTGTCAGCAATTTTGCAGGCTAAAGTATGGAATATGTGTGTAAATTTCCCGGTTGTGGGATAAAAATCTTTTTCAAGTCCGAAAACAGAGGCCAGAGGTCAGAGGGCAGAGGTCGGATAAGATCTAAAATCAGGATATTTACAAAGAAGTAGTAATATAACAAGAAGACCTGACAAGTTAAGAAAAAGCCTGTCCGCCTCGGGCGGAAAAACTTGTTAGGTCAATGCAAAATGAGAAATCCGAAATCCGAAATCGCAAATCCCAAATCCGCAATCTTTCTTAACTTTGCGCCCTCTAAAAACAAAGCAGAACCAATGGATTACAACTTCAGGGAAATAGAAAAAAAGTGGCAGAAAGCCTGGGCAGACAACAAAACCTACAAAACCGAGATAGATCGCAGCAAACCTAAATTTTATGTGCTGGATATGTTTCCTTATCCTTCAGGGGCTGGTTTGCATGTGGGACATCCTCTCGGATACATTGCTTCTGATATATACGCACGTTACAAAAGGTCGAAGGGTTTTAATGTACTTCATCCTATGGGTTATGATGCTTACGGACTTCCTGCCGAACAATATGCCATTCAAACCGGCACCCACCCTGCGGTTACTACCGGAATAAATATTGCCCGCTACCGCGAGCAACTCGATAAAATCGGATTTTCATACGACTGGGATCGCGAAGTCCGCACCAGCGAACCCGACTATTACAAATGGACACAATGGACTTTTATCAAACTTTTCCATTCATGGTATAACAAAACCAGTCAGAAAGCAGAACCCATTGATGCGTTGGTGGCTGTTTTTGCAGTTTCAGGAAACGCGGGCATAAATTCTGCCTGCAACGAAACTGCTGATTTTTCTGCTTCGGAATGGCTCGCCATGAGCGAAAAACAACAGCAGGAATTGCTGATGAATTATCGCCTTGCATATCTGGCCGATACCATGGTAAACTGGTGCCCTGAACTGGGAACCGTGCTTGCCAACGATGAGGTGAGCGAAGGATTTTCGGTTCGCGGAGGCCATCCGGTAGAGCGCAAAACCATGAAACAATGGCTGTTGCGAATCACCGCTTATAACGACCGCTTGCTCGAAGGGCTGGACAGAATCGACTGGCCGGAAAACATCAAAGAGATACAGCGCAACTGGATCGGACGTTCCGAAGGTTGTTCGGCAACATTTGCCATCAAAAACTTTGATCAGAATCTTGAAATTTTTACTACCCGCGCCGATACCATGTTTGGCGTAACTTTTATGGTACTGGCGCCCGAACATCCATTTGTTGAAGCAATCACAACCGCGGAATATCGCGAAAAAGTGCAAGCCTACCAGCACTGGGCCAAAAACCGGTCAGAGCGCGAGCGCATGACCGAGGTTAAAAAAATCAGCGGTGAATTTACCGGTGCCTATGCAATTAATCCTTTGAATGGCGAAGAAATACCCATCTGGGTGGCCGATTATGTGCTGATGGGTTATGGAACCGGCGCCATTATGGCTGTTCCCGGTCACGACACCCGCGACTTTGCATTTGCCCGCCATTTCGGACTGCCCATCCGCCAGGTGGTTTCCCGAAAAGGAGAAACACCGGTTGATCCTTCGGAATGGGAAGATTCCTACGACTCCAAAGAAGGCATAATGATCAACAGCGGATTTATCACCGGACTTGAAGTAAAAGAAGCCATCACTACAACCATCCGCAAAATCGAAGAAATGGGGATTGGTTATGGCAAGGTGAATTTCCGTCTCCGCGATGCCATTTTCAGCCGCCAGCGTTACTGGGGCGAACCTTTTCCGGTTTATTACAAAGATGGAATGCCTTATACTTTGAGCGAAAATGAGCTCCCGCTTGAGTTGCCCGAAGTGGATGCCTATCTTCCCACCGAAAGTGGCGAACCACCGCTTGCCCGCGCAAAAAATTGGGTAACCAAAGAGGGTTATTCACTCGAAACCAATACCATGCCCGGATTTGCCGGTTCAAGCGGCTATTATCTGCGATACATGGATCCACGCAACGATGGCGAATATTTCTCAAAAGAGGCCAACGAATACTGGCAGAATGTTGACCTTTACATGGGAGGCGCCGAACATGCTACCGGTCACCTGATTTATTCGCGTTTCTGGAACAAATTTTTGTTCGATCTGGGAATTGCTGTAAAGGATGAACCATTCCAGAAGCTGATCAATCAGGGAATGATTCAGGGACGGTCAAATTTTGTATACCGTATTACCGGCTCAAACAAATTTGTGAGTTATAACCTTCGAAAAGACTATGATATTCAAGCGATCCACGTGGATGTGAATATCGTTCACAATGACATTCTTGACATTGATGAATTTATCAAATGGCAACCTCAGTTTGCCGGATCCGAATTTATTCTGGAAGATGATAAATATATCTGCGGTTGGGAAGTTGAAAAAATGTCGAAATCGAAGTACAATGTGCAAAATCCCGACGACCTGATTGAAAAATACGGAGCCGACACATTGCGTTTGTACGAAATGTTCCTTGGTCCGCTTGAGCAATCAAAACCATGGGACACAAACGGCATAGAAGGCGTATTCCGTTTTATGCGCAAGCTGTGGCGATTATTTCACGATGCTGACAATAACTTCCAGATCAGTGAAAACGCAGCATTTCCAGCGGAATTGAAGGTGCTTCATAAAACCATCCGCAAAATTCAGGAAGACACCGAAAGGTTTTCGTTCAATACATCTGTCAGTACTTTTATGATCTGTGTAAACGAACTCACCGAACTGAAATGCAACAACCGCAGTATCCTCAGCGAACTGACCGTGTTGATTTCATCCTACGCGCCGCACATTGCCGAAGAACTGTGGAGCCTGCTTGGAAATAAGGGCAGCGTTACTCTGGCTACTTTCCCTGTGTATAATGATAGTTATACCGCAGAAAACACTTATAAATACCCGGTTTCGTTTAATGGAAAAATGCGGTTCCTTCTGGAGCTTCCGCTGGGTATTCCGGTTCCTGAAATTGAAAAAGCAGTTCTGGAAGCACCGGAATCGGCAAAATGGCTCGAAGGCAAAGCTCCCAAAAAGATGATTGTGGTACCCGGGAAAATTGTGAACGTTGTGATTTAAAGTCAAATAAGCAATTTGTTGAAAGTCAGGGCCTGACTTGATGTTGATTGTATTTGCAAAATGCCTTTCCCAATTAGTCAGTCCCTGACTTGTGCATTCCATGTCTAAGATTTAATCCGGCAACTTAAATGGTCGCCGGATTTTTTATTGCTTGACTGATAAACATAACAACATGTTTCAAAATTTTTGATCATTCCTGAACCCACAGTGAAACTGCGGAAATAACTTCCCCACTTGAGTCCCCGATCTATCTGGACTTTCTGCAAACTAATGTGTCTATAAAAAACGAAAGTAATCGTCCCCTTGGTGCCTGAGCCTGGTCGAAAGTCCAAAAGGGGGAAAAGAGGGGGATATAAAATGTGTCTTATTTGAGAAAGTTAATTTGATATGCCTCCACCGCCGGAATTATCTGATTTTCTTATAAATTTGCTTTTTCATCCTCTTTAAAAAAACCAATATGGAAGAGCACAAACAGGAAATCAAAGGTTTGCCCGAAAATGCTTACACTGAGCTGAAGCCCGGCGAAGAGTACAAACCGATTATGGCGGCGAACAAGGTTTACCCCGAAGTCAATCTGCGTTCGGTTTTAATTGGCTTGCTGATGGCTGTTATTTTCTCTGCAGCAGCGGCTTATCTCGGATTAAAAATCGGTCAGGTTTTCGAAGCTGCCATTCCCATTGCCATTATTGCTGTAGGACTTTCGGCAGCCACCAAACGAAAAAATGCGCTGGGTGAAAATGTGATGATTCAATCCATTGGTGCCAGCTCAGGTGTAATTGTGGCCGGCGCTATTTTTACCCTGCCCGCCCTCTATATTCTCAATCTGGAAGCGCATTTTTATCAGGTCTTCCTCTCTTCCCTGCTCGGAGGTTTTCTGGGGATTTTATTTCTGATTCCATTCCGCAAATACTTTGTTTCAGATATGCACGGAAAGTACCCTTTCCCTGAAGCAACCGCAACTACTGAAGTGCTGGTTTCAGGCGAAAAGGGTGGAAGCCAGGCGAAACTGCTCCTGATAGCCGGTCTTATCGGCGGTATTTACGATTTCATTATTGCTACCTTTGGCTGGTGGTCAGAGGTATTTACTACCCGAGTGGTTCCGGTAGGCGAAATGATTGCCGATAAATATAAAATCGTTTTCAAAATGAATGTCGGTGCCGCTGTAATGGGCCTCGGTTATATTATCGGCTTGAAATATGCTGCCATCATTACTGCCGGTTCATTTGTGGGCTGGTACGTGATTATTCCGGTGATTTCGCATTTTGCCGATGGTCAAACCCTGGCGGTTGGCGCAAATATCACCGCAATGATTGGTGATATGTCACCCGAAGAAATTTTCCGTAATTATGTCCGCCACATCGGTATTGGAGGTATTGCAATGGCCGGAATTATTGGAATTGTGCGTTCGTCAGGCATCATCAAAGGTGCATTCGGATTGGCCATCAAGGAATTGGGAGGAAAACAGCAGTTGAGCGCCGAAACCAAACGCACACAGCGCGATATTCCCATGAAAATCATCCTCATAGGAATACTGCTAACTGCGGTCGTTATTTTTGTTTTCTTTATGTTCGGAATCGTCAACAACCTTACACAGGCGCTGATTGCACTCGGAATTGTGATGGTGATTGCTTTCCTTTTCACAACGGTTGCCGCAAATGCAATTGCCATCGTCGGAACCAATCCGGTTTCGGGAATGACCCTGATGACGCTGATTATCACTTCACTGGTTTTGGTTTGGTCAGGCTTGAGCGGCACTGCCGGAATGGTTGCAGCATTGATCATCGGGGGTGTTGTTTGTACGGCACTTTCAATGGCCGGAGGTTTTATTACCGACCTGAAAATAGGTTATTGGCTGGGATCGTCTCCTTACAAACAGCAAAGCTGGAAATTTGCTGGTACGCTGGTTTCGGCCGCTACAGTGGGTGGTGTGATTATGATTCTGAATGAAACTTACGGCTTTACCGGCGAAAATGCGCTGGTTGCTCCTCAGGCAAATGCCATGGCAGCAGTAATTGAACCCATGATGTCGGGCAAACCCGCTCCATGGTTACTTTATGCTGCCGGTGCGTTCCTTTCGCTGATACTCACCATGATTGGTGTTCCTGCACTGGCATTTGCACTCGGTATGTTTATTCCGCTCGAACTAAATACCCCCTTGCTTGTTGGAGGTATTATTGCATGGTATGTAACTACCCGTTCGAAAGACGTTAAACTGAATCAATCGCGCAAAGAAAGGGGAACGCTCATTGCTTCCGGATTTATTGCCGGCGGTGCTTTGATGGGTGTTATCAGTGCAATGCTGCGGTTTGGCGGTATTAATTACGTTAATGCAGAGTGGTTTAATTCCAATTCTGCTGAACTAATTGCCTTGCTCATGTTTACCGTAATTTGCGGATATGTTATCTGGGAATCTTTGAGGGCTAAGGTGGAAGTGGAATAATTTCGGATTTTTGATTGCGGATTGCGGATTTCCGACCTCCGACCTCTGGCCTCTGACCTCCGACCTCCGACCTCATAATTCTTAATAACCTAAACTTGAAAACAGTAAATAATCATGAAAGAAAACATAAAATCCCGTTTCCTGAAATACGTGAGCATCGACACTCAAAGTGATGATTCCTCCGATACCTTTCCAAGCACTTCCAAACAGCTTGTTATGCTGAAGATGTTGCACGATGAGTTAATTTCCTTAGGACTGGAAAATGTCAGCATGGATGAGAACGGCTATGTAATGGGCACGCTGCCGGCAAATAACGGCAAATCAGGCCCGGCCATCGGTTTTGTGGCTCATGTGGATACAAGTCCGGATATGCCAGGCAACGATATAAAACCTCGCGTGGTTGAAAACTATGATGGAGGTGATATTCTGTTGAACGAGGAGCTGAAACTTGTGCTTTCGCCCAACGATTTTCCGGAAATGAAACAATACATCGGTCAAACCCTGATCGTTACCGATGGCACTACCCTGCTTGGCGCTGACGATAAAGCCGGGGTCACCGAAATCATGTCTGCCCTGGAATATCTGACAAGTCATCCTGAAATCAAACATGGACCGGTTAAGGTTGGCTTTACGCCCGACGAAGAGATTGGTCGGGGTGTTGATCATTTTGATGTTCAGAAATTCGGTGCTGACTGGGCTTACACCATGGATGGCGGTGAAATCGGAGAGCTGGAGTTTGAAAATTTCAATGCCGCTTACGCGAAAATCAGCATTCAGGGCAGAAACATACATCCGGGTTATGCCAAGGGAAAAATGCAGAACTCTTTGCTGATGGCCATGGAATTCAATGCGCTGCTTCCTGTTTTCGACCGGCCCGAATTTACCCAGGATTATGAGGGATTTTTCCATCTGATGAAAATGGAAGGATCGGTTGAAAAAGCAGCCATCCAATACATTATCCGCGATCACGACCGCAAATTATTTGAAGGCCGCAAAGAAACCATGAAACAATGTGTTGACTTTATGAATGTTCGGTATGGCGAAGGCTGCTTCACACTTGAGATGAAGGATCAGTACTTCAATATGCGCGAAAAAGTTGAGCCGGAATATCACATCGTGGAAACAGCCAGACTGGCAATGGTGGAATTGGGCATTAAACCAAAAATCAAACCCATTCGCGGAGGAACCGATGGTTCACGCCTCAGCTACATGGGATTGCTCTGCCCGAATATCTTTGCCGGCGGTCATAATTTCCACGGTAAATTTGAGTTTGTACCGCTGGAATCTATGGAGAAAGCTACACAGGTGATATTAAAGATTGTGGAGATGAATGGTTGAGAAGGAGGGACGAGGGACGGTTTTGGGACGAGGGACGATGGAATTGGAAACGGGGAAATGGGGACGGGGAGATAAGGGGATTTAGAATTTCCAATTTCTAATTTCTAAAGACTAAAGACTATTGACAGGCACTTGTTGTTTACAAGTGGTTCAGTGAATGACAGAATCGAGTATAAGTGACCTAACAAGTTTTCTTTTAACTTGTGAGGTCTTCTTGTTTTAATATGGCGCAGCAAACTTCCATTTGCTTCGGCTCAAATTCTTAAGCAATACGGCTCATTTTTTATCAATTAAGAGCTAGAATGTATAACCTTGTGAGCCGTATTCCCGAGTTGGCAACTTTTAATCAGTCAGGTTCTACATAAAAGTAATTCTAAGAAAAACTTACCATTAGTGCTTCTTCTCGTCTGACCCGTCATTTTTGCGGGATCTTTGCGCGGCTTTATACCATCCCTGATATTACCTTTGCACCATGAAGCATTTCACCATTCCCATCTTTATTCCTGAGCTGGCTTGCCCTAACCGTTGCGTGTTTTGCAATCAGCACAGCATTTCGGGTTGTGTGAAACAGCCTGAGCCGGAAGAGGTGCGTGAAATCATTCTGCAACACCTTAAAACAATCCCTGAAAAGGATTGTCATATTGAAATTGGTTTTTTTGGCGGAAGTTTTACAGGGATTGAGCCAGCATTGCAGGAACAATATCTCTCCATTGCTTATGAATTTCTTATCAGCGGTCAAATTCACGGAATCCGCCTCAGTACCCGTCCCGACTACATCAGTCCTGATATCCTCACTTTGTTGAAGCGTTATGGCGTAACCACCATCGAATTGGGCGCGCAATCACTTAATGATGAAGTACTTCTACTCTCCGGCCGTGGTCACAAAGTTGCCCATGTTGAACGGGCTTCTGAACTCATACTTTCATCGGGATTTAAACTCGGATTGCAGATGATGACAGGACTTCCCGGCGATACACCACAGCTATCCCTTCAAACTGCCCGACGCATTGTTGAACTTGGAGCCTCCTGTACCCGCATTTATCCTACGCTGGTCATCCGGGGAACCGAACTGGAACAACGCTGGCGCAGCGGAGAATATCAGCCGCAAAGCCTTGATGAAGCCGTCGAACTCGCTGCCCGCCTAATGGATGTGTTTTATTACGCGGGTGTCGATGTCATTCGCGTGGGACTTCATCCTTCCGAAGGCTTGCTTGACGGCAGCGAAATGCTTGCCGGACCTTTCCACCCATCTTTCAGAGAGCTGGTAAAAACCTTTATCTGGAAGCAAAAACTGATAAAACTCATTGATAAATACCCGCAAGGAGGGAATATCCATATACCGGCGCCTCAGCACGAACTCCGGTATGCCATCGGTTACAATTCCGAAAACCGTAAAATGCTGGAAAGTCATTTTAAAAAAGTGGAGTTCTTTGTTGAAGACCTTTCGTCTGAAGTCAAGCCATTGATTGTAACCGATAAAAAGTTACCGCTTCCCGCGAAAAACACATTGAAATCGTTCGCCAATCTGCTGTTTCTTCACTCAGAAAAAGTTGTTTATAAATCCATTGGCGGGCATCCTGATATATTTATGTGCCAGGGTAGCGAAGGCATTGTGGCAGCTCCTTCCCTGCCGCAAGAAATTATTGTACATCTCGGTTATGCTGGCGTTCAGGTGGTTGACGGTATTTCCGATCCCGGAAAAACTTACCCGGACTCAGCCCGCTACAATGCCGTTGTTACAGCAGATCTGATCATCCACAACCTGAAAATTACTGATCCCGCAATTTTCAAAACCTTCCCTGGAAGAAAATATCTGCATGTAAATCAGGGATATACACGGTGCAACCTGCTGGCGCTTGACGACAACCATTTTATTACTTCCGACCATGGGATTGAAAAGGCATTGCTGGCTGAAGGAAAACTTGTCATGTTTGCTGATCCTGCCCCGGTTAAACTCAAAGGCCAGAAATATGGATTTTTCCCGGGTTGCTGCGGAATACTCAATGGCGAAGTACTTATAGCCGGAAGTCTGACCTATCATCCTGAAGGGGAACAAATCAGGGAGTTTATAAATGTATCAGGATTAACTATCAGGGAGTTAAATCAAGGTCCGCTTACTGATGTCGGCGGAATTTTCTGTTTCGTAAAGTAAGCCTGGCTATTTTTTCACCACAATCCGCCCTGAAAAAGACCATGGCACACTATATGCAGAGCCTAAGACGATTTTATGTAAATTTGCCCTCTCTTAATGAAGTCAAAATGCTTTCAGGATTTAAACAACTACTTTTCATTTTGTTAACGAGTGTTCTGCTGTCACCCTATTCCTATGCGCAGGAAACTGCAGCGGAAGAAATGGTGGTAATCTCAACATCGAAAGGTGATATAACACTCCGGTTGTTTAACGATACCCCGAAACACCGCGACAATTTTCTTAAACTGGCCAAAGACGGATTTTTCGACAGCACACTTTTCCATCGCGTGATCAGTGGGTTTATGGTTCAGGGCGGTGATCCCGACTCAAAAGGAGCTGCTCCCGGAGTTGAACTTGGCAACGGTGGACCGGGTTATAATCTTCCGGCTGAAATAATTCCTGCACATTTTCATCGCCGGGGAACTCTTGCAGCAGCCCGTGAAGACGATAAAAAAAACCCGCTCAGGCTTTCTGATGGCTCTCAATTCTATATCGTTCAGGGAAAAGTCTTTACAGAGGCGGCACTCGATATGATCGAAAAAGAACAAAATTCCATGACCAAACAACGGATTTTTGTGAATATCATGGACAATCCGGATAACATTACACTCAGAAACCAGTTCTTTTCTCCGGATGCCAAAAAAGATTCAGCACACTTCCGGTTTCTCCTCGACACCCTTAATCAACTGATTGACAAAGAGTACGTTTTGATCCCGGAGTTCAGGATTCCGGCAGAGCATAGGCTGATTTACACTTCCATTGGTGGCACGCCTCACCTTGATGGAAAATATACCATTTTTGGCGAAGTGATTGAAGGCATGGATGTTGTTGATGCCATTGCTGCAGAAAAAACCGACAAAAACGATCGTCCTGTCGCCGACATTCCAATGACAGTTAAAATTATTACCCGTAAAAAACCAAAACCATGAAAAAACTAAGCATCCTTGTTTCAATTATTCTTGTTGCTGCAGGTTTTACTTTTGCCCAGGCACCAAAAGCTGCCACTACGCCTCAAAAACAGACAAAAATCCTTATCGAAACCGAATATGGCAATATGACTGCCATTTTGTATAACGAAACTCCCCAACACCGCGACAATTTCCTGAAGCTGGTGAAACAGGGCTGGTACAATGGCTCGATTTTCCATAGGGTAATCAACCGTTTTATGATTCAGGGCGGTGGACAGGAAGGCAAAATGAACGATCCCGGATACACTGTTCCTGCTGAAATCAATCCCAAATATTTCCATAAAAAAGGAGCACTGGCTGCAGCCCGCAAACCCGATCAGGTAAACCCGAACAAAGCTTCATCAGGCTCGCAGTTTTATATTGTTCAGGGACAAAAAATGAACGACCAGCAACTGGGTATTTTTGAAAGTCAGACCAAAAAAACCATCAGCTCTGAAAGACGTGCTGTTTACAAATCAATAGGCGGAACTCCTCACCTTGATGATGATTATACCGTTTTTGGTGAAGTCATTTCAGGTCTTGAAGTCGTTGATAAAATTGCCGCCGTTCAAACCGGCCCCGGTGATAAACCAGTGAAAGATGTGAAAATGAAAATCACCGTGATTAACTAATTTATCAGCATTGTCAGGGTTATTTGTGAACCCATGTCCTTTTGGCCCTTAGTGGAATCCCCTAAAAACATGTGGAGAACCAAAAAGTCAGCATGTAAAAAGGATCAGGCAATATAGTAGAATGCACTCCCTCCCTGTTTCGTAGGGAGGGCTGGGGAGGGTAAAGAATAAAAATGAGGGATTTATTGTGAATGAATTACTGTGTGGCAAATATAATTTCTGAATGAAAGAAAAAATCAATCAATACCTGGCTGAAATTGAATTATTTACAGCCAAATCAAAAGATGAACTCGAACAGTTCCGAATTAAGTTTTCCGGCAAAAAAGGAATACTGAACGATCTGTTTGCTGATTTCAAAAATGTGGCTGCTGAAGAACGGCGTGAAATGGGTGTATTGCTCAACGACCTGAAGGGCAAAATGCAGCAAAAACTTGATTCCCAACGTGAGTCTTTTGAAGGAGATGAATCTGCTTCGGCTCCTGCTCAGGATCTTACCCTGCCGGTAAATTTCAGCGATGCAGGTTCACGCCATCCGCTGATGATTGTCCGCAACCGCATGATTGAGATTTTTTCGCGCATTGGTTTTACCGTTGCCGAAGGCCCGGAAATTGAAGACGACTGGCACAACTTTTCAGCGCTCAACTTTGCACCCGAGCATCCAGCACGTGATATGCAGGACACTTTTTTCATTGAAAAAGATCCGGATATTATTCTGCGTACCCACACATCGAGTGTTCAGGTGAGGGTAATGGAGCAAACTCAGCCTCCCATCCGAATGATATTCCCCGGAAGGGTTTACCGCAACGAGGCCATTTCGGCACGTGCACACTGCTTTTTCCATCAGGTGGAAGGCCTTTATGTAGATAAAAATGTAAGTTTTGCCGATCTGCGTCAAACCATGCTCTACTTTGCCAAAGAGATGTTCAGCACCGATACCCGCATACGGCTAAGACCCTCCTATTTCCCCTTTACCGAGCCTTCCGCCGAAATGGACATCTCATGCAACCTATGCGGTGGTAAAGGCTGTGGATTCTGCAAATACACCGGATGGGTGGAAATCCTTGGCTGTGGAATGGTGAATCCAAATGTGCTGAAGAATTGCGGTATCGATCCTGATATCTATTCCGGATTTGCGTTTGGAATGGGCGTTGAGCGCATCACCAACCTTTCATTTAATGTAAAGGATCTGCGTCTGTTTTCAGAAAATGATGTACGTTTCCTGCAACAGTTTGAATCGGCCTGGCAGTAAACAAACTGAACTATCCGTGAATTCCTTCCCCATGCTGCTATCGCGCGTCCCCTGACGCGTGGACTAGCATTGCCTTGTTTTTCAAATATCCTTTTATCCCCTTTGTATAACTTTCTAGTTAATGCTCCCGCACGCCGCCTGACACATGGAAAAACAGCCTCTGATCAGAATTTCAGATTAGTTTCGCTTTCATATAATAATTTGTACATTTACCGTTTAAACTGAGGTAATTATACTATCCGGTTGTGACGGATTTTATCTTTTTATTCATTTTAAACATTGAGTTATGAAATCCTTACAGGTTATTATATTAAGTTCCCTGCTGTTATCAGGATGTTTCCGTCCATTAGCAGCTCAGGATGTTTCAGAATCCAAACTGGCATTTGGCGTAAGATTGGGCGCACACTTCGACAATTTATTTTTTCATGATTACGATATGAATTATTGGGTTTTACGCTCCACCCCCGATCTTTTTATAGCTTATAAAAACCATGAATTTCAAATAGGACCTGCCCATGCACATTTTATAGACAATCCAGAATGGTTTTCTGCAAAAAAATTTAATTCCAATTCAATGGGTTTTAGTTTCGGATACAGATACTATCCCAACGAAATAGCAAAACGATTTAGGATGTTTGCTGAAATAAGAGCATCGCGATTTTTGGTTAAATCAACTAATTCCTCACAAGGGAGTGGAAATTATGCCCGGGAAGATGTGGTATGGAGTGGCTATACATCTTTAGGCATTGACTACAGAATCTATCAAGGATTTCACGCGTTCACCGGTGCGGGAATCGGAATATCTTCCGCTTTTACTGAATATTTTGGAAAATTTTACCCGCATGTGATGGTTGGCATTGATTATTGTTTCAGTGAAAACAGAAAACAGTAACCTCAATAATTATTGAAAAATGCGCTCAGGTTGCGATATTTGCGCTTAACTGCAGCATTTGGAAAAGCTTTTTAACTGATTTTTTTCAGGTCAGGCAAACGAATACCTGATCACGATTTTTAACTTATCTTCTTTCTATTCATTTAAAACTTTAGTTATGAAATCATTACAGATTATTCTAATTAGTTTTTTGCTGTTTTCTGGCTGTTTCAGTCCATTGATAGCCCAGCAGGTTTATGAATCAAAACTGGCTTTCGGCGTAAGATTGGGTGCGAACTTCGACAATTTATTTTTTCATGATTTCAATATAGATTATTGGGTTTTACGCTCCACCCCAGATCTTTTTATAGCTTTTAAAAACCACGAATTTCAAATAGGACCTGCCCACACACATTTTATAAAAAATCCAGGATGGTTTTATAAAAAAAAATTTAATCCCAATGCAATGGGTTTTAGTTTCGGATACAGATACTATCCCAGCGAAATATTAAAACGACTTAGGATGTTTGCTGAAATACGAGCATCACGATTTTTGGTTAAATCAATCAATTCCTCGCAATCGGTTGGAAATTATGCCCGGGAGAAAGTGGCATGGAGTGGCTATACATCTTTAGGCGTTGACTATAGAATCTATCAAGGATTCCACACGTTCATCGGTGCAGGAATCGGAATAACTTCCACTTTTACTGATTATTATGAAAAATTTTACCCGCATGTGATGGCTGGCATTGATTATCGTTTCAGTGCAAACAGAAAATAAATCACTCCGCAATAGGAAAATGCGCTTAGCTTGCGATATTTGCACTTTCTTACAACAATGCTCAGAAAGGCTATTTATCTAATTCGCAAACCAGCGCATGGCAGGCAAACGCATCCCGGATCTTGATTTTTTACGCGGCATCGCAATCATAGGCGTACTTTTCCGGCATTCAGCCTGGGACAATAATTTTGCACGCGCCGGTTGGGCCGGAGTTGACCTTTTCTTCGTGCTGAGTGGTTTTCTCGTTTCCGGATTGCTTTTCAATGAGTTTAAGAAATCAGGAAAAGTGAGAATCGGGCGTTTTCTGATTCGCCGGGCATTTAAAATCTATCCTACCTTTTATATTTTTCTGATTGCAGCATTTATCTTTTACCCCTGGGTAAACGGACACCCTTTCCCGCTCAGCAATATGCTTTCTGAAATTCTGTTTATTCAAACGTATCTGCAGGGTTGTTTTATTCACACCTGGTCGCTGGCCATTGAAGAGCACTTTTACCTGCTGCTTTCCCTTTTTGTTTTTATTATATTGTCTGTTAATTCCATAGAAAACAGAAGATTGATGATTGCCATGCTGGTTTCATCCATCATACTTGTAATTGCAATGCGGATGCAATACATTTATGCCCACCGCAACGATCCTTATCTTGCAATATTTTATACCCATCTGCGCATGGACGGACTACTGCTTGGTGTTTTGCTTTCGTATCTTATCCACTTCAGGAAAGGTTTCACACAATACATCAACAGGCACAAAACAGCATTTCTGCTTGCAGGCATTGTATTGATCAGTCCGCTGTTTTATATTAAAGCCGGAAGTATTTTTTACAACACCATTGGCTTCAATACAGTCCATCTGGGTTTTGCAGTGCTGGTTGCTTATGCAGCTCAGGGCGATCTGGTGAGCAGATTCAGAAAGTTTTTACCGATAGATTACCTTGTCAGGATAACCTCATACATTGGCATTTATTCCTACTCCATTTATGTATGGCACCTTCTGCTGAGCGATTTTATTGAGAAGGTCTTACACCTTAAAACCGGTGGGGTTCTTTACCTGGGGGTTACCATTTCGGTTGGCATACTGCTCTCAATGGCCATAGAGCAGGCATTTCTGAGAATCAGGGACAGGTATTTTGCATGAAATCCTGAAACTTGCAGATAATTTACGAAAATGGTTAATCGCAGATTGATGTTGTGAACCTGTCGAAAGTACCGTATAGATTTCTTTCGCAGAGTTCCTTAATGCAATAGTTTGTTCCTGCTATTTTATTTTACAATAACATTCACAGGCAAATCTCACGCTGTGTCCTTAACGTGCACATTTACATTATTTTTCATTAGTAATGTATTACGGGCTAATGAATCTCATTATTGTTATTTCTCCTTTTTTACCGGACTAAAGTCAGTTGTTATATCAATAGTCAAGCCTAAGGCTCTCTCCTCATTTATCTTATGGTCAGATATTCTGTTAGAACAGATCACTTAACAATTAAGAACACTCCTATACGCTGATTATCTTCGCATTACACATCCAGCAAAAGTTAGAATAAAAATAATTAAAAAAAGTGCACAAACACTTTTCAAAACAAGGTCGGTCATGCAACCAATAACTGGTAACAGTTAAATAGACCTGTCTAATTAGTTTAATGGTGGAAAACAAAATCTCAACTAAATAAAAACAAATAAAAACTAATCAAAATGAAAAGAATTCTCTTGCTGGCAACTGCATTCCTGACAATCGGGTATCTGGGCGCACAAACGATCAAAGGACCTGATCAGATTTCATATTTTCAGGCACCATCACAAGGTGTTAAATATGAGTTTGCAGATGTTTATATTCTTACAGACAAGGCACTTGAAGAAGCAAAGCTTGAAGCACAAAAAGAAAAAAACTCAGCCATGGGTGCCAAATTTGGAGCATTAGGACAAGCAGTTTCCGGTGTTGCAAACAATGCTATGGATTATTCAGCAAAAATGTCAAAAGCAATTGAGGCATTGAAAGATGACAAAGGGCGTTTTGCTGTCTGGTCATTCGTTCCTCAATACATCATAGCTGATTCCGACGTCAAATCAAGTATGATTGTTGAAATATATGTACTCAATGATGAGGATCCCAGCCCAAGTGCAGGAATGTCAACCCTGAGCCCTGATAAAAACGGATATTATAACATTCCGTATTACATCAACTGCAGATATAAAGTTACGACACCCAGAGGCGAAGTTTTGCTGGAAGAAAATCTGGGAACACTTTCCGGAACCATGAAATCAAAAAACTACAAGGCGCCGGCACCTTCTTCAGGAGGAATGCTTAGCGTTACTGTTGAGGAAAGTAATGAACTTACTGAATCAGAAAGAATTGGGATCAACGTTGCTTACAACCGGGTTCGTCAGGATATTTTTGGCCGTTATGGTTTTGGAACCTTCTCTTCTCCAATCAAATTAGGAGTAATTAAGGAAATAAAGGATTCAAAAAAACTAATTGAGCCGGTACTCAGTATTTTCGAAAACAAAAATGCACTCCTGTTAAACGCAAAAGAAAAAGAGCAGGTTAGAATGTTTGTGGATATTATAGAAACAAACATCGGCAGTTGTTCTGAGAAAACGCGTTGGGTTGCGCTACACAACCTTTCGGTTTGTTATGCATGGCTGGAAGAGCCTGAAAAAGCTTCTGCCTATTATAAAAAGTATGGCGAAGAAATTAAGGAAACCATTGACGAGATGGCTAAATGGAATCTTCTGCTTCAGGGTAAGCTTCCTAAAGAACAAAGAAAAGGACTGGTTATCGGCATGAAAGACCAAAAGAAGTTCAGAAATTACAAAGACATCGAAACATTTGTAACTTACTATGCAGCCGGAGTAAAAAGGTATGAAAAGCTGATGACCACCATCAACCGCGATCTGGGAAAATTTGTTGATTTCTATGCACACAACGATTTGCTTTGCTCTCTGTATGAGATTGATTATCCTTTCCAGTTCTTCCCTTTACAGGATTTTGCCGGAACGCCCAAGAGAATGGATGGTACACTTCTTAAAGAAGGCAGCGATCCGATTTCTTTCCAGGTCAGGTTTGACTCTGATCGCAGAATAAAACAACTTGAAACCGAACAAATAAGTCGTGGGGACGATGGATCAAAAGAGAAACTGTTTTCGAGAGAGCTAAAACCAACCTACGATGAAATTACCGGCAAGTTCCTGGATATTGTGACAGACGCCGGCGTATGGCAGAGAAACATGGCTAACAATATCTATTTCTCAGGCAAGCTCAACGATGTGTATGATCCGCTGTTAAAAGAAACTTCGCGCAGCGCAAACAATATCACCAAAAAAGCAGGTGTATTTTCAAGCAAAACAGCTGATGAAATTGTACAGCTAAAAGTTGACCTTGATGGCAATATCTATTTCGCCGGAAACAACAATTATTTTAAAGCCAATGCCATTTTTAAGGATATTCTTACATCCAATGGCATTGAGCCCAGGCGCACTGACACAAAATCAACATTTATAACAAAAGCTTCGATCAATGAAGAAGGCGTTTTCACTAACTGGAGGTGGGATGGCGATGTTACAACAACTTTTGGTGCAAGTTTTTCAACCAAAGAACAATCGATCAAAGCGACAAAACTATTGCGTGAAATTATTGTGCTTGAACAGGATGCAAAAGGAAACCCAACCAAAATAAAATATAATTTTGAAATGGTTGGTTCTCTTAACGTCGGACAGAAAATGAGTTTAAAAGAATGGTTTACTGAATCATATGCACAGGGTGGCACACCCAAAAGCAAAGTAAGCCAGGATTCCTTTGAATTTAGCTCAAGTCTGGAATGGCCATGCTCCTTTAAATATGACGAACAGGGAAACTGGATTGAAATGAAAGTAGGTCCATATACCGCCAACAGAACATTCAAATACTAAACATTTTTTAATCCGGGGCTTTCGGAAACGGAAGCCCTTTAGTTTTTCTGTTATGAAGAATCTTATTGTTTTTTTGCTTCCGGTATTGCTGATAACTAACAGTTTAGACGGAGGCTTGTATTCAATCGTCACCAAAAAAGAAGATGCATTGGTAAATCAGAAATACACAAAATTCGTGGTGATTGATGATGAAACCCAATTTGTTCTTGCAAAAACACCTGTAAAATATGATCTTTCCAATGAGATGCCCATGAATTATTTTACGGTTGATTTAGCCGGAAATATCCCTGGCAAGCAACGGATATTCACCATTCATAATCTTGTAAATAAAGCAGGCGGCGATGATTATGACTGGGTGCTCGAAGACAATGCCGACGAAAATGCAATCTTCTTTTCGCGAAGCAATTTTATTACTATGAAAGCCTCTATGCAATGGCTGATTACAGTCCGGGGAGAAAGAATATTGCTGAAGAATAGCCGTACAGGCGCCTACCTGAAAGTTGATGCAAATGGATCTTATCTGGCGGTTAAATCCGAAACAGAGGCAAGTAAATGGAAACTCATTCACATTTTTTAGTCCGGAAAAATGAAAACAAATAAAATAATCTGCCTGTTGGCTCTGTCATTCCTCTCAATATCTTCACTTTACGCCCAGCAAGGACAATTCTATCAGTTCTCTCTGGATAAAGAAACAAAAATACGGGGGAGCAAAATCTATTTTCAGGAATTTGCCAACAAAGGCGTTGAATCACAGATTGATGTTAATGCATTGGCGAAATCTTATATTGACTTCTATTTCAAGACATACAGCGGGGTCGCAGCAAAAAAAATACAAAACCACATCAGCTGGACCCGAAATCCCAGATTTGAAGCCGTGAACAGTCAGGCTGAAGCTGATGTAACCATTGGAGGGCACTATCAAATCAAGACCAATGCAGGTGCGGGGGAACAGCTATTTTTTGAACAAGGAAACAGTGTGGGCGGAGCTATTCCATATTTTGAATCCCGACAGCTGAATACTGCTGAGGTTATGGTCGTTATATCCTATACATACAAGAATAAAGAAGTGGACTACGACACCATCTTTATTCAGGAAGAGTCGGAAAGAAAACCCGGGAAAAAGTTTCAGTCGGTTGAAGACTTACTTGCTGATTGTGAATCAAAGCTAAAGAGTAATTTTTACAAAACTTTCACTTTTTACAGTCATAAGGATATCTGGTATAAACTACTGAATGTCAAAACAAAAGACAAGGTTTTGAAAGAGGAACTTAAAACTGCAGACAATCTGTTCGAATCGGGTAAGATTAAGGAACTCGGCAACTTGTTTCTGAGGATTTATCAGGCTGAGCCGGAGAATAAAGAAGCCGCTTTTAACACAGCTATGTGCTATGAATTAATCGGAAACTATCCCAAAGCAGATGAATATTATGCAATAATGCCTGACTTCCATACAAAAGTCAGAATGAAAACCAACAGGGCTCTTTTTGATTACCTGAATAATATTGGTGCAAATCTTATTGTTGAAGATTTTTAGAGTCAGTTTTGCTCAAATATAAGTGCCTTTGATTTCCAATCAGGGCACTTTTTTTTGAACTTAATGAGCATTACCCTAATTGCCGATTAATACAAAACCAGCCCAGTTTAGAGGCAAAAATCCCCGGGAGATACAATCCAGCTTTGCCTGACGAAGAGCCTCAGCATATGAAACGCCATCCAACAGATGCCGATAAAATAAAAGCATCAAATCGCTCGTTTTTGTATCATTCACATTCCAGAGAGATGCAACAACATTGGGAACTCCGGCAAAAATTAAAGCCCGGGGTAAAGCCATTACACCCTCTCCGTCAATAATTGAACCTGACGCGGAGCTACAGGCACTTAATACGACCAGGCTTGCATTGGTTTTCAGACCGGTTAATTCACCAATATGCAAAAACCCATTATCATTCAAATCTACAGTTCCATCAGGCATTAAATCCTGGGATAAAAATAATCCTGAAAGCTCTGGATTGTCTCTTGAAACCAAACCATGGGATGCTATGTGTATAATATTGTAATCACCTGCATTATTAATAAGATTTGACTTTGTTGCTTTCTCATTTAACAATATCTTATGATCGATACCTCTTGATTTATATAGGCTGTCTATGCCTTTTGCCTCAATCTCAGAGTAAGGCAATGAAACAAGGTTAAATCCTTCAATATCATTTGCAGTATGCTTAACGGAATGGTTACCGCGCGGACTCACAGAATTAAAACCATTCTGCGCATTTCCATTAACAGGGGCAATGGCAAGAATTCCCGGCTCAGATTCCAATTTTTTCAGTGCTGATTTCTTCCAGAGCGGAAGTGAATAATTATAACTGACTGCATGATTTTCAATCAGCATGCGTCCTGTATTGGGATCGGGAAGCACTTCCAATGGAACATAAAGCAGTGTGTTATCTGGAATAAAGGTAATTTTTTCTGCCCTGGCGATTTTGTCTGCCATTGGCGAAAGGAGTAGTTGAGAAAGCTGGTCTGCTGAAGCAGCATGATCGCTGCCGGTTTTTATATCGCGCTGAAACGCCAATATTGCTTCATCAAACTGCCGGGTGTCATGAATCTCAGCAACTGATGTGCCGTGCTGATCAAAGCCAGACAATATGATCTTTTTGTCGGTATGAAAAACATCAATAACCAATTGCTGCTTTTCAGTTTTATCATTCTGTATGGAAATATCCAGATCCAGATCAATATATTCGTTTAAAATGGTTTGCCTTTTGATAATACTGTGATTCACAACAATGGTTTCAATCAGACAATTTCGGATTTCCACTTCCAGACTATCAGATAATTCGTTGTTTTTCAATAATAAAGCTGTTGTCCTCTGATTGTTAAGTAAGCGCGCTCTTTCGTCAAGAAATAGCTTATTTTTCCACAGACTGTCATGCCCGGCAGCGGCATGTGCATAGGCAAAACGGTCAATCTCACTCATGAGCTGATATGCTTTGGCCGTAGCAACAAAATGCAATATTACTTCAGGACTTAGTTCAGCCAGTTCTACATTATCCAATATCTTCGAAACCATCGTTTTGTAAGCTTTTGAATAGTCAAGCAATGCATTGGCATCAGATATTTTTCGCGCAAGTCTTCGGGTAAGTGTATCGCAACAGAAAGCTGATTTTATCGCACCTTCCAAACTTTCATTATCTGGTTTTAAAAGGTAATTTTCCAGATAAACTTCACTTGACCATAAATACAACTTTCTTAATCCATCCTCATGCGATGTATTGCAAATAAATGAAACAGGTTCGTCAGTCCCGGCTCCGTTAAGAAGATTTACAGCTTCCTTAAAAGTAACAAGCGCCTGCCGGGCCAAACCTTTTTTCATAAGAGCCCGCGATTTAAATTCAAGAATCCATGAAAGTTTATCCACTTCCTGATTTTCCTGTGAATCTATGATAGTACGGGCCTTCTCCAGATATAAAAGTGTACTATCGGCCTTAAAAGGAAGAAACCCCTCTGCTATTTTAGCATAGAGGTAGGATCGGGGAAAAGGACGATTGCCGGATATTTGCTCATAGGCTTGTAAACCAAGTCCGGAAAACAACAAAAAATTAGTGTAATCACCCAATTTACTGTAACATGCAGAAGTCTCGAGCGGAACTGCTGCTTTAAAATTCAGATGAGGGTAGGCTGTTGCTTTTTGGACAATTTCAGCCTGATTAAAAAACTCAATTGCTTTCTGATAATTTCCGATTTTTTGATATTTATCTGCAATCGTGTACAGAAGAACGACCCGCGTGGCAGAATCCCGGTAATAACTCTGACTGGATGTTTTTAATTGATTTTCAAAGATTTCCAGCGCCAGATATGGCTGCTCAACCGAAAGTTTATTGGTAATTGTATGATCATTAATGAGAATTGTATTCGTTAACCCATGTTTTACAGCCAGTTTTTTGCTTTCCAGCAAATAATTGATTCCCAGCTCAGTTTCGGGTGAATTAATGTAAAGTAGCCCGAGATCGCCCAGACAATCGATGTAGATGGGAGAATCATCACCCATTTGCTTCAAAACCTGATATTGACGTTCAAGAAAATGGATTCGTGACTGACTTATTCCATCCCAGTTAATGGCCAGATAACTCTTAATACGCAAAGCAATTGCAAACTCATAATTCAGCGTATCATGATTTGAAATCATCATTTCAAGATTCGAATCAAACACACGTGAGGATTCTTCAAAATCTTGAATTATGTACTTCATTACTCCTTTTTCATTTCTAACTACATAATACTTTCTATAATCATGTGTGGCATACAATTCATTACCAATGGAATCAAGAACAGCAAAGGCCTTTGGATAGTCCTTTTGGTTAAAAGCATTCATGGCTTTTCTGTAATCCGGGATACTGTCATATCCTCTTAAATCCCAGTATAGAGGCCCATATTGGGAAAAGCCCTCAGGTATAACCAAAAGAAGAAACAGGGCAAAAACCAGATTAAATTTACAAACCCTCAATGAAAGTAATCTCGCAGCAATTTTAGTACACAAACCCCGAATCATAACCTGCATTCCAATAAGAATTAAAATAGGTCACAAAGATAATAGTCAGACACGATTTCCTTGTATTTGAATTAAAAACCGCCCAAAATCCGTAAATCATGGCTTGACGAGATGAAAAACAAGCACTTTGCAAAAGCTTAAAATATCAAGCACTTATTTTCACGAATCACCGACATACCTGCGCGAATTAAAGGATCTGAAACAGGTCAATTATATATGTCATTACTGAACAAAGGTCACTTGTGCTTTCACGGTTTTATAATTCAAATCCGGGATTAATCCATTAACAATTCCGGAATAAAACAACATGAACTGTAAGGAGATCGGTTCATTATTTAATGTTTTCGCATAAGGTCCTTAGAAATTAAGGAAAATTCGCAACTTTGTTGCAGAAATATTTCAATAATGAAACTACCCGGCAACAAATATAAAGAAGCAATTTCAGTACAGCAGTTACTGGAATTGGCCAATGCTGTAGTTTCTGGTTATGTGCGACGTTCCATTATTCCAATGCGGGAAAATGAGGATGTCAAAATGGCAATTGTTGAAAAGTTTATCAGTCAAAGAGAAAAAATTGATAAAGCTTTTGAAGGAAAATCAAAACTTACAACTTATTACATTGCCATCATGAACCGGATGTGCTGTGAAATAATCAGGCATGAAAACAGATACTGGTACACGGTGGTAGAGAATGAATACCCAAAAGAACTGCAGGAATCTGATTCAATAACTATGAAATTTGAAACCGAGAAAGATGTAATCATCAAACATGAAGAACTGAGACTTGAACAAGTCATTAATTCCTATCCTGTCAAAAAAGGCAAGCTACTGCTATTTTTGAAATTCTACTTTGATTTGCCCATTAGCAGAGAGGAAGTTGAACGATACGCCGAACATTTAACGGATGATCTGGCACTTCTTCTGAAAAGAGAGCAAACCACAGCCAGAAGCGAAGTTTATAATATTCTTGCAACTGCCGTAAACCTTGTAGAGCACAAAAATATTAAAGGAGATGCTGTCAGAATGTGGATGAACAAACATCTTGAATCAGTAATAAGCGAATTAAATAAATACGATGAGTCTGAATATTCCATAGATAACATTGAAACTTTACTCGAATTTCATTACTCACGTGCTATACCTGCACCTGCAATAAATACGCTTTTATCAATTTTACTGATTCTGTTTTTTTAACTGTTTATGGAAATCAAGAAACATTTATCGGAGGAAGAAATTGCCATTTATGCAGATGCGATAAATGACGGCTGCATTGAATCTGTTGCTGCTAAAATTCAAACCCACATCAGTGAATGCACTGAATGCGCCGAAGAGGCTTCTCTGGTAGCCAGTTTCTCAAAAGAGTATAATGCAGATTTCAAAACGAGAAAACGCATTCAATTCAGGCCATGGCAATTACCTGCCGTTGTTGTTGCCGCTGCAGGTTTTGCGATTTTTCTTATTTTAAAACTATTTCCGGGTCAACAGTCTGCACCATCTCAAAGCAAAGCAAATGCTGAGATTGGCATTGAATATGCTGAGAAATTAACCAAAGATCAATTCTCAGAAGTGGATTCTTCAATTGTAAGGTCGTATGCTGATCATGCAGAAAAAGCGAAGAATGCAGAAAAGATTCAGCCGGGTAAATCCCTCAAAAAGGGAGAACTACTTGCCCTTTATTCAACCGACGACAGACTGGAGAAACTTTTTAACGGCTATCAGAATGCACATAGAGGTGAATCCGTGATCGTTAGTACCGAGGCCATTGTTCTGGTTCCGGATACCGATTCGCTAAAATGGAGCAATCCCCGTAACGAAGAACTGGTTATTGAGTTTTTTGACAATAGCGGAGAGAAAATCATGTCAAAATCAATCCGGACTAACAGCATTCAAATTCCGGTTCATAAACAAGGCTTATACTACTGGAAACTTATCAATCAGGACTTTGACCTTTTGTTTGTTGGAAAAATCATTGTCAGATAATCAGATTCATTAACTGTGATATTTTTAATATTTAACGTAATCCTGCTATTTAAATCACTGAATCAAACCGCTATCTGCAAATCGAGTACCTGATAACCAATCCCTTTATTCTTGGTCATCAACAACTTCCGGATTTTCTGCTACCTCAGCTTTTTCGGTTGTTCCGGCGTGGCGGAAAAACTGCTTCTGAAAAATAATCATCAGAAAAACTCCTACAGAGATCGATGAATCTGCCAGATTAAAAACCGGTCTGAAAAATATAAATTCATTGCCTCCCAGCCAGGGAACCCACGATGGGTAATATCCCTGAATTATTGGAAAATAGAACATATCCACTACTTTCCCGTGAAGAAAGGTGGTATAACCTCCTTCAGCAGGCAGAAACCTGGCTACTTCGAAATAATTGCTGCTGCTGAACAGCATGCCGTAAAAAGCACTGTCAATCATGTTGCCCATGGCACCTGCAAGAATAAGCGAAAGACTGATAATTAAGCCATTGCTTGCTTTGCTGCGGGTGATATGATAAATGTAATAGATAATCCCGATAATGGCAATAATGCGGAAAATGCTCAGGGCCAGCTTACCGTATTCACCGGCAAACTCAAGTCCAAAAGCCATTCCTGGATTTTCAGTAAAATGAATGATAAACCAGTTGCCAAGAATTTTAAATTCCTGACCGAGGCTCATATTGGTCTTTATCCAGAATTTCAGTACCTGATCAAACAACAGGATAATACTGACAATAATCAATGATTTTCTCAAGTGGAACAGAGTTTACCGGCAAAGTGAAATAAAGTATAACAGGGGCACATCAATAACACCTCCCTACGCAGGAGCAGTTTAAAGTGGCCGGTTCGAGAATGACTATCCATCGAGGTTAGAGCAATCTCCGCGCTATTACTTGGGTTGATTGAGCTTAGCTTCTATGCTTAAAGTAGCATGAGGCACAATGCGCAGACGCTCTTTCGATATCAGCTTGCCGGTTACCCTGCAAATGCCGTAAGTTTTATTCTCAATGCGGATAAGGGCATTCTCCAGCGCTTTAATAAACTTATCCTGACGAGCTGCCAGTTTGCTGTTTTCTTCCTTGCTGTTGACCTGATATCCTTCTTCAAGAACCTTAAATGTTGGCGATGTATCGCTGATGTCGTGCTCATTGCTGTTGGCAAAAGCTTCGGTTAGCATTTTAAGGTCTTTACGGGCTTTTTCCAGCTTATATAGAATGATCTCTCTGAACTCTTCCAGTTCATCATCCGCGTAACGGTTTTTTACATTCTCTTCCATTGATTCCTCCTTCGTTATTGTCTTGGTTGGTTTGGTTCAAAATCCTGATGTAACTATTTAACTGATGCGTTCCACACTGATGGCTGCCTGCAGGTCTTCTGCAAGATCAACAACAATGCGGTTATCCGGAAGAATTGCTTCAACCAGATCAAGGGTTTCCGACAGGGTTTCCGAACAAATATAGGAATTATTATTAATCAACGCACTGCTCAATCCATTGTTTTTCTCAATTTCGAGCTTTATCTTATCGGTTATCCCGAAGTTTTTCTCTTTGCGGATATTCTGAATGCGGTTTACCAGCTCCCGGGCAATGCCTTCTTCGCGAAGTTGCTCAGTTATGGTCACATCCAGGGCAACTGTCAGGTTTCCATCGGTAGCAACTACCCAGCCGGGAATATCCTCGGTTATTACTTCAGCATCGCCCTGAATCATCTCAACTTCCTCACCTTCCACCCTGATTTTCAGGCTTCCTATGGTTTCATAAGCATTGATTTCTTCCTGACTTATTCCCGACAGAACCATTGCAATCTGCTTCATCAGCTTTCCATAGCGAGGACCCAGCGCTTTAAAGTTGGGCTTTATCTTTTTCACAAGAATGCCCTGTCCGCTGATGTATTCAATGTCCTTGATATTGACTTCCGACAGAATCAGGTTCTTAACAGCGTTTATCTGGTCTTTTTGCATTTCGGTGCTTACCGGAACCATTATTCTGCTGAGCGGCTGACGCACCCTTATCCGGTGCTGCTTGCGCAGACTTAGTACCATCGACGAAATGCGCTGAGCCATCTGCATACGCTCTTCAAGTTCCTTATCTATCATGGTTTCATCGGCCACCACGAAATCGGCCAGATGAACCGAAGTTGCCTGATTGCGGTTTGAAATTCCATTCAGATCCATAAACAAACGATCGCTGAAGAACGGTGCAATGGGTGCTGAAAGTATGGCAATGGTTTCAAGGCAGGTATAGAGTGTCTGATAAGCAGAAATCTTATCGGTTCCGTAATCTCCTTTCCAGAAACGACGACGCGAAAGACGCACATACCAGTTGCTGAGATGGGCATCCACAAAATCAGAAATGGCGCGACCGGCTTTGGTGGGTTCGTAATCGTCATAATAACTGTCAACGGCTTTCACCAGACTGTTGAGTTCCGATAGTATCCAGCGGTCAATCTCCGGGCGTTCACTCAGTTCTACTTCCGGCTCGCTGAAAGTAAAACCGTCGATGTTTGCATATACTGCAAAGAAGTTGTAGGTATTGTAAAGTGTGCCGAAGAATTTCCGTTGCACCTCTCCTATTCCCTCAAGGTCAAACTTAAGGTTGTCCCAGGGTTGCGCATTGGTGAGCATGTACCAACGGGTAGCATCGGGTCCGTATTTTTCTAAAGTTTCGAAAGGATCTACTGCATTGCCAAGCCTTTTCGACATTTTATTGCCGCTCTTATCAAGCACCAGCCCATTGGATATCACTGTTTTGAATGAGAGTGTATCGAAGGCCATGGTTGCAATGGCGTGAAGCGTAAAGAACCATCCACGGGTCTGATCTACGCCTTCGGCAATAAAATCGGCCGGAAAATACTGATCCAGTGTTTCTTTGTTTTCAAAAGGGTAATGAAACTGTGCAAATGGCATTGCGCCTGAATCAAACCAAACATCAATCAGATCGGTTTCGCGCAGCATTTTCTTACCGGAAGCAGAAACAAGCACAATATCATCCACATAGGGACGATGCAGATCGAAGGAATTGTAGTTCTCGTCAGAGTTATCGCCGGCGATGTAAGCTGCCAACGGATTAACCGTCATAAAACTGGCGGCAATGGATTTTTCAATTTCCTCTTTCAGCTGAGCAACCGAGCCGATGCAGAGAATTTCTTCTTTGTCTTCGCTCATCCAGATCGGAATCGGAGTGCCCCAGTAACGCGAACGGCTCAGGTTCCAGTCAACCAGATTCTCGAGCCAGTTTCCAAAACGACCAGTTCCGGTTGCTTCAGGTTTCCAGTTGATGGTTTTGTTGAGCGAAAGCATCTTTTCTTTGTAAGCCGTGGTGCGGATAAACCAGCTGTCGAGCGGGTAATAAAGTATCGGCTTATCGGTGCGCCAGCAGTGCGGATAGGAGTGTTCGTACTTTTCGGTTTTGAAAGCACGGTTTTCTTTTTTCAGTTTGACAATGATATCAATGTCAACATTATCTTCCTTCGCGGGATCGTAATCGGTGGCATATTCTGCTTTTACATAACGACCAGCAAACTCACCCATTTCTTCGGTAAAGCGACCCTGACGATCAACCAGCGTTAAGGCTCCGATTCCGTTTAGTCTGGCTACCTTAAAATCGTCGGCGCCAAAGCTGGGTGCAATGTGAACAATACCTGTTCCATCTTCGGTGGTTACAAAATCGCCCGTCACCACCAGAAAAGCATCGCCTTCGGCAGGTTGTGCATACGGGAGCAGTTGCTCGTAACGGATTCCTTCGAGTTCGCTGCCTTTGAAGTTTTCAATCACTTCAAAAGGAATGGCTTTTTGTCCGGCTTCGTAGTCTGAAAGTGAGAGTTCAGCATTTTTCTCAGGGAAGTATTTGCTGCACAGCTCTTTGGCCAGAATTACAGTGACAGGCAGGTGGCTGTAAGGGTTGAAAGTTTTAACCTTCACATATTCTATTCCTTTGCCAACAGCAAGAGCGGTGTTGCTTGGCAGTGTCCATGGTGTGGTAGTCCAGGCAAGGAAGAAAAGATCGCCATGCAGATCAGCAAAGAGTTTTTCGGATTTGGAATCACGGATTACCTTAAACTGAGCAACCAGCGTATTGTCTTTAACATCGCGGTAGCAACCCGGCTGATTGAGCTCGTGTGTGCTTAATCCGGTGCCTGCAGCCGGTGAAAATGGCTGAATGGTGTAACCTTTGTAAAGCAGTCCTTTATCATAAAGTTTCGCAAGCAGAAACCAAATGGTTTCCATATACTTATTATCGAAAGTGATGTAAGGATGCTCGAGATCTACCCAATATCCGATTTTTCGGGTAAGGTCGTCCCACATATCCTTGTATTTCATCACCTCAGTGCGGCAGGCTTTGTTGTAATCGTCAACCGAAATCTTTTTGCCGATGTCTTCTTTGGTGATGCCAAGCGTTTTTTCAACAGCAATTTCAATAGGCAATCCATGGGTATCCCAGCCTGCCTTACGGTTAACCAGAAAACCTTTCATGGTTTTGTAACGGCAGAATATATCCTTAATGGCACGGGCCATAACGTGATGAATTCCGGGAGTTCCATTGGCTGAAGGCGGACCTTCGTAAAAGATATAAGGTTTGCTGTCGCGCCTTATATCGAGACTCTTCTGAAAAACGTTTTCATCTTCCCAGGTTTTCAGCACATCATTGCCGATAACTGTAAGGTTAAGTTGCTTATATTCAGGATATTTCTTCATTAATGCTCCTGTGGGTTTAGGCTATTTGTAAAAGAGGTGCAAAATTAGGAAATTTCCCCGAATTTTTGATTAAGTGCTGATTTATTTTGGGTTAGGGGGACTTCGACACCTCATCCGCCCTTCGGGCACCTTCTCCTGCCTTCGACTAAAGGCTCAGGCACCACAAGGAGAAGGACCTGCTAACAGTCGTCCTGATAGTCGAGTTAACATCCAACAGTATGACTCTTTGGGGGAACAATTAATTTTTCCGCGAAAGCTTCGACAAGCTCACTTCGACAGGCTCAGTGCATCGCAGCACAGGTTACGCGAATTGAGTAGATGGTTTCAATGACTACCGCCTAACGGCGGTAAATTGGACGCTTTTTATGGCACACTGATCTCGTCTGAGGCCGAGACACGGTGACTCGGATTAAACTGATTTTCACTGATATATTTTTTAATCTAATCTGTGGATATCCGTCACATCAGTGTTATCTATTTGCTATCGGTTAGCTTTTGAGGCGTCTGCACAGTCACTTTTGCGGGGAATTTCCCCGGCTTTTACCTCGAATTATGCCAATTAACCGAATGTGGTTTTTATAGTTCTTATATTTGCCTGATAAATATACTTAATTATGAAAAATGTGATCAGTTTGCTGTTTGTTGCAGTTATCTGCGTATTAATCTTCAGTTCTGAAACCATTGCGCAGAAAGTCAAGCGAACCGAAGCGGTTAAGGCAGCAGAATCTTATATCAGTTTAAGACATCCGGGGCAAACCGTACTTAATCCCGAACCCCTTGTTTCTGGAAATGATACAATTGCCTGGGTGTTTCAATGTATCCCTCAGGGATTTATTGTAATTTCTTCGAACCGCTTGCTTCCTCCTGTCCTGGCATGGTCAGATGAAGGATATTTCGGAGAGGGGATCGCCTGGGAAAGTTTTTTGCCGATCTTTCAGCACGATCTTAAAACAAGAATCGAATTCGCAAGTGCAGAATCGGCAGAATCAAACATCAACCGGCAAAAGTGGGCTTCCCTGACCGATCAAAATAGAATTCCCGGCGATTTTCAGCAATGGCCCCCTGCAGGTTGGTCATCTACCGGTGGCTGGTTGTTTACCAACTGGACACAGACTTCTCCCTACAATGCCCTTTGCCCCATTGACGGCCAGACCCAGATGCGAAGTTATGCAGGATGTCCGGCGACTGCCATGGCTCAGATTGTCAATTTTCACCACAAAACCAATGAAACACGGTTTTCTGATGCGGATGACTATTACCATAGTTTTGGATCCGGAAACAGTTACTGGATTGACAATGACTGGGAAACCCGGGGATTCCCCTCATGGGATCAGCTCAACGTTTATCTCAATACCCTCGAAGCACATTACCTGCAAGGTGTTCCGCTTACCAATACCGATAAGGCAGCCCTGACTTTTGCTTGCGGAGCTGCAGCAAAACAGGTTTACAGCTCTTCAGTTTCAGGAACTTATGGCGTTGATCAGGCTTTCGATGCTTATATAAGGTTCGGATATTCCGATGCACGGTTGGAAGGTTCTACCAATCATGACCTGAACACTCAACTTGCCCAAAATATTATGCAGGCCCTGCCGGCACACCTCGCACTGGTTAATGCAGACTGGACGGTGGGCCATAACGTGGTTATTGATGGCTACAATACCGATGAACTTTTTCATTTTAATTTCGGATGGGGAGGTTCGGCCAATGGCTGGTACACCATGCCTCCCGCAGATATCCCTTATGATCTGACTGTGATTGAAGGCGTGGTAATGGACATCAACCTGAGCAGTCCTCCGGTCGGACAGGCTGAAAAAATCAATCCTGAGGAAACAGTCAAAATGTTTTATATTGCTGATGAAGTAAAGCTGCGTATTGTCACATCCGGCAAATTGCCTGATGCAGCGTTGATTATATATGACAATGCCGGCAAAATAATCAGACATGATAAGTCGGTTTTCGCTGATGGGTCTGAAAGTTTTGATCTGGCTCTCCCCAACCTTGCATCCGGATTGCATATCGCACGGCTGGTGGTTAGTAATAGAAGTGTAAGTTGTAAGTTTGTCAGATAGGCAGGGAAAGTGATTCATTATCTTGCATTAAGTTTCCTTAAAATATTGTTTGTATATTTGATGCATTGGCTATTATTTGCTTATCACCGCGGCGGACGTCTTTTCGTGAGATTAATCATTAATAGATTATGTGAGATTAATAACGGCTACAAAATCAAACCTTATATGAAGAAAATCATTTTAATCGTCATCTCCTTTCTGGCCTTATATTTCGCTGCCCATGCCCAGCCAGTATCAGTCAGGGTTTTATCAAATGAACAGACATTTGGCACAAACATCATCAGCAATACAGATATTAACGGGGTTTTATACACCTTTCCCCAGCGGATTCACGACTTTTTTCTGGATACTACAACCGGGTATATAAGCCTTCAACTGAGGAATCTGAGCAGAAACGGGAAATATCTTGACAACAACGGTAAACTCGTTCAGTTCGACCCGCAAACCAGCAAGGTGATTTGGAGTATGGAGATGTATTATGCAAGCAATTATATTCAACATTTCAATAACAATCTTATAACAGGTTTTGGTGGCAAGAGCACAGGCCTTGATCTGAATACCGGAAACAAGCTGTGGACAATTAAAAACGGGATTATGATGGCTAATTCAGCCGCCGATATCGGGATTGGATACCGTTATAAAGGTAGCTCGGGCTACACCAACGATCTGCGGGGTATTGACATGCGCACCGGGGCAGTAAAATGGGAACGCTTTCTTGAACACGATTATGGCTGGAACGAAGCTTTCTATATCAACGATTCCACTTTGATTGTTGCTTCATCCGGCCTTCATGCAGTAAATCTGCGTACCGGCAGAGGATGGGATTATCATGCCCTTACCGGAAAAAAGGACTACACCGGAATGGTAGCAGCCAACGCAGCCGGCCTGGCACTGGGGTTTCTTACCGGAACTTTTGTGGTTACTACAGGACATGATGTTGTAACAGATCTGGTTTCAAACACCCTGATTGACAACGATTACATCTATTTTGCCACACGGGAGGAGATTGTAAAACTCAATAAGAATACCGGGGAACTGGCATGGCAGTATCCGATTCCCAAGGATATGGGAAGTCAGTCGGCACTTTATCTTGACGACAATTCGGTTTATATGATAAACAAAGGTCTGGGAAATCTGGGGAACAGAAAGGTCAAAATCGGTGAACCGTTTGTTGCGGCATTCAACCGGGAAACCGGCGTTCAGGAATACTTTTCCTTTATCAAAGAGAAGGAATTGCAGATTATTAGTCATGAAGTGATTAACGACCAGATATTCCTTCTATTTGCCAATAGAATAATGGTTTGTTCCATGGCCGACGGACAAAAATTAGTGACAAAAGACTTTAATTTGGGAAATAAAATCGGGTTTGAATATTTTACCGGCTCAAATATCTTTATAGAACGTGAAAATAAAGTATTGGCTTTGTTTGAGCTATGGCCAGAAAATTTGTTTGTGGTGACAACCGATGGTAAAGTACTTTCGATAAACAGTCAGCTTGAAATAGAAGAAACCATTGAAAAGGATGAGCTGATGTTTTATCACAATCAATATTCGGGTTATAAGTTGATTTCAAAAGCGGACAAATGTTCCGTTATCGATGAAGCCGGCAACCGTGTTGCTGAGTTAAAGGCAACTCCCGGTGCAATTGTAAATGGTGATCTTTTATATGATAAAGCTGAAAAGGCGCTGATTGTTGTGGATCTTAGAGAAGTTGGGAAGTGAAAAGAGAGGTGAGAGGTGAGCGGTAAGTAAAAAGGACAAGTAAGTAGGGACGAGGGACGAAAGTAGGGACGAGGGACGAAAGTAGGGACGGGGGACGAACGAACGGAGGTCGAACCAAGTGGAGAACGATGAAATATATTTTATCCAACCCATCATATAATAAATATAAATAGCTATTTTTGTATATCATATAATGGATTAAGCGTATGACAAAAAGCACAATGGGTAACAAACTTCCCCGAAAACTGGAACAAAAAATGCAAACGGTTGGTGAACAGATAAAGTTGGCCCGGCTGAGGCGTAATCTTAGCATTGCCCAGATTGCAGAACGTGCCATGGCTTCTGAGCTGACCATTTCTCGCGTTGAAAAAGGCACTCCAACTGTATCGGTAGGCATCTATCTTCGCGTATTATATGCATTGCAGCTGGATGACGATATTCTTTGTTTGGCCAAAGATGATACCATTGGCAAGACTTTACAGGATTTGGGTTTACAGACAAGGAAAAGGGCTTCAAAAAAGGAATAGGATATGATGAAATTGTGGGTCTATGGTGATTTCGACTGGCTAAAAAAAGTGGAATTAATCGGCGAGTTGAACTTCGAAAATATTCGGGGCTCGGAAAATTATGGCTTTCAATATGACAGAGAATGGCTGAAAAATCACAGCGATATATTGTTGGGCTATGACATCAATAACTATCCAGGTATGCAATATACCCATGCAGGGAAAGACATTTTCGGATGTTTCTCGGATGCGCTTCCCGACAGATGGGGGCGTATGTTGCTCAACAGGAAGGAACAAATTCTGGCTAATGAAGAAAACCGTCCGGTAAGAAAACTTTCTTCATTTGATCATTTGTTGGGCATAGATGATTTTTCAAGAATGGGCGGATTTCGCTTCAAAACAGATCCCAACGGAGATTTTATCAATCAGCATTTATCGCTCCGTATTCCACCTTTGACAAGTTTACGGGCATTGTTGCAAGCAAGTATGGAAATTGAGAATAGTGAAGAAAAGAATGAATTGCCCGACAAAAAATGGATTAATCAACTGCTTCAACCGGGATCTTCATTGGGGGGTGCACGCCCAAAAGCAAGCATTATTGATGAGGATAAAAAACTATATATCGCGAAATTCCCGTCCCGAAATGACGATTACGATGTGGAGCTTTGGGAACACTTTTCACATCTGCTGGCTCAAAAAGCTGGTATTCATGTAGCTACTACGAAATTAATTTCAAGCGGGAGCAAATATCACTCTTTGCTGACTGAGCGATTTGACCGGACACATAAAGGCAATCGCATACATTTTTCCTCGGCAATGACCATGCTTGGACGTTCTGATGGAGACAGTTATGCAAATGGATATGGATATCTGGATATAGTAGATTTCATCCTCAAAGGGTGCACCAGAGTTGAAGACAATCTCAGAGAACTTTACCGTCGGGTTGCATTTAATATCTGCATAGGCAATACAGATGACCACTTCAGAAATCATGGTTTTCTGCTCGTTACGAAAGGCTGGACGCTTTCGCCGGCTTATGATTTAAATCCTTCATTAAGCGAATACCAAAGTCTGCTTATCTCCTCCACATCGAATGATTCAAACTTGAAAATATTGCTGGAATCATGCGAAGAATATATGCTTGACAGGAAAAAAGGTTCGGAAATTATTCAGGAAGTGGTAAATGTAGTTAAAAGATGGAAGACATTGGCTGTCAAATTACAAATTCCAAAAATGGAAATGGAAAAATTCAGTGCACGATTTGATAAACATTTAAGTTAATGTGTATGAATATGCGTTGGTTACCGTAAACACTGAAAACAAACCCCCTTTCCATAAATCCCCGGAACTTATACAAACCCCGTTTGTTGTAATCCTGTCAACCAAAGGCGAAATGCTGCTTACCCTGTTTTTGGAACGCTTTTTGCAAACCAGCCATTAAAAGGACTCAAAATGAACTACCCCCATGCTATAAGATACTTGCTGCTTTTTATTGGCATTGCATTTTCGCATTTAGCTGCTTCACCTCAGCCTTACCGATCTGTTGAAAACAGTGCATTTACCCGGGGTGAGAAACTCACATTCAGGGTATATTATCAATCAATGCTTACCGGTAAGGTTACAGCCGGTGAAGCCAATCTGGAGGTTCTGAATAAACCGGCAATCAAAAACGGACGCGATTCTTACCACATTGTTGGCACTGGTCACTCAAAAGGGGCTTTTAATTTTTTCTTTAAAGTGAATGATCGCTTCGAAACCTTTATTGATGAAGAGGCAATAATTCCATGGTATTTTATTCGCCGCACCCGTGAAGGTGGATACAAAAAGGACGATGAGGTTACCTTTAATCAAAGTAAAGGAATCGCGGTAAGCCGCAATGCCGTTAAAAAAATTCCACCCAATTCGCAGGATATTCTTTCGGTTTTCTATTATGCCCGAACCCTTGATATATCAGGCGTTATGCCCAATGAATCGTTCCCGCTCTCCTTTTTTCTTGACGATTCATTGTATGTCTCAAAAATCGTTTTCCTTGGTCGTGAGCAGATAAAAACTGAAGTGGGCACTTTCAACTGCCTTAAATTCAAGCCCATGGTTATAAAGGGAGATGTTTTTAGTGAACCCTATCCCATGGAGTTATGGATTACCGATGATAAAAACCGTATGCCGGTAATGGTTAGTTCTGCAGTGATTGTTGGTTCTGTAAAAATGGAGCTGATCAGTTATGAAGGACTGAGAAATCCCGTTACTTCAAAAGTCACTAACGGAAAAGGCAATGGTTCTGCATCGAAAAAGTAAAAACCTCTGGCGGAAATAAATCAATTGGGTTTATGGAAAATTGAATTAAATTGCTTCTTATTTTTGAACCTTCAGATTTTTGCCTGATTAAATTTTCCGGGATCACCAACTTAATTTTGGTTCCGATTAGATATCGGGATTCAATGGCGTTTAGTTAAGGAAATCTGTCTTTCCCGCACGTGCGGGACTCAGACTGACAGTCATCCTGAGCGGAGTCGAAGGATATTTAATTCAGTTTTCAACAAAAACTTGATTGAAGTTTGACAGTAATCGTTTTCTTTTGATTATAAATTGCGAATTATATGAAAAAACAAATTCTTCTGGCTTTCAGCCTGATCGCTTTGATTGCTGCAGCAGCATCATTGAGCCTGACAACAACCTCAACGGTATTTCCTCAAAAAAACAGCCCCGAAATGCAAGTGCAAGCCGACAATAAAGATTTATGGACCAAAGTAGATTCACTGATAGGGCAAGGTCTCCCGAAATCTGCACTGGAACTGGTCAATTCCATTTCTCAGAAAGCTGAAAAAGAGGGAGATATGCCTGAATTTCTCAAAGCATCCATCTATCAGCTGAGGTTGCGCAGTGATTTTGAGGAAGATTTTGTTCAAAAATACATCGGTGAAACGGAGAAAAACCTTTCCACCAGACCCGAGCCAGCCCGCCAGATACTGCACTCTATACTCGCCGACCTTTACTGGCAATATTACCAGCAAAACCGTTATCGCATTCTTGATCAAACGGTGCTGTCTGAAAATACTTCCGGCGACATCGCCACCTGGGATGCCCGGAAATTCGTTGAAGCGACCTCGGCACATTACATGGCTTCGGTTTCCAATGCTGATTTACTTCAGTCGGTTTCTTTGAAAATGTACGATCCCATACTCCAAACTGCAGATGGTTCTAAAAAATTCAGACCTACACTTTTTGATTTTCTTGCCCACCGTGCCATCGACTTTTGCAGCAACGATGAAGCTTCCATTACCAGACCCATCAACCCGTTTGTAATGAATGATGCTGAAATGCTTGGCTTGCCGGAATCTTTCACCGGATCTGAAATCAAAACCAACGATAATCTTTCGTTTCACTATCAGGCTATTGTTCTGCTTCAGGAAGTTGAAAAATTTCATTTGTCAGACAAAGACCCGGTTCCCCTTGTGGATGCGACACTCAAAAGGCTTGAGTTTGTTAAAAACCAGGGGAATATCACCGGCAAGGACAGCCTGTATCTCAAAACCCTGCTGAGCCTTGAAGAGAAATATACCGGTCATCCGGTTTCAGCCGATGTGATGGAAAAAATTGCCCGTTTCTGGTATCAGGGAGAAGCAATAATTTACCAGAAAGGCTCAGGTTCAGGAAAGCCGGAAGCCAACAAAAACTACGTTATCGCGAGAGAATGGTGCCTGAAAGCCATTGAAAAAATCCCGGAGAGTGATGGTGCCAAAAACTGCCGCGTCATCCTTCAATCCATCGAAGAACCTTCTCTTGGTTTTACCCTCCATCAGGAAGTTGAACCTGATCAGGCTTTTCCGGTGCTGCTGAATTTCAGAAATACAAAAACTGTTTGGCTTCGACTTGTAAAACTCGAATATGATAAAGATGCCGACATACGGCAGGAACTTTACAACGAGCGGGGGACGGATAAAATACTGTCGCGCAGTGCCGTAAAGGAATGGAAAGTAACATTACCTGAAACGGATGATTTCAGACAGCACAGCGCAGAACTGATTGTACCACCAACCGGGGTTGGATTTTATGCCCTGATTGTTTCGGGCAATGAAAAGTTTGACCGCAAAACCTCCCCCATCGTAATCAAGGATTTCTGGTCAAGTGGCATCAGTTACATCAGCCGCCGCAATGAGGATGGCTCGGGGCTGTTCTACGTTCTCGACCGAAGTACCGGAAAACCAATGTCCGGTGTTTCTGTTAAGTCCTTCACCCGCGAATATGATTACCAGAGTCGTTCTACCAGACGCAAAGATGCGGAAACTTATACAACTTCTGCTGATGGCTCATTTACCATAAAAAGCAGCAGCGTCCGGAATTACACAAGGCTGTCGTTTGATTTTTCGATCAAAGATGACCGTTTGGTCATTGAAAACTACTTTTCGCGGCACCGCAACGATCCCCCGCAGAAAGGGGAAAAAGTGCGGACATTTTTCTTTACCGACCGGTCAATTTACCGGCCCGGACAAAGTGTTCATTTCAAGGGAATTGTGACCGGAAGTGAAGATGACAACAATCGTGTGATTGAAGACAATCGTTCAACCGTAAGTTTGTTTGATGTGAACGGGCAAAAAGTCTCGTCAATTGATGTTGTGTCAAACAAATTCGGATCATTCAGCGGAAGCTTTGTTTTGCCGGCTTCAGGGCTTGGCGGACAGTTCAGGATTGAGAACAACAGCGGAAATACCCATTTCAGCGTTGAAGAGTACAAGCGGCCGAAATTTGAGGTGAAATTTCTCCCGATTACCGGAAGTTATCGTTTGAATGAAAAGGTGAGCCTTTCGGGAAAAGCAGAAAGCTATACCGGAATTCCAGTAACGGATGCGGCGGTCAGTTACCGCGTGGTGCGTTCGGTTTCCTATCCTTTCTTCCGATACGGATGGGGTTACTGGCCACGATTTGCTCCTGAAAGCGAAATTGCCAATGGCAACCTTTCCACGCTGCCCGATGGTACATTCCTTATAGAATTTGATGCGGCGCCCGATCCTTCAGCTTCGCAAAACCTTGATCCGGTGTATAATTACACCATTTATGCCGATGTTACCGACATTAACGGAGAAACACGTTCATCCACAACCAATATAAGAGTAAGCAACAAAGCGCTGTTGCTGGAACTTGCAATCCCGGCTTCACTGAACAGGGAAGATTCTAAAACCTATAAGCTGACATCCACCAATCTGAATGGAAAATCTACACCGGCAAATATTACCGTAGAGGCATTCCGTCTGAAACAAACAGAACGCTTTACCCGCAGCCGCAACTGGGGAACGCCTGATATGGCCATATACACACGCGAAGAGTTTGTAAAACAACTGCCTTCTGATTTGTATATGGATGAAGAAAATCAGGCATCGGAGAAGGAGAAATCTGTTTATAAAAGCACTTTCAATACAGCTACCGACAGTATGATTGCGATTCCGGGAATATCAAAATGGGAGCCGGGACGATATCTGATCACACTGAGTGCAACCGATGCTTTTGGCGAAAAAGTAAGTGCCGACAAAGAGGTGGTTGTTTTTGCTCCTGCATCAAAGAAACCTCCTGTAAAAACAGCCCTGTGGAGTTATTTGCTTACCCCGGAGGTAAAGGCAGGGGAAACCATCCGCCTGCTGGCCGGAACCGCTGCCAGTAATGCCCGCATTCATTTTGAAGTTCAGGCAAAGGGCAAAGCCGTAAAACAGGAGTGGGTGAATATTTCTCAGGAACAGAAAGTACTCGAATTTAAAGTTCCCGAAGATTTAACAGGAAGCATATTCCTGAGCATCAATATGATCTTCGATAACCGGAGCTATGTCTATAACACTTCCGTGGAAATTCCGGACACCAAACACAAGCTGAATATTGCCTTTGAAACCTTCCGCAGCCCTCTGCTGCCCGGCGGAACAGAGAAATGGAAACTTAAAATCACCGATCCGGATGGCAAACCGGTTAATGCCGAATTGCTGGCCGGCATGTACGATGCTTCGCTGGATGCATTCAGTCCGCACAACTGGTATTTTCAGGTTTTTGAAAAGTGGTATAACAACCAATTCTGGGAAAAAGATCAGGCTTTTCAAACAGCCAACGGTTATTCCCTGCCCTGGGACCGCGGAAATATGGCACAAGGCGTAGCAAGGGGTTACGATCAGTTAAACTGGTTTGGATACTATATGTCAGGAGGCATGTTATACCGGAGCAAAAGCCTGAGATCAGGCGTAATGGCGGATGCCATGGCGCCCGAAGCAGAAATGAATGAAGCAATGCAGGTTCCCCCCTCCCCTGGTGAAATAGAAATTGCAGAAGATAGCGTTGAATTACAGTCAGAAGATATGGAAGCAAAGGAAGAGGAGCCGCAAATCCGGCGAAACCTTCAGGAAACGGCCTTCTTCTATCCTCAGCTGACCACCAATGCTGAAGGTGAAGTTTGGGTTGAATTTACAGTTCCTGAAGCACTAACCCGCTGGAATTTTATGGGGCTTGCACACACCACCGGATTGCGATACGGGCAGTTCAGCAAAGAAGTCGTTACCCGCAAAGAGCTGATGGTTACTCCCAATCTGCCCCGCTTCTTCCGCGAAGGCGACAAAATCACAATTCAGACCAAGGTGAGCAACCTGGCTGTCAATCCTTTGCAGGGGGTTGCCAAACTTCAGATTTTTGATGCCCTTACCCTGAAACCTTTAGATGAATTGTTTGGCAATGCTGCACTTTCAAAACCTTTTGAGCTCGAAACCGGAGGCAATACCACGGTTGGATGGGATTTACAGATTCCTGCCGGAATTGATGCTGTAATGGTTCGTATTACGGCTACAGCCGGAAATCACAGCGATGGCGAAGAGGTAATGCTGCCTGTGCTCACCAACCGTATGCTGGTCACCGAAACCCTGCCTTTGCCCGTCAATGGAAATGAAACCAAAGACTTCCGCTTCGAAAAATTGCTGAATCAGGCCAATGGAAGCACTACCCTGCGAAATCACAGGCTTACACTTGAGTTTACTTCAAACCCGGCATGGTACGCGGTGCAAGCACTTCCTTATCTTGCAGAAAGCACCCAGGAAAACACCGATCAGACATTTAATCGATTGTATGCAAATAATCTGGCTGCCTACATAGCCAACAGCAGCCCGAAAATTAGGGCGGTTTTTGAAACATGGAAGAATCTTACGCCCGATGCCTTGCTTTCGAACCTCGAAAAAAATCAGGAATTGAAAGCACTGCTGCTTGAAGAAACTCCCTGGCTGATGGAGGGCCGCAACGAATCGGAGCAAAAACAGCGCATTGCCCTGATGTTTGACATAAACCGCATGGCTGCTGAAAAAGAATCGGCCAGCCGGAAATTGCAGCAATCGCAATCGGTGAATGGTGGATGGCCATGGTTTGAAGGTATGCCCGAAAGCCGCTATATCACACAGCTGATTGTAACCGGATTTGGCCGAATGCACCACCTGAAGGTTATTGACCTGAACAAGGACGAAGCATCGAAGAAAATGGTGCAGCAGGCGGTTAATTACCTGAGCATTCGTTTGACTGAAGATTATGACCGTATATTGAAGGATCATCCGAAAGATTTCGACAAAATCCAACCGGGACAGGATCAAATTCAGTTTCTGTATGCGATGAGCTATCTCAAGGGCATTGCCGAACCAGGGAAACAAGCGGACAAAGCAATTGCATATTTCGGCGGACAGGCCCGTAAATACCGGACAAGCCAGAGCCTGTTTACTCAGGGAATGATTGCACTTTGGGCAGGAAGGAGCGGTGATGCAAAAACCGCGAACTCCATCATGAAATCGCTGCGCGAAAAATCAACGACTCACCCGGAAATGGGAATGTACTGGAGCGACAATTCAGGAGGATACTTCTGGTATCAGGCACCGGTGGAAACCCAGGCTTTGCTGATTGAATTGTTTGAAGAATCCGGCAATGACCGTAAAGCCGTTGACCAGATGAAAACCTGGCTGCTGAAACAGAAACAAACGCAGCGCTGGGCAAGCTCACGGGCTACTGCCGATGCAGTTTATGCCTTGTTGCTGCGTGGTGGTGACTGGCTGCAAACCGGCTCGGGAGTGAAAATAAGTCTGGGTGGTCAGGTTGTTGATCCCGATGCTTCAGATATTAAATCAGAAGCAGGAACTTCGTATTTCAAAACAGCATGGACCGGTGGCGATATAAAATCCGGGATGGGCATCATAAACGTCAGCAAAACCACCGAAGGACCAGCCTGGGGAGCGGTTTACTGGCAGTATTTTGAGAACCTTGATAAGGTAACATCGCATGATAGTCCGCTGAACATCAGTAAAAAACTTTACATCAAAACCAATACCGATGCAGGCCCTGTGCTTGAAGAAATTACCTCATCCAATCCATTGAAAACCGGCACGCAGGTAGTGGTCAGGGTAGAACTCCGCACCGACCGCGACCTTGAATATGTGCATTTGAAAGATATGCGTGCTTCGGGCTTTGAGCCGGTAAACACCTTGTCGGGATATAAATGGAACGGAGGTTTGGGTTATTACGAAAATACCCGCGATGCTGCTACAAATTTCTTCTTTAACTATCTGCCGAAAGGCACCTGGGTATTTGAATATCCGTTGGTGGCAACGCAAAAAGGGGAATTTTCAAACGGTGTAACAAGTGCACAATGTATGTATGCACCTGAGTTTTCGGCACATTCTGAAGGAATACGGATCAGGATAGAGTAACTACTTTGAAATCTGAGAAGCTGTCTCATCATTCCAAACAAACTTTGGATTGGGAGACAGCTTCTTAGATGCATTCACTCTTCATTCAGGGGTAAGCATAAGCCTCCACCTGAAGTTGTTGTGTCCCCAGCAATCTTCACAGCGGGCGGCGCAAACAGATTCCGAAAGCACTGCATTGTCGATGCGGAACATCATCGGGCATTCAACGGGGTCCATAAGAGAATAAGGACCTTCTGACAACTGATGCCAATAGTAATCATTCCATTTCCATACCTGTTGTTGTCCTGTCAAGGCAAAGGAAAGAGAAACCTCCAGATATTGTCTGCCTTCCTTTTTAAGATACCTTGCAGTAATGCCGGAGATGTTGATAATTCCTTCTTCTCTGATTCTGATGCGCTCTCCCTCAATCATTTTGTCTGATTCTCCCTGAAATTCAAGAGGAACCGGTTGTGCTAAAGCCACAAGACCTGAGGAAGCAATGGTTATCGGAATCTGAAGAGATGTTGAGAATGTTGGAAACGATCGGATGTACTCCAACTCGAGGGTGCCTGTGTAATTCTGGCCGGGAATAACGTCATCCTCTTTCTTTTCGCAGGCAATCAATAAAGAAAGAAACAATGACACCAGCAAAATACGTGTTGCCATGATGCCATGAGTTTTGGTTTATTATTCCCGCAATATACGATTTATTTATCAGAAAATCAAGGGTTTCTGAAATTATTTTCCTTAATGAGTACTAAAACGGAACAATTGCCGGTTCGTTAAACTCTATAAGTGTAGTATAACCCAGACGTTCAATATAATCGAAGCATTTGATCCATTCGTCAACTGAATTATGTGCGTTATTTTGTTTGTTGAGGGATTCGTTCGAAAAGATGCCTCCGGAAGATACAGAAACATATTGCGCTTCGCTCTTTCCTTTAATATTCAGGACCGTTCTTTGAATATATGCGGTCATTTCATCAGACTCAGAGCCATCGGGTGCAATGGTTTGCCGGTACATTTTGCAGGAAATGAATCTGTAACGTTCAACTATTTCTTTGTAATCCGCCATTTTGTACCCATTTGATCCGACACAGGACTTCAAACCATCAAAAGGGTATGAAAGCAATTCCGGAGAATATTTTTTGAACCACGCCAGCGCAGCATCCTGATCGATAGTCAGTATCTGAATCCAGTCGGCTGATTCAGCTTCAGGATGGCAACTCCCTGAAGTGAAGCACAATCTGTAACCAGAGAAATATCCATCCTTTACAGGGATAATTTTATCAGGGGAAAATTCTGCTGAAAAATATTCCATCAGCACTTTGGCGTCAGTATTTGAAAGATATACTTTACCACACCCATCCGCCGAAAGTGAAACGGCGTCGGGATAGGGAATAATCTCAACCCTTTGTGAAAAAAGCACGGACGAAGGGAGCGCCAGAAAAAATATGAAAAACCATAACTTCCGCATGGCAGTAAGGAGTTAAATGAAATTAAGAGGGTACTAACCGTCTGGCATACCGGCAAATACTCAAAATATATACAGTTTAATAACTATATTGCCAAAAGGTAATACCCTTTTCATAAAAAAATAGTGAGTTCTTATGACTACGGAGGGCTGCATAAAAATGATTAATTTCGCACCTCAAAATTTATCAATATGCTAAGGACAAATAACTGCGGAGAATTAAACATTTCACACAAAGGGCAAACGGTTACTCTATCAGGATGGGTGCAGCGATCACGCGATCTGGGTGGTATGACATTTATTGATCTGCGCGACAGATATGGATTGACTCAACTGGTTTTCAACATGGAAACCAATGCTGCTTTGTGCGAAGAAGCCCGCAGGCTTGGCCGTGAATTTGTGGTTTCAGCCACCGGAACCGTTGCTGAACGCAGCAACAAAAACCCGAAAATGTCAACCGGTGAAATCGAAATTATTGTCGATAAAATTGTCATTCTGAATACTTCGAAAACCCCTCCCTTCACCATAGAAGAAAATACCGATGGCGGCGACGAACTCCGTATGAAATACCGCTACCTCGACATCCGCCGCAGCAGTGTTCGCGACAATCTCCTGCTCAGGCACCGTATGGCCATTGAAACCCGCAACTACATGAACAACATCGGGTTCATTGAAGTTGAAACACCTGTTCTTATCAAATCAACCCCCGAAGGTGCACGCGATTTTGTGGTACCTTCACGCATGAATGAAGGTCAGTTTTACGCTCTTCCGCAATCACCGCAAACTTTTAAGCAATTGCTGATGGTTGCAGGACTTGATAAATATTTTCAGATTGTGAAATGCTTCCGCGACGAAGATCTTCGCGCTGACCGCCAGCCTGAATTTACCCAGATCGACTGCGAAATGTCATTTGTTACCCAGGATGACATTCTGGAAACTTTTGAGGGACTGACAAAACATCTGTTTACTTCGGTGAAAGGCGTTGAGATTTCAGGCTTGCCACGAATGACTTTTGCCGATTCAATGAAGTATTATGGCAACGACAAACCAGATATCCGTTTCGGGATGACTTTTGTTGAAATGACTGAACTGACCAAAGGTCATGATTTTAAGGTTTTCGATGAAGCAGAGCTTGTTGTAGGAATAAATGCCTCCGGATGTGCCGGATACACCCGAAAACAACTGGATGCCCTTACCGACTTTGTAAAACGGCCTCAGGTAGGTGCCAGTGGGCTGGTTTATCTGCGTTATAATGAAGATGGAAGTCTGAAATCATCGGTTGATAAATTTTACACTGAAGGGGATCTTAAACAATGGGCTGCAGCTTTTGAAGCCAAACCCGGCGATCTGATTCTGATTTTGGCCGGAGCAGCAAATAAAACCCGCAAAGCCATGTCGGAGCTTCGCCTTGAAATGGGCAACCAGCTTGGTTTTCGCAATCCCGAAGTATTTGCGCCGCTGTGGGTGGTAGATTTTCCGCTGCTTGAATGGGACGAAGATACCAAACGCTACTATGCCATGCACCATCCGTTTACTTCGCCAAAACCTGAAGACATTGATTTGCTCGATTCCGATCCCGGAAAAGTCAGGGCTAATGCTTACGACCTGGTTATCAATGGCGTTGAAGTTGGAGGCGGTTCTATCCGTATCCACAACAAAGATTTGCAGAAAAAAATGTTCACCATTCTCGGATTTACCGACGAAGATGCACAGGCTCAGTTTGGTTTTCTGATGAATGCATTTGAGTTCGGGGCACCCCCTCACGGCGGCATTGCTTTCGGTTTCGACCGCATGTGCTCGCTCTTTGGTGGCTCGGAAAGCATCCGCGATTATATTGCTTTCCCGAAAAACAACTCCGGCCGTGATGTAATGATAGATTCACCATCGCCAATTAAGCAGGAACAACTTGATGAACTTAAACTTCGGTTGAATACTGGAAAATAAGGTTGAGGTTGAGGTTGAGGTTGAGAATTTCGGATTGTGACCTCAGACATCTGACATCTGACCTCCGACTTCTGATTTTGGATTTTGGATTGAGGTTGAGGTTAAGGTTAAGGTTGATATAATCTAAATAAATTAAAAGAAGATGAAACCGGTCAAATCGCTGCTTCCTGCTTCAAGGTGGCTTTTAAGGATTTCGCTGCTGACCTATCTGGTGCTGCAGCATGGAAAAACCATACTCAACCTTCAATATGAAACTCAGGCATTTTATATTGCGCTGGCGTTTGTTTTATTCGGCGTTTTGTTGTTTGCCGGAGGCTTTACTTCAAAGCCATCGCTCACTGTGGTTTCGGCACTTCTGCTCAGTTTATTGTTTGTTTACTATATCTACCTTGGATTTATTCCGCAGGTGACGATAACTCAGGTGCTGAATGTGATGCTTCTTTCGGTAACATTATACTTTATGTCATCGGCCAATAAGTGAAGGTTGGGGAAGAAAAATGATAAGCAGGGATACGAGACACGCATCCCTGCTTTTCGTTTTAAGTCTTACAAATCCCCTTCAATATCTTCAATCTGTCTTTCGCGGTGAAGATTGCGGGTCAATAACATGACAATCGAGAGCATTATCACCATACCAATCGTTCCGAAAAGCAATGAATACAACTGCAGTTGAAGGAGGGTATAGAAATAAGCATACAACATAAAGAGGATCAGTCCCACAATAATTCCGTATTTGCGGTTGCTGAAAATGGCTCCGGCGTAAAGCATAACCATCAGCGTTACAACCAATGCTGAAATTCCATAAGCAAGATCAAACAACAAATACTCTGCAAGTGAAAGCAGCAAAAGGTAGAACAACATAACGGCAAATCCAACAATCAGGTACTGAAGCGGATGCACATACTTTTTGCGCAGCAATTCGAAGAAAAAGAATGTAACGAATGTCAGGATTACAAAGAGAATTCCGTATTTGGCTGCACGGGTGGTTCGCTGGTACTGATCCACCGGCATTAACAAATTAACGCCGAATCCTCCTGCTCGATTATCAGAATTTATGCGATCACCTTCAAACGCCGGATTTGAAAGCACCTCTCCGTCGCTGATAAAGCTGCCTATCCCCTTCTGACCGTAATTTCTGTTCAACTCAAGCACTTTCCAGTTTGCTGTAAATCCATCCTTTGTAATATTTTTCTCAACCGGGATAAATGCACCTTCAAAAGAAGGATTATTCCACGTGGAGGCCAGCTTCACATTCATTTCGGATGCAAATGGCAGAAAAGTCAGCAAACGACTGCCATTGATCTGCAGGTTAAAACTAAACTCATTCGATAGATCAGGATTCAGCACAACAGGCAGACTCACGCCCCCACTGATGATATCCCTTACCGGAACCCCAGGCATCATGCGGTAAACCGAATCATTCCACTTAAGATCAATATTCTCCTTCACACCTTTCATATCTGAAATTCCGAATGACACGAATGCATTCTCCCATTGGATATCGTCGGGATTAACACCAAGTCCGGAAAGAGATAAAGGGTTGAACATACCTCTGACTTTAAGATTTGCCGAATAGAGCACCACTTCGTAAATACTGCGATAACGCACTACCGGCATTACATCACCATCAAAATCCAACTCATCAGGCAGGAAGTGCAAATGGCGCGTGACAACTTCGTACGAATTATTAGCCGCAATCTGCCTGGTAACAACCGGGACAGTCAACACAGGACCCGACAAGATCTGCCTGTCGCCCCAGGTTTTCCAGATCTCGGAAATGGTTTGATTCCGGGTAATTTCACGCTCACTGATCAGTGATTGAACCATCCCCGAAGGAATAAGAAGAATCAGCACAAAAATGCCGATGACAAGTAATTTGAGGCTGATGGAATTGCGCGCCCATTGATTGATTTTGCTGAATGTGGAGGGATTTGACATATCGATCTGAATTGGTTCTGAGTTTAACGGCTTCGGGAAATGAATATTTTACACCAGTGTTCAGACATCCTCACATTTAACAATTATTAACCCGGAACTGCGCACATTCATTCATAGAAGTTGATTTGTAAACCCTGGCAATGCGCTATGGTTTGAAATTCTGTATCGGTCTTTCATCCATTTTTAAAAATTTACATCTCTGTAAGGCGAAACTTGATCACCTTGCTGTTGATGGCAGCAACAGCCATTGGAAAAAACAATAAGTTTAACTTTTAAGGAGCTGTAAACGGCCTGATAAGTAATTCAATGCCCTGCGGCAATGGCAGCGCAAGCGCATTTTGCTGCTCCCGCATTCTGTCGCTGAACAACATGCCGCGAAGGTGATCATATTCATGTTGAAAAATAACAGCTGTAAAATCCTCAAGCATTTCGGAGTGCCATCCGCCATCAAACGTCTGATATTCAATATGTATTGCATAGCTCCGCATTACCATGCCCCGCTCTCCGGGCATTGACAGACAACCTTCGCCACCTTTGCGGGTGAGAATTGACTGTTTTATAATTTTCGGGTTGATAAAAAATTCAAACGGGCTGCCCGATTTATCGAAACGCTGCACCCAGAATGCATTTCTGTTGATTCCTACCTGAGGCGCGGCAATCCCGACTCCGGGGTTGGCTGTATCGCGCATCGAAAGGAACATCCTTCGCGAAAGCAAACCCAGCAAAGGATCGGCAGGATCAATATCCTTGCTATCGACACCTAGCACCTCCATATCCATGGGATTGGTGTAGATCAGAACCCGCATCATGGAGCTTGTATCGCCTGAAAGCAGAAGTTGTTTTTCGGAATGGGTAAAGTTCTGCGCAAACAGTTGGCTGAAAAACAGCAGGAATATTACACTGAATGTGAAACGTAGATTCATAGGGGTGTTTTTATTTAATGTAAAAGTAAGATATAAAGCAATAATGAAGGGGAAACTTTTGAAATGACTTATGGAGATTCTTCGTTTCAGAATCTCTTTTATAAATTCAGTCTATGTTTGAATTATTTATTGGCGCTTTAAATTATCGGGTCTATACCCCGAAGCTATGCGATACATGCTTGTCCGGGTTTAACAGTGCAATAAACAGTCGCTGCTCATTTGTGCCGCATTTTGCTTTTTATCAGGATTTTAGTAGTTTTGGGCATTGAGTTGTGAATAACATTTTAGGTTAAAAAGCATGCTGCACAAGCCCTGAGAGTGTTTCAAGGCATACTTATAGACGCCAATGCAAGCATTAACCTGACAAAAAAGTGACTAATCAGGATAGCAGGACAACTAAACTGGAGCTATCCCATTGCACAGATTGTATTTTTAACTGATTGGGAAAAATTATTACCGATGACTAATCCAAACCCAGATGAACTCAATTGCATTCGTTGATACTGAAATTGATCCTAAAAGCAAAAAAATCCTTGACATTGGAAGCGTCAAAGCAGATGGCAGTTCATTTCATTCAAATTCTATTGCTGACTTTATAAAATTTCTCAACGGTACACAGTTCATCTGCGGACACAATATTATAAATCACGACTTACAATATATTCAGAAAGCCGTTACCGACGCGAAAATCAATTTGTCAAACATTATTGACACTTTGTTTTTTTCTCCTCTCTTGTTCCCGACAAAGCCATATCATGCATTGCTTAAAGACGACAAGCTACAAACCGAAGACGCAAACAATCCGCTTAATGATTCCATAAAGGCCAAAGACCTTTTCTATGACGAAGTTTCCACTTTCAATAAAGCAGACGAAAAGCTAAAACAGATTTTTTATCTGCTATTAAATGACAAAAAGGAGTTCCACTCTTTTTTTCATTTCATTTCATTCACAAGCAGCAGCATACAAACAGAAAAACTGATTCGGGAAAAATTTGCTTCATCGATTTGCAAACATGCTGACCTGGCAAAAATAATTTCAGAGCACCCGATTGAGTTGGCTTATTGTTTAGCCTTAATAAATTGCAACAATCGTTATTCAATAACTCCACCATGGGTTTTAAAAAACTTTCCGAAAGTTGAAAGAATATTTTTTCTTCTAAGAAGCAAGCCATGCCTAACAGGTTGCCAATACTGCGATCAGGCTTTAGATATACACAAAGGGCTTAAAAATTATTTCGGTTTTGACGCTTACAGAACTTTTGCAGGGGAACCACTGCAGGAGAATGCAGTTCAGGCCGCGGTTGACAATAAATCCTTATTGGCAGTATTTCCGACTGGTGGCGGAAAGTCAATTACTTTTCAAGTTCCTGCATTGATGGCAGGTGAAAATGCCAAAGGTTTAACTGTTGTGATTTCCCCATTACAATCACTAATGAAAGACCAGGTTGACAACCTTGAAAAAATTCAGATTACAGAAGCAGTTACAATAAATGGTTTACTTGACCCGATTGAAAGAGCAAAATCCATTGAAAGAATTAAGGATGGCAGAGCTTCCATTCTATACATTTCTCCTGAATCACTCCGTTCGAAAACAATAGAAAAATTACTTTCAGGAAGAAAAATAGTTCGCTTCGTTATTGACGAAGCGCATTGTTTTTCTTCGTGGGGGCAAGATTTCAGAGTTGATTATTTATACATCGGAGATTTCATAAAATCACTTCAGGAAAATAAACACCTTGAAGAGCAAATCCCGGTTTCTTGCTTCACCGCAACAGCAAAACAAAAAGTAATTGAAGACATTTGTGCTTATTTCAAAGAGAAGTTAGGAATAAGGTTGGAAATATTTCCTTCCAAATCCGCCAGAACTAACTTGCAATACAGAGTTTTTGAGAAAGGAGACGATGAAGAAAAATATAATGCAGTTCGTGATTTGATCGAGGAGAAAGATTGCCCGACCATCATTTATGTTTCAAGAACAAAACGTGCCAAAGAACTTGCCGAGAGATTAACGAAGGATGGATTTAACGCAAGAGCATTTCACGGCAAAATGGAAAGACAGGAGAAAACAGAAAATCAGAATGCGTTTATATCGGGTGATGTTCAGATAATGGTTGCTACTTCAGCTTTTGGGATGGGTGTTGACAAAAAAGATGTTGGAATGGTAATTCATTTTGAGATTTCTGACTCACTTGAAAACTATGTTCAGGAAGCTGGCAGAGCTGGACGAGACGAAAATATCACAGCCGACTGTTATGTATTATTTAATGAGGAAGACCTTAGTAAACATTTCATTTTATTGAACCAGACTAAAATCAACATACATGAGATTAAACAAATTTGGAATGCAATAAAATTTATAACGAAATTCAAATCAAGCATTCAAAAATCTGCTTTAGAAATAGCAAGAGCAGCAGGTTGGGACGACAATCTGAAAGAAATTGAAACGAGAGTAACAACTGCAATTGCTGCATTGGAAGAAGCTGGATATGTCAAAAGAAAACAAAACATGCCAAGGGTATTTGCCAATAGCATTTTATCAAAGACGGCACAAGAAGCAATTAATAAAATAATGATTTCCCAAAAATTCAGTGAAGAACAAAAAATTACTGCCACAAGAATTATCAAAAAGCTATTCTCAAGCAAAAGCAGAAAGCAATCAAATTCTGACGATGCAGAATCCAGAATCGATTACATCTCAGATAATTTAGGCCTTGACATTAAGAATGTTATTTCAGTAGTCAACCTCTTGCGTGATGAAAAGATTTTAGCTGATGCAAAAGATTTAACTGCATTTATTAAAAATGGTGATAGTAAAAATCGTTCTCTTGCAATTACTCAAAGTTTTGGGCTGATTGAAAATTTCCTTTGTCCTCTATTTGACCAGCAAGAAAAGGTATTTCATATTAAAGAGTTAAATGAAAAAGCAGAAGAAAAGGGATGTAAAGACGTTTCACCAGCCAAAATAAAAACAATCATCAACTTTTGGGCTATTAAGAATTGGATTAAACGACACAATAAAGACTATTCAAAGAATCACATTGTTGCAATCAGTTGTCAGCCAATAGATGAATTAAAAGAAAGGCTGGAGAAGCTACAAATTATTGCGGAATTTATTGTTGGGTACTTGTATGATAAAAGCAATAAAGTTACCGATGAAACAGAAACAGAGAAAGATGAAGTGTTGGTTGAATTTTCTGTTCTTGAATTACAGGAAGCGTTTGCTAAACAAATTCAGTTGTTTGAAGTGTCAGCAACCATCGAGGACATTGAAGATACCTTATTTTATCTTTCACGTATTGAGGCGATAAAAATTGAAGGCGGATTTCTTGTGGTTTACAATAAACTCACAATTGACAGGATTGAGCAGAATAACCGGGTTCAATACAAGGAACAGGACTATCAGAAACTAAGTCAGTATTATGACCACAAGGTTCAGCAAATTCATATCGTTGGCGAATATGCCATGAAAATGATTGATGACTATGCAGGCGCATTGAAATTTGTTGACGACTACTTTCATTTAAACTTTCCTTCTTTCCTGGGCAAATACTTTAAGGGCAACAGAGAGCTTGAAATATCGAGAAACATAACACCAAAGAAATACAAACAATTATTTGATTCATTATCTGAAGTTCAGCGAAGAATTATTGACGACAAAAATTCAAGATATATTGTGGTTGCAGCAGGACCTGGAAGTGGAAAAACAAAAGTTTTGGTTCACAAATTGGCTTCACTGCTTTTGATGGAAGACGTTAAACATGATCAGTTACTCATGGTAACTTTTTCTAGAGCAGCAGCAACGGAATTCAAAAAGAGGCTGATTGAATTAATTGGCAATGCTGCCAACTTCATTGATATAAAAACATTTCACTCCTATTGCTTTGACTTACTGGGTAAAGTCGGCACGATTGATAAATCCGATTCCATCCTGAAAATGGCAGTTGAAAAGATCAAAAACAATGAGGTTGAAGCAAGTCGTATCACAAAAACTGTTTTGGTCATTGACGAGGCACAAGACATGGATGTGGTGGAATTTGAATTAATAAAAACTCTCATGGAAAAGAACGAGGAAATGAGAGTAATTGCAGTTGGTGACGATGACCAGAATATTTATGAATGGCGTGGAGCAGATTCAAAGTACTTGTTGAGTTTTATTACAGAACAAAAAGCAACCAAATACGAACTCATTACAAATTACAGAAGTAAGAGTAATTTGGTTTCGTTCACTAATCAGTTTCTAAAGACATTTGATAAACGCCTCAAAGAAATTCCAATTGAAGCCAATCAAAAAGACAACGGCAAAATTAAAATTGTTCATTACAAAAACGAAAACCTGATCACACCGCTAATTAACGACATACTTTCTACCGATCTTTCAGGAACAACTTGCATACTGACTCACAAGAACAAAGAAGCATTTCAGGTCGCAGGACTTCTTACAAAACATGGACAACCGGCAAAGTTGATTCAGAGTAACGACAGTTTTAGTCTATATAATCTTGCAGAGGTTCGCTTCTTTTTGAACGAATTGCAGTTAGATGATGATATATTTGTTATAAGTGATGACGTTTGGGAAAGTGCAAAAAGAAGATTGATTGACAGATACAAGTTAAGTTCCAGATTTGAAATCTGCTTCAACCTTATTAAAGATTTCGAGGGGACAAACACAAAAAAGAAATACAAATCAGACTTTGAAGTTTTCATCCGGGAATCAAAGTTGGAAGATTTCATCAACTCAAATGGAGAAACAATTTTTGTTTCAACCATTCACAAGGCAAAAGGAAAAGAATTTGATAATGTGTTTTTACTTCTTGAAAACTTTGATGTAATTCATGATGAACAAAAGCGTCAACTTTATGTAGCCATGACAAGGGCGAAACAAAGGCTGACAATTCACCTGAATGGGAATTATCTTGACAGATTCAGGACTGAAGAGTTAGAAAGGATTGAAAATAAAGACACTTTTCCGCCACCAGTCGGATTGACGTTGCACCTTTCGCACAAGGATTTAAACTTAGGTTACTTTCAGTATGTTCAAAAGCGAGTAAACGAACTGACAAGCGGTGATTCAATTATTATTTCTGATGAAGGCTGTAAAAATGAAAAAGACGAATTGGTACTAAAGTTTTCAAAGAGGTTCCTTGAAACTATAGCAGAGATGAAGAATATTGGTTTTGAGTTGAAAGATGCCAAGGTAAACTTCATTGTTCACTGGACAGATGATGACAAAAAAATTGAAGTAAAGATTGTCTTACCTGAAGTAAATTTCGAAAAAATGCTTTGAAAACAGGAGACTTTGAATAACAACAACTTCCTGCAAACCAAAGAAAAGCACAAACTCCTGACCACTTCCCCCCCTCCAAATAAAAACTCATCCAAAAGCTTCCCAAAACTATCAATTATCTTATCTTTGCAAACCAAAATTTCAAATCATGAAAGACGACCCCTATTCGTGTGATTTAATTAATAACTGATCTGCAAGGGGTGCGCTATGTCTCCATGCAGTTAATCAATGCAAGGAGGCTAAAAAATGATTGAAGCCACAATCAATTTCGAAGAATTAATCAAAAATAAGAGCTGGAGTGCCCTTCGTCGCGAACTGGAGGACATGGACCCGATTCTTATTGCTGATGCTATTGAAGAATTGTCCGATCAGGACGATATTATCCTGTTTCGTTTGCTGCCCCGCGAACAGGCAAAAAACACCTTCCAGTATCTTTCGCATGACAAGCAAGAGCAGATAATTGAAGGTCTGGCCAAAAATGTAAGCAAATTATCCGGCTTGCTGAATGACTTAGATCCGGATGACCGTACTGCCTTTTTTGAAGAACTTCCCGGCAAGATTACACATCGTCTCATTCAGTTGCTTTCGCCCGAAGAGCGCAGCATAGCCATTCGGCTGCTTGGTTACCCCGAGCACAGCATCGGAAGGCTTATGACCCCTGAATTTGTGGCGGTTAAACCTGAATTTACGGTTGCTCAGGCCCTGAATCACATACGTGAACATGGCCGTGATTCTGAAACACTCAACCTGATTTACGTTATTGACGAAAACTGGAAATTGATTGACGATATCCGGATCAGGGAAATCATACTTGCACAACCGGATCAGCTTATCAAAGACCTGATGGATGAGCATTTTGTTTCGCTGAATGCTTTTGACGATCAGGAGGTTGCCATTCGTGTATTTCAGGATCAGGACAGGATAGCCCTTCCGGTAATCGATTCAGATGGTTTACTTATCGGAATTGTAACCGTTGATGACGTGATGGACGTAGTTGAAGAAGAAACCACGGAAGACTTTCATAAATTCGGTTCTTTTCAGGCTGCGATTGTAAATCCGCTTAAGGCAAAAGTATTTTTCCTTTATCAGAAAAGGATTGTTTGGCTGATTGTTCTTGTGTTTATGAACATCTTTTCAGGCGCAGCGCTTTCGAGTTTCGAAAAAGTTATACAATCAGCGGTTTCCCTGATTTTCTTTCTGCCCTTGCTCATCGGCAGCGGTGGAAATGCCGGCGCTCAGTCAGCTACCCTCATGATACGATCTCTGGCCATTGGCGATGTGGAAATGAAAGATTGGTTCAGACTTATCGGCAAGGAATTTCTGGTTTCGTTTCTGTTGGGAGTTACCATGGCGGCCGGCGTAAGTCTGATCGCAAGCGTCAGGGCACCTGAATACATTTTTATTGTTGCAACCACCATGGTCATTGCTGTAATGGCCGGAAGTTTAATAGGAATGCTGCTGCCTTTCATATTCACCAAACTAAAGCTCGACCCGGCTGCAGCAAGTGCTCCGCTTATTACTTCAATTGCTGATATTACAGGTGTAATGATCTATTTTACCATTGCTTCGTGGTATTTTGGGATGTAATACTTTGTACCTTATACTCAAAATTGATACTGTTTTTGGCTCGATATTTTTACCGGGGCGACCCCTGGCAGGGTTACGAACCCTATTAAGAAGGGCAGCCAGACAGATACACGCTAACCTATTGATAATCAGCAAAACCCTGTCAGGGGTTAGTGGGTTCAATTAAAGCCTGTCTGGTTCTGGCTCGGCCGTGCAAGGTTATCCTGAAAAATAAAACAGTCTTTTTGTTGAATTCTGCAACTTATTATTATTCAATGTGTTGAATAATATATGATTCACTAAGGTTGGTACTTCGTCAAACAATACTATTTTTGCCCCCCGAAAGCCAATTTTAAAAAAGATGCAAGAATCCCGTCTGAACCATTCCGGAAATTTCCGTTATTTTGATGTTATCATGGCACTATTTGTTGCTGTGCTGCTGATTTCGAATCTGGCATCCACCAAAATTCTTTCGCTGTGGATGTTTACCTTCGACGGTGGTACCATACTTTTTCCGCTCAGCTATATTTTTGGAGATATTCTTACCGAAGTTTACGGATATCAGCGTTCGCGTAAGGTGATCTGGACAGGCTTCGGTGCAGCTTTACTTATGTCGCTTGTATTATGGGTGGTGCAGGAACTGCCACCGGCAGCCGACTGGGGTAATCAGGAAGCTTACGAATCGCTGCTTGGATTTGTTCCACGCATTGTGCTGGCCAGTCTGGTTGCTTATTTCGCCGGTGCTTTTTCAAATGCGTTTATGATGTCGAAACTTAAAATCAAGACCAAAGGCCGGTTTTTGTGGGTTCGCACCATTGGCTCTACACTTGTAGGCGAAGGCATCGATACTGCAATATTTTGTATGATTGCTTTCTATGGAATCCTGCCCAACGAATTGCTCGTCTCCATCATCATTTCGAATTATATCTTTAAATCGGGTGTTGAAATTCTGTTTACCCCGCTTACTTACCGCATTGTAGGCTTCCTGAAAAAGAGAGAAAATGTGGATGTGTATGATACCGGAATCAGCTACAATCCGTTTGGGTACTTTGTGAAGGAATAAATAGACAATCGGGACCGTCCCTACTTTCCGTCCCTCATAATCCTGATTTTTGTTTACAAATTGTGTCAACCTATTTCAGGACAAGACCCTCTTTTTTCCGCCCCTCGCCCCCTCTCCTTGTCCTCGTGTCCCCGTGTCCAATCTGCGCCCCTCGCCACCCTCTCCTTGTCCTCGTGTCCTCGTGTCCAATCTGCGCCCCTCGCCCCTTTTTTCCTTATCCCCGTATCATCCACAAACAATCCCTTCTTTAAATTCCTTCTCCGGCCTCCATTCTTTCTGGATTTCTGAAACCGTTCTTTTGAGCTTGCTGTTGGCTTTTACCAATCCATAAACTTTTCCGGCAACAGCAAACAAAACGGTAGTCGCAAGTATGGTGATGGCAGCATTTCCAACTGAATTTTCCATGGTAATGAATCTGAAAATCTCAAATGCACCTGAAGCAAACAGGCCTATCAGTAAACCTTTTGCACTTGAGTCGCATCCACAGGCACGGGATTGCCGGTTTAAGGTTTTTTCGTAGTCAGTCTTATTCGGATGTTCAGACATATTTCCACTTAAACGGATAGATCCGAAATTTTTCATCCCTACCAAAGGAAGTGTGGAAAGACTATTCAACTGTGACGGATGACTGATGATGAGCTCTTTCATATTTTTGTGTTTTTGCGGATCAGAAATAGGTAACGTGTTTGGAAGCCCTGATTATCAAAGTCTGCATATTATCAATCCGGGGATTGATTCTGTCAGGAGGTGTGCTTGAATCCGGGTCGCATTCGGCCTGTGTTGCCATCATATTGGCGTTGTCATTATCCACACACTGGTGGCCCAGCATACAGGCATGTCCGACTTCGTGGGCCAGAGTTCTGGGACTTGGATGCGGTAACGTAAGTGTGCCTTGTACAGTTGCATAATCGGTAAATGTAACCTGGCAACCCAAGGCATCGGGCAGGCTTCTTATGATAAAACAGGTAACCGGACTTCCGTAACCCGTAACCCTTCGCCATGCTCCGAAAAAGCAAAGCAAGGCTGATTTGAACTGGAAAGTAGAAGCCGGTGTTCCAAGAGATGAATTGGCTGAAATACAGGGAACATCAAGAATATCGGCATCGCTGTTGCTGCCGTCAATAATAATCCAATCGTCGTTCACCTGCTCTGCTCCGGCAAATCCTGAGGAATATTTAAAGGGTTTTGAAGGAATTACCCGGACATTGCAGTCGCGTTTGTATATATCGCAGGCCATTTGCAGCAGGCTTCGGGTAACCTCGTTCGAAGCAACTACGCCCCCTCTTTCATCACGGAGAATTACTGTGCAAACCCGCAAAAGTTTTTCGGGCCGGATGCCTATGGCTCCCAGTATAAAATCAAACCCCGAAGCAGCAACTACAATGACTGTGGTGATAAAGTTCCAGATGAACTTTAAAATAGTTCCTACATAAGGAATTGAAAGAATCAGCTCTATTACGAACGCGATGGCAGAAAGAATCCAGCCAATTATGGATTCAATGGTAACCAGAATTGCATTAACAATAGTGGTTATTACATCCCACACAACACAAACTGCTGTGGTTATCCATGTCCATGCCACGCATACCACATTCGACACCCATGTCCAGGCTACGCAAACAATGTTTGATACCCAAACCCAGGCTTTACAAGCCCATGAGCAGGGCCACCAGGTGCAGCAATCCCGGTAACCATCGTCGCGGGTTTGGGTACATGAGTTATAACCCTGGTCTGCCGTCTGGGAACACTCCTGATGACGTTCCTCTCCCCATTCTAAACAAGTTGCCATAATTTCTTTCTTAAATTGTTAATTGAAGATCTGAATGTTTCAATCATTGAATGAAGCTCCTGAATTAATAAATAATTCAAGAATCTCCTGAAGGCAGATTTTGAACCTGTCTGCCGGCATTCACTTGACCACAATAAGAAATATCAATCCGGATTTTGTGCGGCAGGAACCTGAAAAAAGGCTTCAGAATATGTCTGCTGCACTTTTTCGTTTTCCGAGTTTGGTGGAGAGTTGTTTGGCTAACGCTGTTATCAACAGTAAATGCCGTCGTCATCAGCCAAATGGGTTAATCTGATGCAATAAACCAGATTGGTTATGATTTGGTTCAATCTGCCTGATAGCCAAACAGATACATTAACAAATATTTAACATTAATATGTAGATGTTTAAATGTTTTGCCTTAAGATGAGCTTTCACTGTATCAGCCGGAATCCGTTAACAATAAAAGGTCAACTCACATAATCGCCGTAAATTCATGGCAATAGTATCAAAACGTCGGCTTAAGTTTTTCTGATAACCCAACTTTAATTATCTTTGCTAAAAACCAGAACTTATGGGCATGATTTCAATTGAAGGTATGGAGTTTTTCTCCTACCACGGACATTTTAAGGAAGAACAGCTGATCGGCACCCGGTTTATTGTTGATCTGTTTATTCAGGTAGATACCAGTACCGCCGAGCACAGCGATAAACTTGAAGATACCGTTAACTATCTCGCTGTTTATGAAACTGTTAAAAAGGAAATGGACCAAAGTTCACATCTCCTCGAGCATGTTGCCCACCGTATTATTATGGCGGTGCACGAACAGTTTACGGATGTAACAGACGCAGAAGTGAAAATATCAAAGCTCAACCCACCGCTTGGTGGAAAAATTGACCGGGTTTGCGTTACCCTCAGCAGCGACGATATCTATGAGTGAAAGCACAAAACCAGACCTTAAAACCTGCCCGCGCTGCGGAAAGCAGTTTGAATGCCTGCATGCTCCGGGATGCTGGTGCTTTGCTTATACCGTATCCGTTGAAAATCAGAAAAAGATGAGAGAAGAATTCGACAATTGCCTTTGTCCGGAATGCCTGCCGTTGTATGCAGAAAATTCTCCCATTGCAGGCAATTGAGATTCATAGTGTTGATTTATAGCTTTTTGGCAGTTGCAAATATTTTTTTATTGCCATTTTCATAATTTAACTAAATTTGCAGCCTGAAAAGGTCTCGTGGCCGAGTGGCTAGGCAGAGGTCTGCAAAACCTTCTACAGCGGTTCGAATCCGCTCGAGACCTCAAAAACCAGTTCTGAAAAGGCTGGTTTTTTTGTTTTCCCCTCCTCCTCTCTGCATTATTATGAGATTATAATTCCGTTAAATTTCATTTAATATTTGCAAGTATTTACACGCGGTAATGACTTTCCGTTCATTTTAATCTGTTGTTAATTTTCGATGAACAAACCAGATATATGAACAGCGCAATACTTTTGCCGATACCGAAGCGATAAATCACTTATCAGCTCAGCCAAAAAAATACCCTGTTTTAGGTATTTCATTACCGATTTATGCAAACTACTTTTGCAGCTGTTTAATTTCAGTTTTACCTAAAATTTTCTAACGCTGTAATATGAAAACTCTTTCACTTTTATTGCTCATTTTTCTCGCGATGAATATTCTGAATGCCCAGGAAACCACAGCACCACAGAGTATTTCCGAATCGTTTATGAACCGTCCATCCGACAAAAAGCTGATGCTGGGTCTTTACGGACATGTTGATTACACCCAACCGCTCAATGATTCGCTGCGAAAAAACGGCAAGCTGGATGTTACCCGCCTGGTGTTGCTTATGAATTATAAATTCAGTAACAAACTTGAATTCTTCAGTGAAGTTGAGTTTGAGCATGTTAAAGAACTGTGGGTTGAGCAAGCTTTTATGCAGTATCGCTTCAACGATGCGTTTATGCTGAGGGGTGGATTGATGATTATTCCAATGGGAATTGTGAATGAATATCACGAACCTACAACATATAACGGAGTGAAACGCCCTTCGATCGACACCAGGATTGTACCTACCACATGGCGTGAAATTGGTGTTGGTGCCGCCGGGAACTTAAGTGCAGCCTCACTCAAGTATCAGTTATATATCGTAAATGGGTTTAACGGCTATGACGGAACAGGCAGACTTGGTGGTCCTAATGGATTCCGCAGTGGCAGACAACGCGGTGCTGAATCGTATATTTCATCTCCAAACCTTTCCGCAAAGCTTGATTTTTACGGCATCAGTGGCCTTAATGTCGGTCTGGCCGGATACTTTGGAAACACCCAATCAACATTATTCAACAACCTGCCAAAAGAAAATGAAGCGCTTCAGGCTCGTGCCGATTCATCGGTTGTAAATATGATGATGCTGGGACTGGATGCCCGATACAGTATAGGCGGTCTGGAACTAAGGGGGCAATATATCGTGAATTCAGTGAGTAACAGTGCAGCGTATAATGGTTTCACAGGCAAAGATCTTGGTTCACGTTTAAACGGCTGGTATGCTGAAGCTGCGTATAACCTTTTGCACAAAACCAGTCATTCAGCCACACCTCTTATTCTGTTTGCCAGACTTGAAAAATATAACCTTCACGCCGCAACTGAAAACGAAATGGTTAAAAACAAAGCTTACAATATGACCGAAATCACAACCGGACTCGGGTTTAAAATATCTGAAGGTGCAGTGATAAAAACTGACATTCAGCTTACCCGTCAGGAAGGAGTAAAGAAATTCGGATCTTCATTTAACGCAGGTATCGGCGTTAATTTCTGAAAATCTGAACCCGAATCTACCGCAACTTATTTTTCAATCTGTGAAATTTGAGGTGTAGCAGAAAATTACATTTTGTTGATTGATCGATTAAAGATTGGCGTTGATGATAAGATTCAGGGGATATTCCCCTGAATTTTCATAATAATGAACCATGAAAACCTTGCTGATAATTACATTTTCATTTCTGGCTCTTGCTTCCGGGAATCCTCGTTTATCTAAGGAAAGCATAAAAATGATTGATAAATCCGTGAAGGAGCTCTATCCTGAAAATAAGGCGGAATATTCTATGTTAAAACTGAATCTGCCGGAGATTGATGATCCGGAAATTCTTAACAGTGAAGGCAAGTGGTTTGCAGTTCTCGAAAAAGGAGAAATTCTGGGTTGGCTCAATATTGACAAAGCATGGGGCAGATACCACGAATTTGATTATGCCATGATTGTTGACACCAACTTTCAGATATCAAAACTTCTGGTGCTGAATTATGCAGCAACGCATGGCAATGCAGTTACAGGGCGCAAGTGGCTCAGTAAATTTATCGGATTCTCTCCGGATTCAATTCCTGAGTATGGCAGAGGAATTGATGCAATTTCCGGAGCAACGATTTCGGGCAACGGGCTTACCGAGTCGGTGGCAGGTTCTTTAAATATGCTTCGCAAACTTAAAGATCACAATTTACTGAAATAAAACCGCCTTCATTATCTGATAAAAACATCTACTTTTGCCGGCTCAATCCCCGGTTTAATGGAATTTGTAACACTGCTTTTGCTTGCGCTCAGCCTCTCCTTCGATTCTTTTGCGGTATCCGTCAGTAGTGGATTGATGCTTCCGGGAATAAGATTCTTCAAAGCTTGTATAATTGCTTTTACGCTGGCATTTTTTCAGGCGATGATGCCATTGCTTGGCTGGCTGGCCGGCATTTCCATCCGCGATTATTTGGGAGAGTATGACCATTGGATTGCCTTTGGATTGCTTTCGGCATTGGGTGTAAAAATGATCATCGAAAGCCTTAAATCAGAAGAGCAACGCAATAATTTCAACCCATTAAAACCGCTTGTACTGCTCACCATGTCTGTTGCCACCAGCATTGATGCCCTGATTGTAGGGGTGAGTTTTGCATTTATCGAAACACCTGACCGACCACTCTGGCTGTCAATACTTCTTCCGGTTTTGATAATCGGTTCCGTCACTTTTATCATGTCAATGCTAGGTATTTTATTCGGCAAAAAAGCCGGAAATCATTTGGGTAAACGCATGGAATTGCTGGGTGGTGTTATCCTAATCGGGATAGGCGTGAAGATATTGATAGAGCACCTCTGGTTTTAAGGAAGCAGAGCAATCTGTATCCCACTGAAGCAACCTTTTCCAACATCCCTGTTAAATCAAAAGCCCGAAATCGCATTTCCGAAATTGCAATTCCGTATCTTTGCACACTTTAAAACAAAAGTTATAAAATGAGCGAGAGTAAACCGGCATCTGAACTTACTGGTGAAAGCAAAACACCAACCAATTTTATACATTCCATTATTGAGGAAGATATCCGCAACGGCAAGAACGATGGGCGTGTACACACCCGTTTTCCGCCGGAGCCCAATGGTTATCTGCACATCGGTCATGCCAAATCCATTTGCCTGAATTTCGGAACTGCACTGAAATACAACGGAAAATGCAACCTCCGTTTCGACGATACCAACCCGGTGAAGGAAGATGTTGAATATGTTGACTCTATCCGGTATGACGTTCACTGGCTCGGCTTCGACTGGGAAGGGCGCGAATTTTATGCTTCTGATTATTTCCCGCAGATTTATCAGTTTGCCGAAAACCTTATCCTCAAAGGAAAAGCATACGTGTGTGATCTCTCAGCAGAGCAGATCGCTGAGCAAAAGGGTACCCCTACCCGACCGGGCCAGGAAAGTCCTTACAGGAACAGATCCGTTGAGGAAAACCTCGACCTATTCCGACGTATGAAAGCCGGTGAGTTTGCTGAAGGAAGCCGTGTTCTCAGGGCAAAGATTGATATGACATCGCCCAATATGCACATGCGCGATCCTCTACTCTACCGCATTATTCACACCGAACACCATCGCACCGGAAACCAGTGGTGCATCTATCCGATGTACGACTTTGCCCACGGCCAGAGCGACAGCATCGAAGGCATTACCCATAGCATTTGTACCCTCGAATTTGAAGTACATCGTCCGCTTTATGACTGGTGCATCCGCGAACTGGAAATATTTGCTCCGCAGCAGATTGAATTTGCGCGACTGAATATGACCTATACCGTAATGAGCAAGCGCAAATTGCTTGAGTTGGTAAAGAACAATTTTGTCAGTGGCTGGGATGATCCGCGAATGCCAACCATTTCCGGTCTGAGGCGCAGGGGTTTTACTCCCGGATCACTCCGTAATTTCTCTGATCTGGTGGGCGTTGCCAAGCGCGAAAACGTGATTGATGTCGGATTGCTCGAATTCTGTGTACGTGAAGATCTGAATAAAACCGCCAACAGGGTAATGGGTGTGATTAATCCTGTGAAGCTTATCATCACCAACTTCCCTGAAGGTCAGGTTGAAGAGATGAATGCGGTGAATAACCCCGAAGATCCTGAAGCAGGAACCCGAAAGGTAAATTTTACCCGTGAAATATATATTGAGCGTGATGACTTTATGGAAGATCCTCCTTCAAAGTTCTTCCGCTTGGCTCCAGGCCGTGAAGTTCGCCTGAAATATGCCTATATCATTAAATGCGAATCGGTAGTGAAAGATCCCGTTACCGGGGAAATTACTGAAATCCATTGCACCCACGATCCTGAAACCCTCAGCGGACGCGCCAACAGCAACCGCAAAGTAAAAGGAACCCTGCACTGGGTGTCGGCTCAATTTGCGCTGCAGGCTGAAATAAGGCTGTATGACAGACTTTTCCTCAGCGAAAGCCCCGAAGATGTTCCAGAGGGTGAAGACTACAAAACAAACCTCAATCCTGATTCACTCAAAGTAATCAATGGATATGTTGAATCGTCAGTTGCCGGAACCCAGGCTCTGGACAAATTCCAGTTCGAGCGATTGGGCTATTTCTGCACCGATACCGACTCAAAACCAGATCATCTGGTATTCAACAGAACCGTTGCTTTAAAGGATTCATGGGCCAAAGCAAAGAATTAAAAACCGGTAAAAAGTTTTTTTAATAAAGTTTGCAACTACAAAAAACATTTTACTACTTTTGCAGCCCGATTACTGACCTATGGTGTAACTGGCAACACGTCTGATTCTGGATCAGAAGAGTCTAGGTTCGACCCCTAGTAGGTCAACAAATGAGAAAAACCACTTACTTGATTGTAAGTGGTTTTTTGTTTTGGTTTTGGTTCTATCCTCTACCTTGCGATTTTACTTTATTTTTCAAAACGAAAATAAGCCCGTTTCTTATTTTCGTTTTTTGCGTTTTTCGAAAATAAGGGGATGCTATAAATGCGAACCTGTGCAACGGGTATTAATCCTTTCTTTATGTAACTTAGCACCTTCGAAGCATTTTGGGATTTTAATCTACACTGAATATGAAAACCATCCTAACCGTTTTCCTCTTGCTCATCCATTTTTTTGCCTTCAGCCAGGTATCACTTTCAGAAGAAAGAGCTTCGCATTTTGCAAAACTTGCCCTGAAATGCATACATCAGGAGTACCCGAATAAACCCGGTGAAGTATTGGGAAGCGATAAGGATGTGAAACCAGTCAGGGAGTACAGGCCTGCTTTTTACGGGTGTTTCGACTGGCATTCCGCAGTTCATGGGCACTGGATGCTGGTTAAGATCATGAAAACATATCCAGATTTGCCCGAAGCGGAAAAGATTAAATCTGCACTTGACAGGAACCTTACAGCTGCAAACATAGCTGTAGAACTTAATTTCTTTCTCGACAGCAACAACAAAACTTTTGAACGCACCTACGGCTGGGCGTGGTTTCTAAAGTTGGCTGAAGAATTGCACACATGGGATCATCCCAAAGCCCGTGAATGGGAAACTGCACTTCAGCCGCTTACCGACCTGCTGTGCAACTATTATCTGGATTTTTTGCCAAAGCTGGTTTATCCGGTAAGGGTAGGGGAGCACAGCAATACAGCATTCGGGCTGGCATTTGCACTGGATTATGCCCGTTCAACGCAAAATAAAGCCCTTGAGACGATGATTGTGAACCGGGCAAGGGACTTTTTCCTTAACGACAAAAATTGCCCTGAATCATGGGAACCCAGTGGATACGATTTCTTTTCACCCTGCCTCACCGAAGCCGAACTAATGGCAAGGGTTCTTCCGGATGCAGAGTTTACGCAATGGATAGAAGCATTTTTACCCGGAATTAATCAGGGAACTCCCAGGATTATGAGTGAAACAGCCCGTGTAAGCGACCGGAGTGATGGCAAACTGGTGCATCTTGACGGACTAAACTTCTCGCGTGCATGGGCGCTAAAGCATATCGCAGAAAAACCGGGTATGAACCGGAAAATATTACTGGAAGCCGCCGAAAAACACCTCAACGCAGCCCTGCCCAATGTGGCTGACGGAGATTATGCCGGCGAACACTGGCTGGCAAGTTTTGCTGTTTACGCTTTGAGCGAAATTCAAATAAAGTAGCAGACTCCAATATATCCGATTAACCTCAGATAGCCAGATAAAAACCAATCATCCAGGTTTCAGGGCCAAAGCTGGTGCGGAATCCTTTTGAAAGTTTTGCATCATCGGGTAAACGAGTATCGAAGAGTTTTTTTCGAAACTCAAGCACACCAAAGGCTATTTCTATGCCGGCATTCCTGAATAACGCCAGTTTTATTGACGGCCTAATCCCCACCCGAAGACTCCGGGTATCCTGATAATAATTCGATTCTATTTCACCCAAAATAAGCCGCGTAATCCGTGTTGAATCATTAATGACAACATTCCCATAAACACTGTCATACAGGTATCCGTAAGGATTTCCGCCAATCATGAGGGTATGTCCTGAGGGCGTGTATTCACTCTCATACTTTGAATAATAAAAATCAAACCTGGTGTACAAATCAGCACAAATCGAAATTTTTTCCGTTACCGGATAATCATACCTGAACAAAACCTGCGGGCTGTAGGTTTTTGCTTTCTGTTCAGAAGCAAAATTACCGGTCAAGCCAGCATAGCCCGAACTCAGATTCCCCTGATTCTTTTTTTTAAAGATTTCCTTGTGGGAGGTGTTGTACACAAACCCAACTCCTGCCGAAAATCGCTTAGAAAGCTTTCTGTATGCTGAAATGCTGAAATTGAAGTTATTCTCTTCATCCCAGGTATCCTGAGATATAAATGCAGAGGGACGAAAATTGTCATTGCGCACATAATCATACCCAAAACCTGTTGAAAAACAGTACTTTGAAGAATCCTGCGCCATCAGCGAAAAAGCTGGAATAAAACATAAAATCATCATTAATAATCTCATAACTGCTATAGTTTATCAGGTTTCACAATATTGCTGTTAATACTGTTGCTAATTCAATACAACAATACAATTTCATTTTTAAACTGCAAAGGATTTTCTTTAATATTTTCAGGTAGAAGTTCGTCCACCTTTCCCGGTCCGTTATGTTTGCATAAGGTCTATCTGAAGATTTGTCTGACAGGGATTAAACTCAGGCAATCCCAGAACTAAGTTCTAAAAGTTTCTTTGTGGCGATTTCCATCGATCGTTTAAGCTATTAAATAATTTCGTTTTGTGTTATACATCAACAAATACCCTCTTTTATTGGATTCACTTAAAAAGGAATGGTTAACCAAAGTTTCTATCAAAGAATGCTTTTCCAAAAAGGGGTTCAATAATTTGTCAACCCTGCTTTCCGACACACCGATTCTTTTTGCGAACTCCGAAAAATCGCTTTTGCAGGGATGCCCGCTTTTCTTGTATTGCTCGCTTTTAAAATCAGTGTCAAATAACCCTTTATCTAATGCAAAATCGGTATCATCAACGTGTAATCTTGTGTTTATCAAATCATAAGCAGGGCTAAGCAAGTAATCTCCTTTTGTTGATTCAAGCAGTGAGAAGTTTTTTAAGTGTGCATCGCCATTTGAAAACAAGAAATTGAAAACTACCAGTGAAAAGTATTTCTCTATTTCCACCCGCCAGGCCGAAACATATTTTTGTATCAATAATCCACATTCCTCGTAACTATATTCGTATTTAAAATTGGCACCTGCATTGTCCCTGGTTTTACCTGCCAGCGTTGCGAAATCTTCTATTCCCCATTTGGTGAAATCATCTTTTAAATCAAACCTTCTGGTGATATAGGCTGGTGCGCCATTCTTGAAAAATATAAGGGCATTTTCTGCCGTATTTATTCCAAAAACCTGTCTGGCTATCTGCATTGTCAGGTGTTCATTTGCCGGAACCTGGTCAACTTTCTTTAAATCAACAGGAATGGGTTTTAGGATGTAAGTTCCTTGTTCTCCCTCATTTGTTAATCTCAAATGATTTTTTTCAAGTAACAGACTTAATTTTTCCTGCACACCTGAAATGGAAATACGTTTTCGATTTTCCATAAATAACTCTGCAACTTCTTCGCTTTGCTGCGGCTGTTCATAAGGTAAAACATGATTTACTCTTTTGCCGTTAAACAAATTCCGTAAGCAAGCCGGACTATAACTTACAAAACCTTCAGTCAAAGTTCCGGGGCAGTATTTCAAATCATTTACGTTCATTTTGTAGCAATTGGTTTTACGGTTATTGCCCCAATGGTGTCGAACTGTGCTGTTGCCATGAGTAATCCGAAATTGTCTTCTTCGTCAATCCTTAAATGTTTGCATTGTAATTTCCTGTTTACACCTTCACTAAGTAAGTTATAAAAACAAGGAAACAGAATTTCACTTTTGTATTGCTTTTGGTTCTTGGGAAGGGTCAAACTGATTGCTGGCAGGGAAGTATCATTGAAATAATTGTCATCATAGGTGAAGACAAAATTGCGTCGGGTTTCTTCCGTCAGAGTTCCCGCCAGTATTCCATTGCGATATATTTCTACTGCTCTCATCTATTTGTTAATTCTTCCTGACTTCCAGTTTTAGCTCCATGCCCATAACTTCAGCCAGTTTGTTCAAAATGTCCAGTGAAGGATTACCTTGTCCTCTTTCCAGCTTATACAGCGTATTGGTGCTTATTTGTGCCAATTCTGCCAGGTGGGGTTGAGTTATTCTCAGCTCCTTTCTTCGGCTTTTTATCGTTTCCCCAAGATGCTTAACTAACATTATAGTGTGATTTTGATGCAAATATAGCCTAATTTTTCGATTTATGCAACTAAAATCACATTATAGCGTGATTTTGCGTGGTATTATGTGTTTATATGTTTGAAAGGCTTGGAAAATCCTATTTTAATGTGATTTTGGATAGATTAAGTTCTTCAATCATTCCGTCATTACAGTTAAAACTGAAAATAAATAAACGGCTGAAAACTTGCTGAATACGCCTGATAACAGATAATGCCGGTTGCGACTCCATAAATGACCTTTAAACCAAAAGGACTTATGCTGTAAATATTTTCAATTCCTGATTTGACTTTTACCGGTAGCCAATGTGTAACATAGCCCGCCAGCATCACAATAAAAACAATCCTGTACTGGTTCAGCACCAGCAATGCATTTCCCCAATCCATATTATTGGCAACCTGATTGTACCAGCCTGAAATATGCTCCATACTTTCACCCCTGAAATACAATCGTGTGAATGTAATGAATGTGAAAGTGAGCAATATTTTCCAGAACACAGTCAGCCGGTTGTCAAATTTTTCCCAGGGACTGATTCTTCGCCAGTATTTATATACCAGTATTCCTATTCCGTTTAACCCGCCCCAGATCACAAATTTCCAGGATGCACCATGCCACAAACCACCGATCAGCATTGTCAGCATTATATTGATGTTCATGATAAATTCCATTTTTACCTTTGGAAATATCAATGAAATGGTAATCAGAACCAGTACTATTCCAATTACCAACAATGCGATCTGCAGATCACCGATAGCAACCAATGTTCCTGAAAGTATCAGTAAACTGATAAGCATTGACCCTGTTGAACTGCGTTTGTTGCCTCCAAGAGGAATGTACAGATAATCCTTCAAAAACGAGGATAACGAAATATGCCAGCGCCTCCAGAAATCGGAAGTATTAATCGCTTTGTAGGGCGAATTAAAGTTCTGGGGCAGTTTGAATCCCATCAGCAGCGCCAGTCCAATGGCTATGTCGGTATATCCTGAAAAATCACCGTAAATCTGAAGCGAATACCCGATAAGAGCCATCACATTTGTAAAACCTGAAAACATTGCCGGAGCATCGAAAACCATATCCATAAAATGCATGGCGATATAATCGGCGAAAATCATCTTCTTGATCATCCCTTTTAAAATAAGGAATGTACCGGAATTAAAATCATCCCGGCTGATCTGTGTGGCCTTATTTATCTGTGGAATAAAGTCACCGGCCCTCACAATGGGACCAGCCACCAGTTGCGGGAAAAACGTAACAAACAATCCGAAATCAGACACCGATTTAATGGGAGTAAGCTTTCCCCGGAAAATGTCAACACAATAAGTGATTGTTTGAAACGTAAAAAAGGAAATTCCGATAGGCAAAACAATTTTATCAACCGTAAAGTAATTCACATTGCTTAAGTTGTTTCCCCACTCCGCCAGCCAGTGAGCGACTTCAAGATTTGCACCAAAAAGAAGATTTATTGAATCGGTAAAGAAATAAGCGTACTTGAAATAGCTGAGCACGAATAGGTTAAGCAACACGCTGAAGGCAACCAGCAAAAGCTTCAAGGGTTTATTCGTAGCTCTGAATATTCCCGCACCCAGCAGAAAATTACTGATTGTGGTAAACATAAGCAGACCCACAAAAAGTCCGCTGGTTTTATAATAGAAAAACAAGGAAATCAGCAACAGGTAAACATTCCGGAATTTGATTTTCTTATAAACCAGTGCAAAAACCAGATAGATGATGGTAAAGAAAATCCAGAACGAAGCCTGCGTAAAAATCAGTGGAAACGCTTCCGAGAATGCGAATATTTCTTTGAGCTTATTCATTTTTCCCCGATCAACTTGTTTAAAATACCTTCCGGTTTCCTGCCTGATGATTTCTCCCATTGATGATAAAGAGCATCAAACAGCAAGTCGGCTTTAATGCTATATCCCAGTGATGTAAAATGAATCCTGTCGCGGGGCATAAGCTTATTCAGATACCATTTCTGAGAAGAACCAAGTCCTCCCATAATTTCATAAAAATCCCAAACGGCCTGCCCTTGTTCTCTTGCAATTGTGTGAATGATTTCCTGCTGAACGCGGGTGTTTTTGTTCGGATGTTTCCGTTTGTAATAGGAGTCATTGGGAACTGTGAGCAAAATTGCACATTCAGGATTGACCGATAAAACCATTCTGATCATTGATTTGTAATATTCTCTGAATTTATCAGCCTTGAAATCAGTTGTATAGGCATCGTTTGTTCCTATTGAAATGATAAACAAATCTGGTTTATAGATTCGTAATTGTGATTCAAACAGCGCACAACGCGCAAAAGACTCAAAACTTGCCCCGTTTACACCGACCGATACATACTGGATTCCGGGATAATCATTCATCAGTTCTATGCCCATTAGCCTGAATTGTCCCCATATTGTAGTGTCGGAATGACTGATCAGAAAAGCTGCTTCTGTCAATGTATCAGACAACTTTAGCTCCCGAAAGCCGGCTTCAGTATTCACTGAATCAGAAATAATATTTACCGAACTGTCGGTTAAACTGATACAATAGGTTGATGGGTCTGCATCTGTAAAAAAACGGATTCTATCGAAAAAGAAATTATTCGTGACTGTATTTTTATGATTGGCTTTAATGAGAAGGGTATCAGAATAACCGGTCAAAACAGCAGTAATTCCTGTCAGTCCCCACAGAGCGCTGTCTGATCTGACTGCTGAACGGTAGCCTTTCCATTTGGTTTTATCGCCGGTAATACTATAATTCTGCGGATTGTTGGTACCCACAAGCCGGAAAGGAAAGATCAGGCCACGCGGCGCAAGATCATGGCTATTCATATTCCGCAAATACTCTCTGATTTTGTTTGAATATACATCGGCCTGAATGTGCGAACCTCCAATGTGTATGATGTGCACTTTCTCAGGTTTTCCGCTATGTAAACTATCCAGTTTATTAAAGAAGATTTTAAAATTTGCAGATGAGTCGGCATAAGCGAATACATTGGCTTCTTCGTGTATCAGGTTTTCCAGCAAAGGTCTTATACTGTCGAGCACATACTTTTGCGCCGACAGGTAAAAAGGTATGACATATATTAGCAGAAGAATAATCAGGTTCTTCATTTTTTCAGGTCGAGATAAAGTGCTGTAAAAAATAGTTCGGAAATAATGCGTGTTCCTTTTGGCGAAAAATGAGTGTAATCGTTGGCTGCCAAACCCTGATCAACCCAGTGTGGCATAGAATTTTCGCCGCCCATGGCCTCAAACATACTCCAGTATGCCCAGCCATTGTTCTTGCAGGTTTCCTTTAATCTGGCGTCAAGGTATGGAAGCAGGGGATAGGTGACCATCTTTCCGCCAATCATTGTACTCATATCTGATGGCCCGATAAACAGAATCATTGCACCCGGAATCTGCCTTTGCACCCATTTGATATTGCCCGCCAGATATTTTGTATAATTGGTGATTCCAAGTGAATCTTTCACATATGGAATGGTATTTCCTCCATATTGAAATATTACAATTTCAGGATTCAGACGACCTGCCATAGCTCTGAAACTTTCGCTGTTCAATGTACTGAATATTGTACCTGAGCCTCCGCGCATTGCAATATTATCGAGCTTTACACCTGCTTTCCCATCCAGGGTCAACCCATAAAAATCGGGACTGACTTTACCTTCCAGTTCGATGGTTATTACTTCGGGAGTACTTTCTGTTTTGATTTCGAAGCAGTGGTATGCTTTATCGGGTATCAGTCTGCTTTCGCTGATAATTTCTTCTCCGGATTTTACGGTAATTTTAACCGGATATGCCGAATTGCCATAATGTAATCCGATGCTGTTGTACCTTCGTAATCCGGGATAAGACCTTTTTGATGGGCTGATGGTAATACTTGCTTTGGATATTCCCAGAGAATCATACCGAACACTGTCCACTGAAAAATGATCGTACGGTGTAAAACGCGACAAAGAAGCATACAGACCATAATTCTTATCGGCAATTTTTGGCTGTGTCGGATCAAAAGCGGCCATCCTATGCCAGTTGTCGCTGGCAACAACTTCGGCCGACATATGCTCATAAACCTGCCTTATCGGAATAAATCCCGGGCCACTCCCTCCGTATATTCCCTGCAAGCGATTGCGCAGGAAGCCTGAAATTCTATCACCTTCAAGCTGAGAGTCACCGTAATGCAATATTCTGCATGAACCGCTTTCGATTAATTCTCTGAGAGATTCCGGGAAATTTCCTGGTCCGGCAGGATATGAAATCCTTTCAATTGAGGTAGTATCTATTTCAGAGAAATCGGGTATTGCAGGTGCAATATCCTTGTCAGCAACTCCCTTTCCTATAATGGTAATCACACTGTCTGCCCTGGTATTTTTCTGTGGTTTTCCTGATTCTGCAAATGATTCCACTGTTGGATACTTTATTAGCAGTTTCCCGGCTCTGAAACCTTCCTCCGTGCGCATTCCGTCTAATTTCAAGGGTTTGCTTATCAGAGTTACCAATAGCAACAGAGCAAGCACCAAAAAGAAGAAAAGGAAGATTTTCGCGGGCTTCATTTAGTGTAAGTTAGAGAATCCGGGCAATTATAAAATGCCAGGTGTTTCGGGCTGCAAAATACGACAAACAGCCTTCTTATTCAAAATTTCTGATAATCTCGCTGAATTTTGATAATCAGCACTATCAATGACAGATTGTCAATTTCACTCCTCAATTTGGATTACAGGATTTGAAAGATTGATCGTTTTGTCCTTCGACTCCGCTCAGGATGATATTGTAAATGATTGATTGCAACTGCATTAATAAGGTGAAACGCTAACCTAGCACGAATGTCACACTGAGTGGAGTCGAAGTGTCTAAACGCTTGTTTACCTGTCTTCTATGCATTATGCTCATTTTTTTTTGAGTTCTCACTCAGAAGGATACAATTCCAGAAACTCATAATCATTTCCGGAAGCATTCAGGAACTTCACAAAATCCTGAAAATCAATCACCAGAGAAGCACGATTATCGTTAGGGTGAAAACTGATTTTGGGAAGTTTTTTCAAATTCTCATCAAGAAAAAGATATACATGATGCGTCTCATCGTGTATCAATCCGAATGGAGAAACCGATCCGGGCTTCAAACCAAGATATTTTTCCATTCTCTGGTCTGATGCAAAACTCAGTTTTCCCTGCTTCAGCCTTTGCTCAAGATCGCGGATTGCCAAAGATTGCCTGTGATCAAATATCACCAGATAATGACGGTTTCCTTTATGGTTACGAAAGAAGAGATTTTTACAATGTGTTGTCCCAAGTATGTCTTTCCAATATTGTACAGCAATCTCAATGGTGGGCGCGGGAGGATGCCCGTGGTACTCAAAAGGTATCGCAAGATTTTCGAGTTTGCGGTAGAGTAGGGGATCGCCAAACATTGAGTTACGTTGAAAAATGATTTTAAAATAATCGGCTGATCAGATCTGGTTGTCAACAAACCGCCACACTTTATCTCAGCTTTTCCAGGGCTTTTGCAATGCGGTTTACGGTTTCATCTTTACCCAGCAACGAAATAATTGCAGCTACGCCAGGTCCGAAACTTCCGCCAACCAAAACCAGCCTTAATGTGTTCATAATCTGACCCATACCCAGGTTATTGTTCTGAATAAACCCTTTCACAACATTATCCAGATTTTCTACTGAAAAATCGCTGGTATCTTCAAGTAATGCACTTATTTTAGTTAGCAAAGCAGGCGTTTCCGGTTTCCAGAATTTCTGAATCACTTTCTCATCAAAACTCTCCGGCGCCTGAAAGAAAAACCACGATTGATCCCACAAATCGGGAATAAGCACAGCGCGCTCTTTAACCATTGCGCATACCTGCCCGGCGTAATCTGATGTAGTATTTATTCCTTTTTCGTTTAGAATGGCAACCAGCAATCTGGCAGCATCTTCATTAGGGAGATTTGCCAGGTAATGATGGTTAAACCATTTTGCCTTTTCAGGATCGAATTTCGAACCTGACTTACCTACCCTGTCAAATGAAAAAGCTTCCACCAGTTCATCCATGGTAAATATTTCTTTTTCGCTCCCGGGATTCCATCCCAATAAGGCCAGCATATTGATGAATGCATCAGGCAGGTATCCCGATTCACGGTAACCCGATGATATTTCTCCTGAAACAGGATCAGTCCAATGAAGCGGAAACACCGGAAATCCAAGTCTGTCGCCATCGCGTTTGCTGAGCTTGCCGTTTCCGTCAGGCTTTAGCAACAGCGGAAGATGTGCAAACTGAGGTGCTTCCCAGCCCAGATATCTGTATAACAACACATGAAGCGGAGCACTTGGCAGCCATTCTTCTCCACGGATTACATGGGTAATCTCCATCAGATGATCGTCAACTATATTGGCCATGTGATAGGTCGGCATTCCATCAGATTTGAACAACACTTTATCGTCAAGCCTCGATGAATGTACCTTTACTTCTCCCCGGATCAGGTCGTTGACAAGGATTTCTTCATTTTCAGGTATCAAAATCCTGATAACATATTCACCGGATTCAAGCCTTGCGGATGTTTCTTCAGGTGTCAGGGTCAGTGAATTAACCATTTCGCCGCGTGTGAAAACATCATACTGAGGCGTCGCAACACCTTTGGCTTTCAAGCGGTCACGCATTTGATCAAGATCTTCAGAAGTATCAAATGCATAATAAGCATGACCTTCACTAACCAGCTGATCGGCATATTTCCTGTATAATTCCTTGCGCTCGCTCTGGCGATAGGGTGCATGAGGACCACCAATTCCAACACCTTCGTCGTAGCTGACACCACACCAGTTTAAAGCTTCAATTATATATGCTTCGGCACCCGGAACAAAGCGGGTTTGATCAGTATCTTCAATTCGCAGTAAAAACTTACCTCCGTGCTTTTTAGCAAACAGGTAATTATATAATGCAGTACGGACTCCTCCTATATGCAGGGGGCCGGTTGGACTGGGAGCAAATCGTACACGAACTTCTTTCATTATGGTTTTTTCTTAGAGGCTGCAAAGATAGAAAATAGGTTTCAGTTCGGATTGAATTGATATTACATTGAAAAACTTAAAAATAAGAAGCTTTATGTTTACAAAATATTAACAGTCTGTTGAACCATTTTGCTGTAACTTTGTACATGAAATAGAGTTATATTACTAAGACATTTAATCAATTATGGCTGAACCGATTGGTAAAAGGATTCGTATTCCCAGATACCGGATAGGAAGAATATTTCTTTTCCCGATATTGCTGTATTTTCTGCTCGTATTTCCTGTGCTGGGTTTTATGTTGCTAAAAAGTTTCCCGGAACTAAAGGAAAAGAGCGGGTTTAAGAACGCATTTGAGATTGGAAAAACAGAAAACGATTCTATCATCGGGGAAATGAGTACAGATGAGCAGTTCAAACAAGGCTTTAGAATCGGATTTATCACTTCTCAAAAGGTTAAAGACAGTATTGACCTTGCTTCTGACAGCCTCACCCTGCTCACTGAAGAACAATTTGCCGATAGCTTATCAACTGTAGTAGCTATTCCTGAAACCGGGAAAAAGAAAGGTACCTCAAATGCCTTTTCAACCTCAATTTCTGATCTATTTAAATTTGTATTATTCTTCAGCACACTCGCAGGTATTGTTATAAATTATCCCTTTAAAAGGTATTTCCGACGCAAACGACTCAGGAAAAGCATATCACCAAGGCTATACCGCTATTGTAGAAAATTTCTTCTTTATACTCCCATCATAAATAGTGGAATTGTACTGCTTGCATTTACGATAGTGCATGGCATCATGATTTATAACCTGCAATTCTCAACTGCATTCAGCGATGAAATCGGCCGAAGGTTATTTTCAAGCTATTTGTTTATTTCATTGGTTGCATCATTGCTGACGGTTCTGTTTATCTTTTTCTGGCAAAAACACCGGGTTCAGATTCGCTACATTGAGCATATTTATACCAGAGATGAACTTCAGAAGAGGATTTTCGGTAAAAATCAGGGAAGAATAAGAAACAGGCTCTACATTGCCAGCGCAATGACAACGCTGCTTCCTCTCACCATTGTTTTGCTTTATCTGATACTGAGTCTCACTCCGGTAAAGGAAATGGGAGATCTGACCCAGGATGAACTTAAAATTGTTCTTGGCCGGCTTGTTAATATTCTTGGTCCGGAAACCGATATCACCGAACTTGCCGGAAAGGGTCGTTTTTCAGGGCTTTATTACATCAGTGCATTAGACAATGCCCTCATGTTCGGCGGAATTTTCAGCGGAATTTTTGTTTCATTCATTTACATTCTGTTTTTTGTAAACTGGTCAACCAACGATATTGTAAAACCTGTAAATGAGCTGGTTAACAGCATGAGACGCACCGGAGAAGGCATGCTCGACAACTATACCATTGTCCGTACAAATGACGAAATAGGGGTGATGTCGGAAGGCTACAATATGATGACTTCGCGCTTACGGGATTATATTTTCAAAATCTCGCAGATGAATGAAGCTTATAGCCGTTTTGTCCCTAATCAGTTCCTTGAATTTCTTGGGAAGGAGAATTTTGTGGATATTCAACTGGGTGATCAGGTGCAAAAAGAAATGTCGGTACTTTTTTCCGATATCCGTGGATTTACGGAGCTTTCGGAAGATATGACACCCAAGGAAACCTTCGATTTCATTAACCATTATCTCGGTTATATGGAACCGGTAATCAGGGAAAACAATGGATTTATCGATAAATTTATAGGCGATTCCATTATGGCTCTCTTCTACGTTAAAGTTGATGATGCCATTGATGCTGCCATTCAAATGCGCAGTACTTTAGAAAAATTTAATCTTGACAGAATTGATCAGGGTAAACCAACTATTGATTCAGGTATCGGCATTCACACCGGAAACCTGATGCTCGGCGTTGTTGGCGGGGAAGGGCGTATGGATGGAACTGTGATATCAGATGCTGTAAATCTGGCCTCAAGACTTGAAGGATTAACAAAGATTTATCGTACTTCCATAATAATCAGTGAAGATACCCTGATAAAACTCGAGAATCCCTCCAAATATAACTTCCGTTTTCTGGATATTGCCCGTGTCAAAGGCAAAAAAGAAGCGGTGTATGTTTTTGAAGTTCTTGATGGTGAACCAGAAGAGGTAAAAAATCTGAAAATAGAAACAAAAGGACTCTTTGGAAAAGGAATTGATCTTTACAAGAACAAGAAATTTGAGGAAGCACTTGAAGTTTTTTCACAGGTGGTAAAAATCAATCAACTCGACAGTGTAGCTGCTTTTTATATCAACCGCTGCAAAAGAAACATTACCAAAGGCATTCCCGACGATTGGAGCGGTATTGAGATCTTTGACGCAAAGTGATTCAGTGTCATTATATCAACCCTTCAGCAAAGTTTTAATTCCCTATTGCAATATTGGCTATTTTTGTAAGTCTGAATACTCTGACTCTGAGTTTGTTTAAGAATCTTGTTGATGAACAAATTCCGTTTCAACTCAAAACAACTAAAGCAAAATGAACAACAACTATAACATACTCGTCAGCAAACTCGACGCTTTTATCCGGAAGTATTACACGAATCGTTTGATAAGGGGAGGACTCTACAGTATCGCACTTCTGGGAAGCTTTTTCCTGATTTTTACTTTGCTGGAGTCCGTCGCCTGGTTTTCATCGCCGGTGCGCACAATTTTGTTTTATACATACATTGTCAGTGCATTGATTATTTTATCGCGTTTTGTGGTTGTGCCGGTATTAAAACTTTTGCGCGCAGGCAAACTCATCTCGCACGAATTTGCAGCTGAGATAATTGGAAAGCACTTTCCTGAAGTAAAGGATTCATTGCTGAATGTATTGCAGCTCAATCGCTTATCTCAGCTTAATCCTGGCAATCAGGAGCTGGTTCTGGCTAGTATTAATCAGAAGTCTGATCGGCTTAAACCAATTCCATTTGTTTCAGCAATTGACTTTTCAGAAAACAGAAAATATCTGGTTTACACACTTCCTCCGGTCCTTATCCTGCTAACCATATTGTTTACAGCACCTTCCATAATAACAGATTCCGGAAACAGACTTATAAACCATGGTTTGGCTTACGAAAAACCACTTCCTTTTACAATTCAAATAGAGAATGAAGAACTCAGAGCCATTCAGCTTGATGATTTTGAGCTGAAAGTTTCCGTAAAGGGAGACGTTTTGCCTGAACAAATCTTCCTGATTTCTAATGGAAGTGAGATTATGATGAAAAAAGATGGCAAGCTTAATTTTAGTCACAATTTTAAAAAACTTCAGAAATCTCAGCGTTTTTCAATCTCTGCTGCCGGGTATAATTCTGCTGATTATGAATTGATTGTACTTCCCAGGCCTGGCATAATGAACTTTGAAGTTGATCTTAAATATCCGTCATATACAGGCATTTCTTCTGAATTGATTAAAAACTCCGGCGACTTTGTTGTTCCGCAGGGTACTGTTGTTTCCTGGAAATTCTATACACGTGATACCCGGATGCTAAGTTTCAGATTGGGCAATGAATTAAGAGAACTATCATCAGGGAATTCAAATGCGTTTACCACAACAGAGAGAATCATGCAACCCGTGAATTATTCAGTAAGCCTTACCAATGAATTTCTTCAGGGTGCTGATTCAATGACATTTAGTGTAAATGTAATTCCCGACTTATACCCGACCATTATAATAGAAGAATATCGCGACTCAGTTTATGATAACAGACTGTATTTCAGAGGTTTAATTAAGGATGACTATGGTTTTAGCCGACTTGAATATCGCCTGGCAAGGATCAGGGAAGATAAAACTTCGTCTGCTGAAATGTCAATGCCGGTAAATTTCGAAAAATCAAATACAGCTCAATCATTTTACCACTATTTCGACTTAAGCGAAGCTGGGCTTCAACCCGGGGAGCAGGTAGAATATTATTTTGAAGTATGGGATAATGACGGCATAAATGGCAATAAGTCAGCACGTTCTCAAAAAATGACATTCAAAGTTCCTACGCTTGATGAAATTAACGACATGGTTAAGAAGAATCAGGAATCGGTGAAAAGTGAATTTGAAAAGAGCATAGATGAGGCAAAAAAAATCCAAAAGGATGTTGAGCAACTTCAAAAAAACCTGTTTGAAAAGAAAAATCTGAATTATCAGGACAAAAAGCAGATTGAGGATTTATTGAAACGGCAGAAAACCTTACAGGAACAAGTCGAAATGATGATCAATCAGAATGAACAATCCAACAAAAAGGAATCTCAGTATAAAGAATTAAATGAGAAAATTGCTGAGAAACAGAAGCAACTGGAGAAGCTTTTTGAGGAGATTATGTCAGACGAAATGAAGAAACTCTTTGAAGAGCTTCAGAAAATGATTGAAAATATCGATAAAGATAAGCTTGATCAGGTGATGGAAAAAATGAAGTTCAATGCCGAAGATCTGGAAAAATCTCTGGACAGGAATCTGGAATTGTTCAAACAGCTGGAATTCGACAAGAAGCTCACCGAAACCATTGAGAACATTAAAAAACTTGCTGAGGATCAGAAAAAGCTTTCGGAGGAAACAAAAGAGAGTAAAAAAGAGGATGCAGGAAAACTTACAGAAGAGCAGAAAAAAATAGAGGAAGAATTTAAAAAAATAGGGGAGGATCTCAAAGATTTACAGCAGAAAAATAAAGAGCTTGAGGAACCCAATAACTTCAAGATTCCTGAAGAAAAGCAGAAAAAGGTTGAAAAGGAACTGGAAGATTCCAGGGAAAATTTGAAGCAGGGGCAAATGAAAAAAGCTTCGGATAGCCAAAAAGAAGCTTCGGAGGATATGGAAGAAATGGGCGATATGCTTGCTGAAATGCAGGAAGAAATGGAAGATGAGGCACTGGGAGAAGATATTGAATCCTTGAGAATGATTCTGGAAAATCTCGTTCAATCATCGTTCGATCAGGAAGAATTGATGGATAATCTTTCCAAACTTGGCAGGAATGATCCGCGGTATGCCCAGGTTACCGAAAGACAAAAAGCGATAAAAGACAATTTATTGATGATCGAAGACTCTTTGTTCGCTTTGAGTAAACGTCAGCCAATGATTGAATCTTTTGTAAACCGTGAGATTTCCACAATCAATAGCAATGTGGATCAGACCATGCAGGCGCTGGGCGCTCGCTCATTTTCCGTGGCGTTGGGCAAACAGCAATTTGTAATGACTTCAGTAAATAATCTCGCTCTTTTACTGGCAGAATCTCTCAACCAGATGAAGCAAAATATGTCGATGAAATCATCCGGAAAATCCGGGAAAAGTTGTCCTATGCCCGGGCAGGGAAAACCTTCGATGAAATCGATGAGACAAATGCAGGAGAAGTTAAATCAGCAAATGGAAGCCATGAAAAAAAGCATGGAACAAGGCAAGAAGGGCGAAAGTAAACCAGGGCAGGGGCAGGGCTCTATGAGCGAACAGTACGCAAGAATGGCTGCCGAACAGGAAGCTTTAAGAAAACAATTGCAGGAATACCGGGATCAAATGCAGAAAGAAGGCAAACTTGGAGATAAAGGAATGAATAAAATGCTTCAGGAAATGGAGCGTACAGAAACAGAGTTGGTGAATAAAATTCTGAATCAGGAAACCATGCGCAGGCAGGAAGAAATTTTAACCCGTTTGCTGGAGTCAGAAAAAGCAGAAATGCAAAGGGAACAGGAAGAACGCCGGGAATCAAATGAAGGAAAAGATATTCCAAGGCCAGACCCTTCCCGGTTTTTTGATCAGAAAGGACTTCCTTCCCGGGAAACCGAACTGCTTCGGACAATTCCTCCTTCAATGAATAATTATTACCGGAACAAAGCAAATGAATATTTTATCTCGATTCCTGGTTCAAATTAATAATCTGACATATTCTCAGGTAAAAAAGACGGTTCGCCGTCTTTTTTAATTTTATCAGAATTAGATTTATCATTTCACAATTCGATCGGGCTAAAATAAGATCTTTCATTACTTTTGCACATCATAAAACTATCTAAATGGCTGGCCACATAAACTTCTATTCCGAAGACATCCCATTCAAAATGCGTGAGATCAGAACCAAACGTTCCTGGATTATTGAATGTATTAAGACTGAAGGCAAAGAGACCGGTGATATAAGTTTTGTGTTTTGCAGCGATGAGTTTTTACATAAAATGAATGTTGAATACCTGAGTCATGATACGCTCACGGATGTGATTACTTTTGATTATACAGAAGATGGAATAATTTCCGGAGATATTTTTATAAGCATTCCCAGGGTAAAAGAAAACGCATCAGTTTATTCAAAGGATTTCATCGAAGAACTTAACCGCGTTATGATACATGGGGTGCTTCATCTATGCGGATATAAAGATAAATCGTCAAAAGACTCAAAATTAATGCGTCAAAAAGAAGATGAAAAGTTGCTATTGCTTGACCCAAAGTCATAGTGCTTTTTCAATAAATTCCGCTTCCCGAGGATAACAACATTAAGACGTATCCCACACTGTTATTATTCGTAATTTTGCATGCCTTTGGCTTGATACCTATAGCGTAAAGGCATTGTTTTTCAACAGCCTGAAGCTGGGTAATTAGTACAGCAAAAGGCTACGTTCCACGTGAAACCATTTATGATGTTTAAAGAATATGACGTAATAGTTGTAGGGGCAGGACATGCCGGAAGTGAAGCTGCAGCATCTGCAGCCAATCTTGGTTCTTCGGTTCTGCTGATTACAATGAATATGGCAGCCATTGCTCAGATGTCCTGCAATCCGGCAATGGGGGGTATTGCAAAAGGTCAGATTGTACGCGAAATTGATGCCATGGGCGGATATTCGGGCATAGTTACCGACCACTCAATGATACAATTCCGGATGCTGAACAGATCAAAAGGTCCGGCAATGTGGAGCCCAAGAGCGCAAAGTGATCGAATGAAGTTTTCTGAGAAATGGAGACTAATGCTTGAATCAACTCCAAATGTAGATTTCTGGCAGGATACTGTTGTGGGATTGTTAACAAAAGACAGTAGAGTTTACGGTGTAAAAACAGCCATGGGCCAGGAAATAAAATCCAAAGCTGTTATCCTGACTAACGGAACTTTTCTAAATGGAATCATTCATATCGGAACCAAGCAGTTTGGGGGTGGCCGGATGGGTGACCGACCATCACATGGAATAACTGAAAATCTTATTCAATTGGGTTTTGAATCGGCTCGATTAAAGACCGGAACTCCGGTTAGAGTTGATGGGAGAAGTATTGATTTTAGTAAACTGGAGGAACAAAAAGGTGATGAAAATCCCGGGAAATTCTCTTATACCGATACTCCAACACTAACAAATCAAAGGAGCTGTTATCTTGCTTATACCAACCTGGATGTACATGATGTACTCAGAACAGGGTTTGACGAATCACCAATGTATGCAGGCAGGATTGAAGGTCGTGGCCCAAGATATTGCCCATCTATTGAAGATAAAATTGATCGTTTCAGCGATAAGATCAGGCATCAGCTATTTGTGGAGCCTGAAGGATGGGATACAATTGAGTATTATATCAATGGTTTCTCTTCATCCTTACCAGATCACATTCAGTATAAAGCCTTAACCAATGTTCCCGGCTTTGAAAATGTGCGGATATTTCGGCCGGGATATGCCATTGAATATGACTACTTCCCGCCATACCAATTAAAATTCACGCTTGAAACCCGACTGATTGAGAACCTCTATTTCGCAGGTCAGATAAACGGAACAACCGGCTATGAAGAAGCCGCTGCCCAGGGTTTAATGGCCGGAATTAATGCGCATCTGAAATTGAAAGAGGAAGCACCTCTTATTCTTAAGCGTTCTGAAGCATACATTGGTGTTCTGATTGATGATCTGATAACAAAAGGAATAGATGAGCCTTATCGTATGTTTACTTCGAGGGCTGAATACCGGACTTTGCTAAGGCAGGATAATGCCGATATAAGACTTACTCCGTTGGCAAATAAGCTGGGACTGGCATCTGATGAAAGGATTCAGCGGGTTCAGGCCAAGGAAAAAGCAATTCAGATTTCCTTGGATTTTATATCCAATACCAGCGTTTCACCCGATCAGATAAATGGTTTATTAGAGTCTCTAGGAACTTCATCGATTACTCAAAAGGTGAAACTGAATGGTATTTTGCTTCGCCCTCAGGTTGCCCTATCTCAGTTGATAGATACACTACCTTTTCTGGAAGAGCACTTTTCGGAATTGGGTGCAATCCGTAATGATGTGATAGAGGAGGTGGAAATCCTGACAAAATATCAGAGTTATATTGATAAGGAGAGTGAGATTGCCAAACGCTTATCCACGGTCGAAGATATGCCCTTGAAGTCGGATTTCAATTACAATGTGTTATCTTCACTCTCTTATGAAGCCCGCGAAAAGCTCAGCAAAATCAAGCCTTCAACACTTGGGCAGGCAAGCAGAATCAACGGAGTTTCCCCCTCTGATATCTCAGTTTTAGTTGTATTTTTGGCCAAGTAAAATCACTCTCAATTAATACCTGTGTTTCACGTGGAACAAAGACAAAACAATCAACCATCGCATTGCTTACTCTGTGATAATAAGTCGTTTACATTTCAATTTGAGGTTAAAGACCATTTCCTGACAGGGGAAACTTTTTCGTTGTATAAATGCGATTCGTGTGGATTGATTTCTACATCTCCAGCACCCGCGGTTGATGAAATTGGACGCTATTATCAATCTGCCAATTATATATCGCACTCTTCGAAAGCAGGAACCCCTTTTGAATTGCTTTATCAGACTGTCAGAAATTTTACTACCAAAAGCAAAGCAAAGCTCGTTCAGAGATTGGCAAAAGGGAAAAACATTCTTGACATCGGATGCGCAACCGGTGAATTTCTGATCGCTTGCAAGCAGAAAGGTTTCAAAGTTTTTGGAGTTGAGCCCAATGAAAAAGCCAGAGAAATTGCTCTTGAAAACCACAACCTTGTTATAAATGATCTGGCGTTTTTGGATGAAGCCGCTAGCAATTCCTTCGACATAATTACCATGTGGCATGTTCTTGAACACGTACACGACATTAACAAAAGAATGGAGCAGGTTTTTCGTTTGCTTCGTGATGACGGAACAGCAATAATTGCATTGCCAAATTACGAAAGTCATGATGCTGTATATTATAAAGAGAGCTGGGCCGCATATGACGTTCCGCGACATTTGTTTCATTTTAATAAATCTTCTTTCGAAACGCTGGCCCAAAATAATGGATTTCAGGTCAGGGAAATTCTGCCCATGGAATTTGATTCCTATTATGTGTCATTACTGAGCGAAAAATATCTCAATGGAAAAGGATCGTTGGTAAAAGCCATTTTCAGAGGATTTTTGTCAAACCTGAAAGCAAGACGAAACAATAATCAACATTCCAGCCTGATTTATATCATTTCGAAGAGTTAGGCCGATTTAAAGCGATTTAAAGCACAAACCATCTTCTTTAGTATCTTTACCCTCAGATTCAAAAATAATTGCTGAAATGGGCTGATTTTTTATTGGTGCCAACTCATTGATTTTGTGTTATTTCCAATATTTACAGGTGACATGACTACTTTAAAGAAAAAAAGGCTTCTGATTTTCACCCTCGCTGCTGTATTATTTGCCGGCCTGGTATTTCTTACAATAAGAATTTCTCAAAAAAAATATTCACCAGAAAAAATCAGAAATAATTTTGAATCAACCCTGAATTCCAGATTTGAGAAATCAGAAAACTTTGCAGTAGATTTTCTAGAAAATGAAATCTCGCAGAATTCAGAAATGTTTATGGAATTAAATTTTAAGGCCCCTGATGATTTTGGATTATTGGTATATAAAAATGCTTCCCTGATTTATTGGACGGATAATTCATTTATTGAAAAACAAAACAATTCTAATTTTCAAAATACTGACCGGATTCAGTTCAAACCTAATGGAATTTATCAGTACTTCTATCTTGAGTCAGGTGAGTATAAGATTGTGGTCAGCGATTTAATAAAGAATAAATACCCTTATGAAAACAATTACTTATCAGCTTCATTTCATAAATCATATCATATTCCTGCTTCGTGGCTAATTACAAATGATGTTACTGAATACCCAATAAAATCGAAAGACGGGAAAACCCTTTTCTTTCTTAAGGATCCCTCGTCACCCTTTATCTCTCCTTTAAGTTTGTCGCTGGTTTGGATTTTTGGCTTGCTCTTCCTACTATTTGCTATTTTGCTTATCTATACGATTTATGAAAGACTTCCAAATTTCTATCACAACAGGGTTTATCTGCTGCTATTTTTGCTGGATATTTTAATAGTAAGATACCTTATCTTCTATTTCCGCATCCCTTCAAAACTATATCTCTCCGACATATTCGACCCTTCCAGATATGCTTCGTCAATAATTTTCCCAAATCTCGGCGATACACTTATTACGCTCTGCATGCTCTTGCTGG
>Ga0351883_1002_pt1 | contig 119826 bp, 94 predicted proteins | sample BONcelFGM3001F14_FD_206772 | JGI IMG/M metagenome (GOLD analysis project Ga0351883, IMG submission 206772) | Enriched cells from coal bed in the Powder River Basin, Montana, United States - BONCAT cells FGM rep3 HSBNCT.FGM.300.1.F14 ...
CCGGGGCCGCAATTGGTTCATCAATAGGCGTTTGTTGTGGCGGGTCCGGTTCCTGGACAATGGGTCCGCCGGGGTCTGGAAGTGTGGCCACGGCTTCCTCCATGGTGAGGAAGGACACGATAACCGGCTGCGATTCCATGGCTGTTATGCCCTCGGAATCTTCAAGGGCCACAACGATGGCATTGTCGCCTGGTTCCAGGGGAACGCGGTCAAAATGGAAAGCGCCCGTGGAATCGGCGCGGCGTTCGAGCACGGATGACGAGTTTACATAAAGCAACAGGAGAGAATCGGCCGGGGCGCGGCCGGTGATATCGATGTGTGATACATCCACGGTGCGGGGCGGAGCGTCGAGAGAGAGCCGTGAGTTGTCGCGGGAAGAAGGCGCATCCATGGCCTGGAGCTGGGAGGAGCCTGTAAAAATCGAGAATTCCGCGGGCGATGTCCAGTCTGTGGTGCGGCCTGCGGCATCAGTGCAAAGGATTCCGGCGGAGTAATTCCCCCGGGGTTTTGTACCGATGTCGGAAGTGTTGAGCAAAATTTTGTTGGGGCCGATTGATGCGTTGAGTTTTTTTGTGGAAATCCTGCGCCCGTCCTGCATGAATGACAAGATGCAGGAATCCAGGCTGTCGCCGGAGTCGTCTTCAATGGCAATGTTAGCGGAAAAGGCGGCGCCGGATTGAACCAGCCTGGGTTCGATGGCAAATGATGTGATGCGCGGCGGCGCAGTGTCCACGGCAAAAGCGGTTGTGATTTCCCGCGCGGCGCCTGTTGCGGATAGGAGCAGGGCATAGCGCCCCGGCGGCAGGTCGGGGAGATTCAGGGTCAAGGTTTTGTTCCGGGCGGTCCATTGCCCGGGAATGCCGATATCAGCAGGTGAGCCGTTGCGAAAAAGGGTCAAGATCAGGTCCTGGGGGGCTGGCGTGGAAGTCTCCGGGGTTGACGGGTCGATTGCGATTTGGATATTTTGTCCGCTGGTGAGCACGGCTCCGTTGTCCGGTGTGGGAGGAGAAAAAACAAAGGTTGCTGGTTGGGTTCGGCCGGCGGAGGGGTCGATAGTGAATTCCCAGGATTTCTCGCCGGAACTGCCCTCATGGTCCCTGACAACCACGCGCACGGAGTGGCGGCCTGGGGCCATGGGCTTGGCCGGAACATAGCTTACGCGCCATGCCTGTACGATGGCCTGAGGTGTCACATCCAGACCGTCCACGTAAATGCGCACCTGGTCTTTGTCGATGGGTGCGCGATGGGATGAAAATTCACAGAAAATCTCCGGCCTGGTTTCGGGCGTAACTCCCGCGTTTGCTTTAAGGCCTGATGCGAAGACGCAGAACAGCAGAGCGCATGTGTAAAGTGCAAAGTGCGTAATAGCGGCCATTGTTTTTGTTGGCGTAGTCATGTTTCCGCGCCACCTCCTGACGCGTGATTTCACGGGCCGAACCCGCCGAAATCAATGGGGTTGTTGACATTTGTCTGGCTGGCGCATGCGGCGCTGGCATTGGAATCAAGATCGTAGGCGGTGATTTCATAATCGTAATCGCCGTTGGCTGCGAAATCTCCGTCCGTGCGTTTTCCGTCCCATGAGACGTCGCCGCTGGTGGTGGTGCAGCATCCGGCCGGCGCCGCCACATTCGTGCAGCAGTTGTTGCATGCGATGGTATTGGCTGCGCATATGTTATCGCACGAGCATGTGTTGTACTGTACATAGGATCGGATAATGGATGCGCCTGATTTAATGTATACCCGCCAGTATTTTGCGTACGTATCGTCGGTGACAGCAAAAGTGATATGAGTCGTGTCGGGCAGGCCGTCCGTGGGGTCCGGTGAAAATGACGCGGGGGCGTCAATGCATGACGCCACAACGGGGGGTGACGATGTGATGTCACCGCCGAATGAAAAAACGAAACTGCTGCTTCCGCCGGTCTGCAGGCCGTCGAGGTGGTTGCCGGCCAAGTCTTCGATTGAACTTTTAACCGTGACATCGACCGTTGCCCCGTCAACATGCAAGGTGTGGTGCGGAATGAATGTGGCCGTGCGGTTTCCGCTTGTGTAATTCCACGCGCCTTGCACATCCATCCCATCTTTTTTGATTTTGAAATCATCCGACTCGATAGCAACGGTTTCACTGAAAACCACAGTTACCTGTGACACATTGCCCGTGGTGTGCCCGGCCGGGGAATAGGAAACCACGTAGGGCCGAATTATGTCGGGTCCGGTGAATTGAACTGACGTGTTGGCCGTGAGGGTTGCGAATTCCACGCTTTGCGCCACAATGACCGATGTTCCCAAATCCGTGCCTGCTCGCACTGTGAATTGAATGACGCCACCGCTTGATGCTTCCTGAATGCCCGCCAGCCCGCTGTCGTCACCCGATGAAATGATACCCAGTGACGGAGCCACTGTGAACAGCATGCCGTTTGCGATCGGCGCTTGCGCGCAGTCGTATATGGTTGCCGATGTGATGGTGGTTATTGCCACGCCGTCGGCTGGGATGGATGCCGGGCTGGCGCTGAGTGTCAGCGGTCCGGGAACGTGGGAAACAAGCACGTAATAAGAGGCCGAGTTGCTTTGTGAAAAATTGTCTGTGACTGTGAGTGTCACCTGGTATGTGTTGGAGGCGGCGAAGGTGAGGGGGGCGGGGTCCATGGCAGATGCGGGTCCGCCGCCCGTGCCCCCGGCGAAATCCCAGGAATATGACAGAATGGAGGAAACCGCCGATGCCGTGGAATTTGCGCCGGTCAAATTGATGGTGTCGCCCGGGCAGATATAGTTCGTGGTGTCCTCAAGAGTAATGACCGCATTGGGCGCGGGCACATAGGCTGTGGCCGTGATGGTAACGGAACCGCCTGTACCTTCTGTAAACGTTGCGGACATGGTATTGGCGCCGATGGTGTTGCCCATGGTCCATGAGTCGGGGCCGGTGCGCCCGTCCGCACCCGTGGTTTTGTTGAGCCCTGTTGCGGATCCGCCACCGCCTGTGATCGCGAAAATCACGGCTGCCGAGGGGATGGGGTTTCCGTATGCATCGGAAACTTTGATCGCGACGGGTTGCGCCAGGGCTGTCGTGATGATTTGTGTCTGATTATTGCCTTGCACCGCAGTGATTTTTGACGCTTGTTCCCGGGCCACCGTGATGTTTCCGGTGGCGCCTGAAATGGCGCCTTGGCTGATTGTCAGTGTCGTGGTTTCGGCTTTGTACAGTGTCACGGACAGGCTGGCGGAACTGCTGCTGAATGCCGCAGCCGCCGCTGCGCTTGTGGCATAGGACGGAGCGAACCCGTCGGGCGAAGTGGCCGGGCCTGTGAAAGAAAATGTTGTGCCCGCGGGATTGTACGTGGCCACATTTCCATACGTGTCTTTTGCCGTGATCGAAACAGTGAATGGAGCGCCCGCAGTTTGGGAAGCGCCCGCGGACGCATCAAAGGAAGCAGCGGATGCGCCCTGCACGGTGATTGCCGGGGACAGGCCCGTGACCTTACTGTCTGTAAAAGAGAGGGACACGGTTTCGGATTTGTATAGCGTCACATTGAGCGTGGCCACGCCATTGTGGAATGCCGCCAGAACCGTGGCGTTCGATGGCAGTAACGGCGCTACGCCATTGGGGGCGTTTGCCGGGCCGCTCATGGAATAGATGAGATCCGATGCGTCCCAGGATGTCATGATGTTTCCGAAAAAGTCGCGGGCGGTCACGGTGATGGTGAATTGGGTTCCGGCCGTGGGTGTGGTTGTGGATGCTTCGACATCATATGACGAAGGCTGCCAGGGCAGGAGAGTGAATGCCGTGGACAGCATAACCAGGGGCGACGTGTTGGAGCGGGTGAGAATGCCCACATCGCCGGGCGCCAGTCCCGCCGTGTATTTCGCGGAAGCCACGCCGCCACTGTCTGTGAAAGATGTCCCTTCAACAGAGCCGCTGCCAGTGGGAATCGAAAAACTCAGAGTTTCTCCGGCCACGGGGCATTGCCCGGCGTCGCGCGCAAGCACCTGCATGGCCCATTCGTCTGTGCCATTGGCCACGATTGCGGCGGGAACCGTGTTGTCCAACTCCAGGCTCGCGGGCACGGCCGGGGTTTCCTGCGCGCTCACAGTTTGGCGCACTGTGTCCTGAGAATAGGGAAATGCTTCAATGGAAATCGCGCCGCACGCCAGGCCTGATGTGTATTGCACGGTGCAGCGCCCGTTTTCATCCGTTGTGCAGTCGGGCGTGTTGAGGCGTCCTGACCCGGAGAGCAGGGTGAAATCAATGCGTTCATCCGCAGCCTCGGCCCCGGCTTCGTCGATGGCGTACGCTTCCACATCTATGGTTGCAGCTCCGTTTGCGGGGATACTTTGCGGCAGGGCTGTGAGTTCGAGCCGGGACACCGGGTGCTTTATTTTTTCAATAATCAGGGATCCCGAAATCGATGGGTTGCTGTCAAGTGACGCCGTGACCGCCGCCTGACCCGATGGCGGAGACAGGGTGATGGCCGCGTCCGCGCCGCCGGACGCGTCTGTGGTTGCGGACACGGTTTGCGAGCCGTTGCTCTGGACTGCGGTGATGGTCACGGCCTGATCCGCCACGCCCTGTCCCAGGCTGTCGGTTACGGTCACGCGCATTGTGGCGTCCACGGAGCCGGAAAGGTATACCGTATTATTATCTGTTGTGAGGGAAATCGCTGCCGGGGGCTTGGTCGGCACGGTGAGCGATGTTTCCGCGGCAAGGTTGGCGCCACCGCACGCGCAGGATGCTTTTGCCGAAAAATCGCCTGACGGCGCCACGTCCGGCACCGTGAGTTGTGTGGTGTACGCGCCGTCGCCTTTGTCTGCGGTTGCACCGAGCATTCCTGCGCCGGTTGTAAAAACCACATCTCTTCCGGGTACGCCGCGTCTCGCGGAATCCTTGAGAGTGGCGGTGAGGGTGATGATGCCGCCCGCGGCCACGGTGTTGCTGGATGCGGACAAATCGATTTGCTGCGCTTCGCCGAACGGGGCGCCCGGGCCCAGCCATTCAAATGCGGCTTGCGCAGATGGATTTCCCGGCACGGCATCCGCCCGGATTTCCATTATCAGGGAGCGGCCCTGGTATTCGGCGGGCGCTGTGTAATCAAATGCGTAGTCGCCGCCGCCCAAGTCGCGCACGGGAGCGGCCTCGCCGGCTTCGGGGATTATTCGAAGCGTAAGTCCGGACACTCCGTCGCCCTGCATGCGCGATTCCGCGCGCACGCGCACTGCGGCTGTCTGCCCGGCGTTGAGCCGCGTTTCTGCGGGCTCGGCGCTGAGTGAAATTTCTGGAAGCAGAAGGCGGATGCGGAGATCCGATGATCGCGCGGTGTTGTCCGGGTAATCCGGGGCGTAGCCCTGTGCATGGATTGTAATTTCGGGCTCTGCCGCAAGTTGGCTGATCGTGTGTTCAAATTGGTAAAGCCCCATGCCCCGGTCCACGGCTTGTCCGGTGAATGTGCCGTTGGCGTATATGGAAATGAGCGCACCGGCCAGGGGCCGGTCTGCGAAATCATACCCTTCCAGGGACAGAATAACCGTCTGTCCGGGATAGACCTCGGTTGCATCTGCTCGAATTGCGATGCGCGCCAGGCCGGGCGAAACCGCGGCGAATGAGCTTGAGCGCCGCACTCCGGCATAGGTTGCGTTGACCGTGATTTTATCCCGGTTGGCCTGTAACAGGGTGATTCGCGACTGAAACACGCCTCCGCCCAAATATTGCAAGGTTGAGGCCGTGGCGCCTGTGTCGGTGGTGATTTTCAATTTGTCCGCATTTTCAGGTCGGCCCGAAGCCTGGATTGCGAATACATTGAGGAACGCCGGAGCGCCGCCCGCGGCCAGTTTGTCTGGAACGCTCTGCACAACGTGGCGGGTCATTTGCCCGGCGCCGATGTCCACGGAACTGGTTTTTTCCTGGCCGTCTTTGCCAGCCGTAATGGTTACGGATGAGACGCCCGGAGGCACAGGCGCTACGAGGCGGAATTTACCGTCGCTGCCCGTGGTAACTTGTGCGCCCAGGCGCCGTCCGCCCGCTGAAGCGTACATGGTGATGCCGGGTGCGGCATTGCCTTGAAGAACCAGGTTGGAATAAATGGGAATGGCGGCGCCCGCGGCAGGGCCTTCATTGTCGAGCAGGGCCGAGGCCACGATGAGCAGATAGTCGGGCCGGCGCGGCGCGGCCTGGGCCGGTGCATGCAGCATCGCGCTGTACCGGCCCTGTCCCAGATCCTTGGGTTCTGAGAAAGTTCCGTGCGACGCTTTGAGAAATATTTTCTTTCCCGAAAGAGGGAGGCCGGCCTGGTCTTTAAGCGTAAGTGTCACGGTTACCGAATCCGCGCGGTCCGCACTCAGCCGGTCCCGGTTTACCTGCATGTTTAATGTGGCCGCATGCGCGCGCCAGGCACAACACAGGCACAAACACAGGATTGTAAGAATCCGATAATGGCGCATCATTTCAGTATAGTATTATACAACATTTAAATAATAGGGTTTTGTGATATGAATCACTAGTCTTGCAATGGATCTTGCAATAACGCATAACCTGTTATAATAAGAAGCTTAAACAGCGCGCCGCCTCGGAATTTCAGGCGGTGTGGAAACTGGTCCGGACAACAATGCCGAAACAAGCACACATCCCAGCAACCCGCCCCGAGGGGGAATTGGAATACCTCGAAGGGGTCAGCCTGTGGCAGGATGCCTGGCGGCGGCTTAAAAGCAACAAAATGGCCATGTTCGGGGGCGGCATTCTGCTGCTTATTATCATTGCCTGCATCCTGTCACCCTGGATATCGCCGTATTCGTATTGGGAAATCCACCACGCAGACGCCAACCTTCCTCCGGGCGCGAAATACTGGTTTGGCGCCGACCACCTGGGACGCGACATCTTTTCGCGCGTGCTCTTCGGCGGGCGCATCTCCCTGCTTGTGGGCGTGGTGGCAACCACTGTGAGCCTGATCATCGGAGTGACCTACGGCGCTCTGTCAGGGTACCTCGGCGGCCGCGTGGACAACATCATGATGCGCTTCGTGGACATCCTGTACGGCCTGCCGTTTATGTTTTTCGTCATCATCCTGGTTGTGGTGTTCGGGCGTAACATCATCAACCTGTTCATAGCGCTTGGCGCTGTGCAGTGGCTCACCATGAGCCGCATCACCCGGGGCCAGGCGCTCAGCATCCGCGCCAAGGAATATATCATGGCCGCGCGCACAACGGGTTCGAATACGCCGCAGATTCTTCTGCGCCACGTGGTGCCCAACCTGCTTGGCCCCATCGTGGTGTACGCCACACTCACGGTTCCCGCAGTCATGCTCGAAGAGGCGTTCCTCAGTTTTCTGGGCCTGGGCGTTCAGGCGCCCATGGCAAGCTGGGGCTCGCTGGCTTCGGACGGCATCGCAACTATCGAGTACTATCCGTGGCAGATTTTTTTCCCGGGCCTGGCCCTGGCCGTGACCCTGTTTTCGCTCAACTTCCTGGGCGAGGGGCTGCGCGACGCCCTGGATCCGCAGATGAAGGACAAGAATTAGGAGCGTGCTTCGCGCGTTGACATAATGGGACAACAGGAAAACGCACAGCCGGTTCTGGATGTCAGAAACCTGGCCGTGCATTTCAAGACGTATGACGGGCTTGTGCGCGCCGTGGACGGTGTGAGTTATACCGTGCCGCACGGGCGCACTCTGGGCGTGGTGGGCGAAAGCGGCAGCGGCAAAACCGTGGCCAGCCTCGCGATCATGGGCCTCATCCCCAAACCTCCGGGCATTATCCCCACGGGCGAAGTTCTTTTTGACGGAACCGATCTCATGCGCCTTAACCGCGAACAAATCCGGCGCATCCGCGGCCGGCGCATCGCCATGATTTTTCAGGATCCCATGACGTCGCTGAACCCGTTCCTGCGCATCAGCACACAGATGACAGAGGCCATGCAACTGCACCTGGGTTTGAGCCGAAGCAAGGCCCTGGACCGCGCCGTGGAGCTTCTTGAAACCGTGGGCATCCCGGCCGCAGGGCGCCGCATCACCAGTTATCCCCACCAGTTCAGCGGCGGCATGCGCCAGCGCGTGATGATCGCCATGGCCCTGTCCTGCGACCCGTCGCTGATCATCGCCGATGAACCCACCACCGCGCTGGATGTCACTATTCAGGCGCAGATTCTTGAATTGCTCAAAAAGCTTCAGTCCGAAACCGGAACCAGCATCATTCTCATAACCCACGACCTGGGCATCGTGGCCGGCATGTGCCACCACATCTGCGTGATGTACGCGGGCAAAATCGTGGAAAAAGCAACGGCCGGAGAATTGTTCGCGCGCCCGCTGCATCCGTATACGCTGGGTTTGCTGAAATCTCTGCCGCGTCTGGATGCGGAAGCCAAAGAGAAACTCACACCCATCCACGGACTGCCCCCGGACCTCATTCATAACCCGCCCGGGTGCAACTTCGAGCCGCGCTGCCCGTTCTGCATTCAAAAATGCAAGACTCAGGAGCCGCCTCTGCTGGATGTGGCGCCGGGCCGCGCCAGCGCCTGCTGGGTCAATGTGGAGAACAACGAACCGCGATGAGTGAATCGGGAAATCAAACCCTTCTGGAAGTGCAGGATCTCAAGGTCCACTTCAAAGCGCGCAACAGAATCATCCGCGCCGTGGACGGGGTGACCTTTTCCATTGGCCGCGGCGAGACCCTGGGTCTGGTGGGGGAAAGCGGATGCGGCAAAAGCACTACAGCGCGCGCCATCCTGCGCCTGGAGCCTGTCACGTCCGGGCGCATCCTGTTTGAAGGTCAGGATATTGCAGCTCTGAAAGGCGCGGCCCTGCGCCGGATCTACCGCGACATTCAGATTATTTTTCAGGACCCGTACGCGTCTCTTAACCCGCGCATGACCGTGGGCGAGATTGTTGCCGAGCCTCTGCGCAATTACCGCATCGCGCATGGCGAGGAACTGGAAAAGCGCGTGCGCGAATTGTTCTCCATCGTGGGCCTGGACCCGCGTTTCATCAACCGCTACCCGCACGAATTCAGCGGCGGCCAGCGCCAGCGCATCGGCGTGGCGCGCGCCCTGGCCCTCAGTCCCAAGCTCATCATCTGCGATGAACCTGTGTCCGCGCTCGACGTGTCCATCCAGGCGCAGATTATCAATCTGCTCGAAGATCTTCAGGAGCAGTTCGGATTCTCTTACCTGTTCATCGCGCACGATCTCAGCGTGGTCAAGCATGTGAGCCGTCGCGTGGCCGTCATGTACCTGGGCCGCATCGTGGGCCTGGCCCCGGACCAGGTCATTTATGACAGACCCCGGCATCCCTACACCAAGGCTCTGCTCTCCGCCATTCCCATACCGGACCCCGTGGTGGAAGCAACCAGGGAACGCATTATCCTGCAGGGTGAGATCCCGGCGCCGGATGTTGAAATCCAGGGCTGCAAATTCAAAACGCGCTGCCCGTACCGGTTTGAGCCCTGCGATACCTTTGATCCGCAACTGCGTGAAATATCCCCCGATCATTTCGTGGCGTGCCACCTCTACGATCCTCAGTACAATCCAAACAGCACAGAGCGATAGCAGCCCAATAAAATTCAATTAGAAAGATTTTTTGAATTATGTGCGGTGCGTATTTTGCTGTGGGGGCAGGGGGTCGTAATCCTGTTCGCGGCCCCCCTGGCATTCGTAGTGGTGTACGGCCAGCGCATAACCCACGGTGAGCATAAAGATCTGCGCGATGCCGCCGTCGAACAGGCTGGTTACGGTGAACGCCGCCATCACGAAAATCAGAAATGAGAACAACACCATGCCCGCTGTTTCGTATGTGAGGCTGTTTCGCCCGCGCATGGCCTGCGCCAGGAGCATGATCACCACGGCCAGAAGTGCGATGAACGCGCCCGCACCCACAACGCCGCCGGATGCGAGCTGTGCAACAAACTCGTTTTCCACGCCCGCCACCTGTTCGTAACCGCGTTGGCGCATAAACTGCATGGGGCCTACGCCCAGGAGGGGGTTCTGGTAAAACGTGTTCATGGCGCTGTCGATATCCGTGTAGCGGAATGCTTCGCCGTGATAGAACAGTTTGAAGGGGTATATGTCCTGGCCGTATCGCGCCACGAAAAGAATGCCGACAAAAAATGCAAAGGTTGCGCCCATGAATTCTATGAAGTGGCGATGGTACAGGAGCAGCAGCACGATGGCCACGCATGCGAATACCGTGGTGCTGCGTGTGCCCGTGCACAGGATGGCGTAGAAACAGATGACCGCCGCACCGGCCAACATTGATTTTGCAGCCGGGTTCCTGGTGTTGAACATCCATGAAACCAGCACCGTGCAGGCCACACCCAGATGCAGGCCAGCGCCCGCGCCGATGCTGCCGAAACTGCGGAGCGTGTAATCGCCCCGGTTGGCGTATGCGAAGATATCCGTGATCATGAAATTTCCCGCAAGCGCAAGTTGATACTGCACGATGATAAGCACCGCGTGCCCCACCAGGAATAGTGCGTGTACTTTGAAGTATTTGTTGACGGATGGTGTGTCTTCGGCCAGGTTCATGACCAGGAACGGGATGAACAGCATATAGTAGCCGATCTGCACGATTTCGGGCATGGATCGGGAAATGTTGGCTGAAGCCATGGACGAGAAAATCATGGCCAGGAGCATGAATCCGGAAGCCACGACGTACAGGCCCGGGAGGAATATAAGCCGCCGCTGCGAGGCCAGGCGCATGAGCAGTGTGAAGAACAGGAGGAATATGGCAAAGTCCGGCATGACCAGGGTGAGGCCGCCGACTTTGAGGGGAACCGGGAAACACAGAGAGATGATGAAAATGTAAAAGACCATCTCTGGGCTGAAGAATGCGGCGAACAGCGCCAGGATCGCAAATATCCCGATTATGGCTTTTGTGATGGTAAAGAACCAGGCCATGGCGATGAACAGGGCGCCGAGCCCGATAATTACCAATGCCAAGGCCGCGTCGCTGAGTGCGATTGACCTCTTTCGGGCCGCGTACCCCTGGTACTTGACGATGTCTTTTCTCTTGTCCATAATCCGTGCGCGCCGGCCAGCCTGATTTTAACCTGCGTTCTGCATCGCCGCGCGGCGCTTACGCCATGTGTAGATTTTAATAGGAAATGCCTGGGATTGCGGTGCGGAGGCCGTTAAAAATATAACTTATCTGCTGGCATCCATGGCCTGGCGGAAATAGGCGATGGTGGGCTTGATGCCCTGTTCGAGCGGCACCACAGGCTCCCACCCGCCGAGGATCTCGCGCGCCAGTGTGATATTGGGGCACCGCGTTTTGGGGTCGTCCATGGGAAGGCCTTTGAATGTGATTTCCACATTCGGGTTCACTGCTTCGCGTATGATTTCCGCAAATTGGAGCACCGTCATTTCCCGCGGATTGCCTATGTTGACCGGGCCCGGCTGGCCGGTGTGCAGGAACCGTACGATGCCTTCAATAAGGTCATCCACATAGCAGAAGCTGCGCGTCTGCCGCCCGTCGCCGTACACTGTGAGCGGATTGCCGTTTATGGCCTGTGTGATAAAGTTGGGCACAACCCGGCCGTCCTCGATGCGCATGCGCGGGCCGTAGGTGTTGAAGATGCGCACAATGCCCGTGTTCACGTCATGCGCGCTGCGGTAGGCCATGGTCATGGCTTCGCTGAAGCGCTTGGCCTCGTCGTAAACCCCGCGCGGTCCTATGGGATTCACATTGCCCCAGTAGTCCTCGCTCTGCGGGTGCACCAGGGGGTCGCCGTACACTTCGGATGTGCTGGCCAGGATAAATCGCGCGCCCTTGGATTTTGCAAGGCCCAGGGCTTTGTGTGTGCCCAGGGAGCCTACTTTGAGGGTCTGGATGGGCAGGCGGATGTAATCAATGGGGCTGGCCGGGCTGGCGAAATGAAGCACCGCGTCCAGGGGGCCGGACACGTGCAGGTAGTTGGTCACGTCGTATTCGATGAACGTGAAGCTCTTGCCCATGATGTGGGCCACGTTCGACGCTTTGCCGGTGATGTTGTTATCCAGGCAGATTACATCGTGCCCATCGCGCACCAGGCGCTCGCACAGGTGTGAGCCAAGAAACCCGGCGCCGCCGGTTACCAGAATGCGCATGTGTTGTTCCCCTTGTATTGATTGCACCGCAGAGCGGCGTGTTCCGCATCGGTAATCATAGTGCTCAGGGGGTTCGTTTGTCAAAACCGGGTGCGGCGCATGCCTGTTCATTCCCGCGCTTTTGGGTATCATTTATGAAAAGGAGAATTGCCGCGCGGCAAATGGAACCACAGACCTTCGAACATTTTTCGCCCGAACTGCTGGAAAAAGTGGCGCGCCTGGAACTCAAGGCCCGCATGGTGGTGGAGGGCGTGCTCAGCGGCATGCATAAGAGCCCCTACCGCGGGTTCAACGTGGAATTTCTTGAGCACCGCGAGTATTATCCCGGCGATGATATCCGGCACGTGGACTGGAAACTATTCGGCAAGCGCGACAAGTTTTTCATCAAGCAATTTGAGGAAGACACCAACCTGCGCGCATATGTGCTTCTGGATTCCAGCGCGTCCATGCGTTTCGGCGGCGGGGAGCATGGCTCCAAATTGCAGTACGCGTCGCTTCTGGCCGCAAGCCTGGCGTACCTGTTTATCAAGCAGGGCGACGCCGCGGGCCTGGTCACATTTGATGACAAGGTTATGCGTCAGGCCGAGCCCCGCGCGGGCAGGGCGCATTTGTACCGCCTGTTCTCAACCCTGGAGCAGAACACACAGGGCGGCGCCACAGATCTGGCCGGCGCCCTGGCGCGTTTTGGCGAAAGCCTCAAGCGCCGCTCCCTTATCATTCTCATTTCCGATCTGCTGTCGGATCCGGTCCCTGTCATGACAGCCATTAAAACCCTGCGCCGCAGGCAGAGTGAAATGGTGCTGTTTCATCTTATGGATCGCGCGGAAATGGATCTGCCGTACAAAAGGGCTTCTCGATTTGTGGACCTGGAAACCGGCGCGGCCCTGTCCGCGGAACCCGCGGCTATCCGCGCCGCATACAAGCGCAACCTGGCGCGCCATGTGGACATATTCCGTACGTTCTGCCGCCGCCAGACCATTGAATTCGTACATGCAGTTACAGATACGCCTGTGGAAAATGTGCTCCTCGGCTATTTGCAGCAGCGCGAGCGCCGCAAACGCGCCGCGATTTCCGGCCGCTGATGTGGAGATTGAATCGGGTTCTTTTTTATGAATTTTCTTCAGCCAGCCCTTAGTTTCGCGCTTGCCCTGGTGGCGGTGCCTTTTGTACTGCACTTGTTCACGCGGCGCAAATTCACGGATGTTCCATTCAGCGCGCTTATATTTCTTAAACAGTCGCAACGGCGCAGCATGACGCGGCTCACCCTGCACAACCTGCTCGTGCTGCTGTGCCGCGCCCTGGCCGTGGGCCTTCTGGCCGCGGCGTTTATGATGCCCTCCATGCGCGGCAGGAGCTTCCAGTTTCTGGGCGGCCGCACACGCGTGGCCCTGGCCGTGGTCCTGGATAATTCCTACAGCATGAACTGGGAGCGCAGCGGGGTAAGCCTTTTCGAGCGCGCGCGCGCCGCAGCTCTTCAGACTCTGGACTCGGCCGGCCCCGACGATGAAATTTTGTTCATCACCACATGCGGGCCCCATGCATCCACGCCGCTTACCGCGCGGGAGCACGGGCTCAAAGCAATCTCAGAGGCCGTGCGAAAGCTCGCACCCGGCGGATGCGCGGGTGATCTCACGGCTGCAGTGAACCGCGCCACGCACGAACTGGAGCGGTCGGGCGTGCCCGACCGCCGGGTTGTGGTGCTTTCCGATATGCAGAGGTACGCCCTGCGGGGCCGCGTGCGCAAGCCCGGATCCGGAGCACCCGAAATTTTGTTTGCTGATCTGGGCGCCCAAGATGCCGCGGCATCCAACATCGGGATCGAATCCGTATCCCTGCCCGTGTATCCGCTGCATGGCGATGCTGTGCCCATTTGCTTTACTTTGCGCGGCGGCAGCGAGCAGGCGAAACCCATTGTGTCGCTTGCCGTGAATGGGCGTGCGCGCGGAGAGCAGGCGGTTGCCATGGCGGTTGGCCGCAACGGCGCAACAACCGGGCGCGGCTGTTTCCGGCCCACATTCAATGAGCCCGGCCTTTATCCCGCGGCACTGTCCCTGCAGGGCGACGCGCTTTCCGAAGATAACGAATATCGCTTCGTGATTCGCGTACACCGCGAGATGCGCGTGTTGCTCGTCGCAGAACCTGGTTCCGCGGCGGACCCGGCCCATGACGCGTATTACATCGAGCGCGCGTTCCGCGCCGCGCGCGGCGCAGGCACGGGCGCCGCGCCCCTGCGCCTGGATTTTGTGCTCCCTGACAAACTCGCGGCGCAGGATTTTCAGGATGTGCGCGTGGCCGTGATTCCGGGCCGCACGCCTCTTTCGTGGGACGCGGCCGGGAGCTTGCGCGATTTTGCGCTCGAAGGAGGCGGCCTCCTGGTGTTCTCGGACGCCACGGCTGTTCCCGGTGAAATCACGGACAAACTATTCTTCTCGGGCGGCACAGTGCTGAGCGCCGCGGATATCCTGGGCGGACAAAGTGCAGAGCCCAAATCTTTCACGGCCCTGGCATCATTTGACGCCGGGCACGTAGTGTTTCGCGATTTCACCGGTGACATGGGCGCGCAAATCGCTTCCACGCGATTTCTTGCGCCGGGCCGCCTGGTGGTGAACGGGCCGGACGTTCGCGTGCTGGCCACATTAGCCGGCGGCGCCCCGGTGCTTGTGGAGCGGCCCCTGGGCCGGGGCCGTGTGGCCCTGCTGGCGTCGGGTGTGAATCCTTATGTGAGCAACATGGCGCTCAAAACGTATTTCGTGCCGTTTCTGTTTAATATGGTCAAGTACCTTGGGCAGAGCGGGGGGCAGGGCCGGCGCATTTTCACCGGCGGCGAGGCCGTGGAACTGGATCTGGACACAGCGACGGGCGCGCCGGAACTGGCTGCCACGCTGCGCGGGCGAGCCGGGCGCACTGTGCCGTTGTCCCAGACACCTGGAACCGGCGGCTTGCGGTACCGGTCCGCCGGAGCCATGGACCCGGGTCTGTACGAAGTGCGCGCCCCGGGGGGCGAGGGCGGCGCCCTGGCCCTGTTTGCAGTGAACGCGGATCCGGCCGAAGGCGCACTGGAGCGCATGCCCCGGTCGCGGCTGGGGAAAGCATTCGCGGATTACCGAACCACGATGATCGACGCGTCACGGTTCTTTCCTGCGGATCGTGTTGCGCGGTGGTCTTTTAACAAAGAACATTCATACCTTTGGATTCCGTTTGCACTCGGCGCCCTGCTGTTTCTGGGCCTGGACACGCTCATATCAAACCGGAGCTGATTTCGGACATATACAGGGGAGCAGCAGTTATTTTGGATAAATCGTTGAAATCGTCCAGTTATCCGTATAATATATTTTGTCTGTGACGACTTGCCGGTCATGTGTGGCCGGAGACCATAATCGGAGAATGGTGGGACAGTAATGCCGAACATCAAATCAGCCAAGAAACGATTGAAACAGAGTGAAAAGCGCCGCATGCGCAATAAGTCTTATAAGTCAGCCCTGCGAACGCAACTCAAGAAAGCCGAACTGGCCCTTGAGTCCGGAGACAAAGATCAGGCCAAGCTTGAAATTCTGGCCGCGTGCCGCAGACTTGACAAAGTGGCCCAGAAGGGCGTGATTCACGTGAATCAGGCCAGCCGCGGCAAATCGCGCCTCATGTGCAAGCTTAATAAGATTTCCTGACATAACCAGAAATCAACAGGTATTTTCAAGCGGGTCTTTAATAGGCCCGCTTTTCTCGTTGGTATGATTTGACGATTTCAGGCTTAGAGAAATTTTTCCACGGTCACGGTTTGACCGTCTCGGAACAGAGACAGGTCCAGATTGAAGCCGGAGATGAGCACGCTGCCGTGGGGCGCGTCAGCCGGCGCTATACCAACCCGGGCGTGAATCGAGTGCAGGCCTCCGTACCACCAGCGCGGGTCGCAGAGGTACACGTGGTCGCCGGGCCGTGCGTTCATGGCTTTGAGCGCGGATTGTGGCAGAAGCGCCACGCCCGAGCCGTCTTCCTCGCCGCCGGCCGCCGCCATTTCCGACGCCTGCACCTTGAGCTTGACGACTTTTCCGGGTGTGGTGTTGGGCTCCGCGCCCTTGAAAATTTTCATGGCGATCTGCTGCGGCCCGATAATCAGCCCCGCAAGTTTTTCCTTGCCCGGGGGACGCGTCAACAGGGTCACGAACACGCCCAGGCCCGCGGCGCAGGCCATGCCATAAAACGCCCTGGTATACTTGAATGCGTTGCCGAATCCTTCACTCATGGGCACCCCGTGCGAGAACGGGACCATGAGCTGGGGCCATATCATACCCACAACCATGGCAATGCCGCCGCCCACGAGCGTGGCCAGTGCGCCCGCGGAATTGTATCTCTTCCAGCAGATGGCCAGCAGAAGCGCGGCAGCCATGGGCGGTGTGATGGTAGCTGTGAATATGCCGTGGGCCACGTAGATGGACTCAAAACGCGCGAACAGAGGCACCAGCAGCACGCCCACCAGGGTTGCAACGATGGATATCCAGCGGGCGGCGCCAAGGTAATATTTGTCCTCGCGCCCAGGTGCAATGTAGGGTTGCAGCACATCGTTCACGGCAATGGCGGACACTGCATTGATGAGCGTGTCCACGGTGCTCATGAGCGCGGCCGTGAGTGCGGCCAGTATAAGTCCGAACACGCCAGGCCGGCAGATCAGGAACGCGACATTCACGAAGATGTTTTCCGGATCCATATCCGGGGGCAGCAGGCCCTTGTTCACCATGGCCGTTCCAAGCCAGCCCGTGCTGTCGATGGCGAACATGGCGATGGGGCTCAGCACCATGATTACCACGAGGATGGTGAGCCGCGCATCCTTCGCGGACCGCACCGATAAAAACCTCATGATGATGCCCTGGTTCATGAACCAGAACACCGCGCTGTTGGCGATGCCGTCCTGCCAGAACACCCCGGCGAACGAGAATGACGGGTCCGTGTTGTATTCGGCCAGCAGGTACTTGTGCCCCGCAGGAACATGGGTCCAGAACTGGCTGAAACCGCCCATGTACACAACACCCACAGTGAAGATGGTCACGCCCGCGATGAGCAGGAGCACGCCCTGGAGCAGGTCGGTCATGATCACCGATGTCTGGCCGCCCGCGGTGATGTACACCGCGCAGATGACGGCTACGAATATCACAATATACAAAATGTTGATTTTGAGTATAGGCTGCATGACCACGCCCATGGTGTAGAAGTTGATGCCGATGTATCCGGTGAGATACACAAGCATAAACACCGTGAGCGCCAGGCGCGTGGCCGGGTTGAAGCGTTTTTCGAAATACTCGGGCACGGATTTGATTTTGGAATAGAAGATGATCGGGATCCACCCGAACATCATGAGCGGCAGCCACATCCAGTCATTCATGTATGACATGCTGGACGAGAATCCGTTCTTGTAAGCATTGGCAGAGTATTTGACGAAGCTGTAAGAGCCCACGAGCGTGGCCACGCACGAGAACGCGATCACCCACCAGGCGAACCGCTTGCCCCCGAAAAAGAAGTCCGACGATGTTTTTACGAATTTGCCATAGTATGCGCCAAATCCCAGGATGCCCACGAAATAGGCGACGAGGATGATCCAGTCGATGGGTTGAATGTGTACCATAAAATATCCTCAGACAAACGGTGCGCGGAACATGAACCACGCGTACGGGAGCGCATAAGCAAGGTAGCAGACAAAGAGCAGAGCGAATGTTTTGGCGTCAAAGCGGCCCAGGCAGATCACGGACGCGGCAAGGCCGGCGGCGAACGGTATGAATCCCAGGCCGAACATATAGGCGTATACCAGCCAGGCCGGGGTGGGGCGCTCGGGTCCCTGGAGCACCAGGGCGATGCGTTTCAACGTGAACTGGTATTGTTCTTCACGCTGCATGGCGGCGTCCCGCATGGAGGCGCTCAAGTCCGGGCCGGCCTCGCCATGATATCCGTCCGTGACAGCGTCCAGGGTTTGTTGCGCCAGTTTCGAGGGGAGTACGCCGCGCGCGCTTCTGAGAGCGACCAGAGCGGGCGCCGCGTCCAGGCCCATGGCCTGGAGTTCGTGCGCTGCAGCCGCATCCCCGTCCTGTACCTTTTGCGCGAGGCTTTTGATTCGTTTCAGTTTTGATTCGGGAATGCTTTTTGTGTTTTTGAGCGCTTCGAGTTTTTTCAAACGCTCCTTGGATTGTTTTGCCTCGTCCTTGATGAGCGCCTTGTATTTTTTGTCGGAATAGTATTCGAGGAATTCCAGATACGCTTTTGTGCGCTGGTCACCGCAGACTTTTTTGTCGGGGTCAGCCTGGAGCGCGCGGCAGGAGATGTCGAAACGGTACATGTTGTGCAGGAGCTGTTCCGGGGATGCGGGGCCGGCCCATGCCTGGCGCGCGAACAAAGCCGCGCAGGCGAGCAGGGCGAACAGCAGAGGCCGGACAAAGCGTTTCATGCCGTTATTTTACACCGGGAGCGGGCGGCAGTTCAATTTTATTGGGATTTTCTGATTCGGGTTCGCCGGGCGGGCGCGTGGCCCAGCGTTTGTGCCACCAGAAGTATTCGGTGGGGTGTGCGCGCGCGAAGTCCTCGATGGCTTTGGCGCAGCGCTGGGTGGTCTCAAAGATGTCGGCTTCTTCATCATCGGTTCGTGCGGGAACAATGGGCTCCAGCACGTGGAGCGTGATGGTGCCGTCGGGATTGCGGGCCGGGAAGCTGGGAAGGATAACGGTGCCAGCGTTGCGCGCGATTTCAGCCGGGCCGCGCACTGTGGATGCTTTGACCCCGAAGAAATCAACGAACACGCCGTTGCGCGACGCATTCTGGTCGGCCAGCAGGCCCAGGAGTTTATTGAGTTTAAGCTGCCGGAAACATTCTTCCTTGATGCCGCGGGTTTTGAAAATGTATTCGTTGCCCCACTTGGTGCGGGTTTCCATGATGAGCTTGGTGAAGATGGCGTCGCGCTGGGCTTTGACGATGAGGGCCAGGGGGTAGTGGTAGATGCCGAGGCGCGCGCCCACGAGTTCCCACGAGCCGAAGTGCGCGCCCAGGGATACAACGCCCTTGCCCTGCTCAAGCGCAGTGCGCGTGTGCCACAGCGGGTCGTGAAAAACGACTTTGCTCTCCACCCATGCATTGCTTTTGTGGGGCAGCATCAGGTATTCGGCCAGGTTGCGTCCGTAAGCCACATACGTATCAAGCAGAAGTTGCCCTATTTCTTCGGGCGATTTTTCGTTTCCGAAGGCAATGGTCAGGTGGCGGTGGGCCAGTTTGCGGAATTTCGGGGCTTTGCGGTATGCGAACATGCTGATTTTAATCCCGATGCCATAGGCCCACTTTTCGGGCATCCACGCGAAGGTGCGGCCAAGAACTCCAAGGGTCACGCGGATTAGAAAATACTGAAATCTCTTTTTGGGATCGAACCCCCGGTTGTCATCGCGGTGCTGGGGTTCTGCGGTGGGGTCGGGTTTCGCGGGGGTCACATTTCCTTCTCCTGTTGTCGTCGGATGTCGATCCATTTGTTGAGCTTGATGTTGTCTCCGCGCAGGGATCTGGGCGCCACGCACTTCATGCGGAATTTATACATGTCGAATTTGTAATTCTTGTAAATGTCGGGGGAAAATTCCTGCATGGATGCGACGATGGCTTCCTGGACCCTGGCCTGATCCGCGGCAGCGGATTCGTATGTGAGTTCCATAACCTGGTAGCGTCCGTCCCACAGGGCCTTGAGTTGATAGTCTTCTGTGACTTCGGGCACGTGGCCGAGCAGTTCGTCGAACGCCTTGACGGGCAGGAAGTCCATGGAGCCGATGGTCGCTTTTTCGTCGTTGCGCCCTGCGATTTCCATGATGCGCGCTGTGGGCAGGCCGCACTGGCAGCGTTCTTCTGTGATGCGGCCCAGGTCGCCGATGTTGTAGCGCAGCAGGGGCATGCACTCGCGGTTGAGCGTGGTGAGCAGGATCTCGCCGATGCCGTTTTCGTCCGGATCCTTGATCTCCACGATACGGTCCATTTCGTCGATGTGGTAGCCGTTCTGGTGCACGCATTCGCCACCCACGCCGCCGCAGCTTTCGGTGCCGCCGTAGCCCATGAACACTTTGCAGCCCCACACGTCCTGCATGTATTCGCGCAGGTGGCTGGGCAGGGGCTCGGCGCTGCACAGGATGGCTTTCATGGGGATACGCTTGTTGGCGTCCGCCATTTCCGTGAGCCGCACCAGCAGGGACGGGTAGCCCATGAGCACATTGATTTTGTAGAACTCAAGGCGGTCATAGATTTCACCGGGCGCCACTTTGCTGGCGGGCAGGCAGAAGGCTTCGAATTTTTCGCACGCCTTCTGGTGCAGCAGGCCCGGCACCCAGAAACTGAAGTTGTACGAATTCACAAACCGGTCCGCGGGCGTGAGCCCGTACAGGCTGAAGGAAAGGGCGATGTGGCTTGTGGCGCGGTTGATTTCCCCGTTGGAAAAAAATATTTTTTTGTTGCGGCCCTTGGTGCCCGTGGTTTCAAAAGCAATTTGCGGAGGGCAGCATACGAAATCCCAGGGGCGCTCCACCACGGCCTTGTTCGGGGTTTCCAGCGCAGCCAGGTCTTTGATGCTCTGCACCCGGGCCGGGTCAATGCCAAGCTCCGCGAACCGTTCCTTGTAATAAGCTGATTTTTCCGCGCAAAGCCGCACTTGCTTGATCAGGTTGTCGTGCTGCGTTTTTAAAAGCATGGAACGCGGAATCAGTTTGGATACCGCGCTCAACTGTCCAGGCCCCACTTTGTGGCGCAGATACTTTTTCAGATTCTTTTTGAGCTGTTTCATGAAAACCCCTCAACAAGTCTTAAAAAAGGTAAACATCACGGTATAAAACAACATCCATTAAAACATTCCCGTGCATGCATGTTAACATAAAAAAATTATGCGCGCATGCAAAGCCCAGTCGTGTGCGGTTTGCATTTCCGGCCTGTGTTTTTTACACTTATGCCAACTTGCCAGCAGGGCTGAAACCTGAGATGGAGGGGACAGGAATCCATGGAATGCAAACAGGAAAAAAACAAGCAAAACTGTGGGTGCACATACAGTTCATGCAGCAAGCAGGGCCTCTGCTGCGAGTGCATTGTGTACCATAAGAAAATGAACGAGTTGCCCGGATGTTTGTTTCCGGCCGCAGCCGAGCGCACATATGACCGCTCCGTGAAAAAATTCATCGAAGCTGTAACCGCCAACGGCTTCCGCCTGGGCTGATTGCGCGGCAGCGCCCGGGGTGAGCATTCCCCTTTGACTCATGGAACACATATAATGATATGTCAGATAATTGTTTGGTGAGGCCGTGATGCCGCTTGTCAGCGTAGTGATTCCCAACTGGAACGGGGTTGCATTTCTGCCGGAATGCCTGGACGCGCTGCGCGCGCAGTCGTTCCGTGATTTTGAAGTGTTGCTCATAGACAACGGCTCCATGGACGGATCCACGGCCCTTGTGCGCGAACAATATCCTGAAGTCAAAGTCATTGGCCTTGAGGTCAACCGCGGGTTTGCCGCGGCTGTAAACGAGGGGATTCGGCAAAGTGCGGGATCTGTGATCGCATTGCTCAACAACGACACCGCGGCGGAACCGGGCTGGCTCGCGCGCGCCGCGGACTGTTTGGAGCGGCATGCCGGGGCAGGCAGTGTGGCGTGCCGGGTCGTGTACATGGGTAAAGAGGTCACCATTGATTCCGCGGGCGACGAGGCTGTGGCCTGGGGCGCGGTGTTCAACCGCGGGCATTTGCAGCCCTGCGGCGCGCCGTTTGATACCGAAACGCAGGTGTTCGGGGTCTGTGGATCGGCCGCACTGATTCGCAGGTCCGTGTTCGACGATATCGGGTTGTTTGATGAAAACATGTTTGCGTATTACGAGGATCTTGATATCAACCTGCGCGCGCTCCTGCGCGGCTGGGAGTGCATTTACTGCCCGGACGCCGTGGTGCGCCACCGCTATTCCGGGTCCACACACGGCACTGGGCTCAAACTCGGCACAGAAGAAGTATATCTGCACATGACCGGGGTGTGGCTCAAGAATATGCCTGCAGCCGTGATGCTGCGCCATATCTTTTCGGCAACAGCGTTTCACGCGCTCATTGTGCTGTTCACCCTGGTTGCGCGCATCAGGGGCAAGAATCGCATGCCCCGCGTTCCATTTTTCAAATACCTGGGCGCTATGCTGGGCCAGAGAAAGGCCGTCCAGAAAAGCCGGAAGATTTCAATCGCGGAATTTGAAAAGCGTTTTCTGAAAATGAGTTTTCTTCGCTTCGCCGCCAGGGAGTTGTTCTGATGCACGGGCGCGGCGCACGCTGAATGATTCAAATGACAACGGAATGAATATTGCGGCTCGCGGTTACTCGTTGAGGGACACGATGCGCGGTTTCACATTGAGCTTTTTAATGAGATCCATAAGCTCGCTGTCGTGCAACTGGTCTCCGGCTTTTTTGCCGAGCAGGGAGGCGTACACCGCTTCCATGACATTGGTGCCGAAGGATCGGCCTTCGAATTCGGGGGTGGTGGTGATGAGGGCGCGCAGGCCCAGGCGGCGCAGTTCTTCCACATTATCTTTTGTCACGGTGTTGGCTATGATAACCTTGCCGGGCACCAGGTCATCGGGCATGAAGCGGTTAATGACCAGGAAATCTCCGGACCACACATCGGCCCACTCGAACCACTTGCGGAATTTGGGCGTACGCTCGTTTTGTTTGCTGCCCGTGGGGTAGAGCATGGAGAAGGGCACTTTGGAGAATATTGGCAGCAGCAGCGCGGCCAGGGCCCGCATGGTGGCCATGCGCCGGATGGGGATGGGCATGCCCAGCCCGGTCATGAGATCTGAAAAACAGACTTTGCAGCCCACCTGCCAGATGGCTTCCGCCATGCCGAACCGGTCCACACTGTTGAGAAGGAACACATTGTCGCTTTTCTTCAGATATTTTCCATCGGCGGCAATGAACTTGATGATTTCCCGCTCCAGCGTATTTTTGAGGCCGCTGCCGTCGAATACGGGGGTTTTTTTGACAACTGCCGTCATTTTGGCGGCGTCGCGGATGATGTACCTTTTGTTGCCGGCCACCAGGTAGAGGTCGATGCCCCCCAGGCCGATGGCGTCCACCTTGCCGTCCAGGTCGCGCAGCATGTCCACGGCCTTGTCCATATCGCCGTCCGTGCCGATGCGTTCAATTTTGAATTTTTCACCCATGATTTCGGTTTGCACGGCATGGTCCCTGGTGGGGCTGCCAATACTGACGCTGACCACATGTTTCACGGCGGGGTCTCCATTTCATAAGAAAAGGCAAATTGTCAATCCACGGGATTTTATTATAGAATGTAATAAATGTCAAAAATGCGTCATTGGTAAGCCAGAGGCGCCGCAGGAAACAGAGACGCGGTTTTTTCTGGCCCGGATACGCGGAGGAACCACACATGCGGGAGAATAACAATCCCGGATTTTGCATAAAGCCACATGCTATGAGAGTTTGGCGCGTGATTGCCGCGCTTGCGGTTTTTGTGCTGTTTGCCGAGGCCGCCAGGGCGCAGATTATCGATGACAGGCGCCGCCAGCACGTGACCCTTACGCCCAAGCTGGCCGGCATCCATAATTTGCAGCCGGGTGAGAGCTGGTATCGCGTGGATGTGGCGGATACGTATATCGGGTATACGCATATCACAGTGCAGGCGGCTGGCGGTAATGTGATTTATTCCGAGCACATCCGCATCAAGATGAACATGTATTTTGATAATTACGACTTTGTAGTTACCTGCGATCAGGGCACGCTCAAGCCGCTCAAGGCCACCCTGTTCAAGGAAGGCCGCTATTACAAGACGTACCGCAAGATTGAAAAGAGTTTTGTGTTTGACTGGGATCATAACAAGATTATCGTGATCACGGGTGAGGGCGCAAACGCCAGATCGCGCGGCATCCCCATGCAGCAGAACGCCGTTTACACGCCGCACTGGTTTTTCGCTCTGCACAAGCGCGAGTTGCTTGTGCCAGGCACCGAATATCAATTTCAGACATTTGATTTCGATTACGAACGCTACTTTACATTAGGGGTCAACATTCTGGGTGAAACAAAGAAGGACGTGTTTGAGATATTCGTAGATTTACCCGATGCATACGGCACGGCCTTTGATATGCGCTACTGGATCAGCCCCAAAACCATCGCCAATCCCAATGGGGAATTTATTCGCAAGGAATGGATCGGCGAATTCATGCAAGAGCCCATGACCATGGTCCAGACCACCAAAGAGAAGGCCATAAATCAGACAACCGGTACAAAAAATAAAGATAAAAAGAAGTAGGGTTCGCGCCGCGTGTCAGCCGCCGCCGGCCGGGGGAAAGATATGCACGGTGTCGTCCTGCTTGAGGCGCGTGCGCGGGCCGCGCAGGTGGATGACGTTGTCGCTGTTTACGAACACTTGGCAGCACTTCACGTTTTTCATAAATTCATTGCCAAATTGAGTGTTTACGCAGTCCAGGGCCTCGCGCACGCTGCCGGCGCGGCACACGATTTCATCGGTGCCCGCACTCTTGCGCAGTGTTGTGTAAAATCTGACTTTTATCTCAGGCATGGCGCGAGCCTCGCGGGCGGGGTGGGGCCATGTGAAAAGCGCTGCGGCAATTATGCATAATGAGATAAAATCCGAATAAATCAGAATGGGAAATTCAATTGGCTTTACATGCACCCCGAATTATTTCGCGGTGATGTATTTGTCGAGGCCGAGGCGCCGCAGGCGCCCGGCGGTGGGTATTCCGTTTTTGTCCCACCCGCGGCCCGAGTAGTATTGCGGAAGCATGGCAGCGAGCGGCACCTTGGTGTTGGGTTTGTTCGGGTCCTGCGCGGTTTTTGTGAGCCGGGCGGGAAGGGTGTCGTCTGCGGCTGTGAAACCTTCGCTGAGGTTGAAAAGGCGCTCGATGGTGTAGCCGCGTTCCCCTGCGGCCAGCCAGTTGCCCAGGTGCATTTTCATGCCTGTGAGTTTGCTGATGACATTGGTGTGCGGGATGTCCGGCACGTGTATGGGGATTGATGGCACGATTTTGTTTGTCATGCTGATAGCCGCGCCTGAGTTTGTGAGCACTTTGCTGATTACGGACGCGAGAGTACTGCTGGGGTCCACTTTGCTGGCGGCTCCGGGGATCACAGCGTAGGTGGTGAAGATGCAGTTGCCTGAACTGCTGACCGCTTCCATGGTGTTTTGCTGGAAGATGGTCCAGGAGTACTTGGATTTGGGCGTGAGCGGGTCCATGGTCACAGGTCCCAGGTGTTCGAAGAAAACCATGTAACCGGCATTGATGTGGCAGCCGCCGCGGTTTGCCGTGGCGTAACCCAGGCCCATGCCCGCGGACACGCGCGGCTCGTAGGATGCGATTTCCAGGCCCTTGGCGTGAATGGCAAAGTCCTTGCCGCCGTATTTCTCACTGAGGCGTTTGACTCCGTCGGCAAGTTCATTGCCCAGGCCGCGGCGATGTGCGATATCGTCCAGGGTTTGCGCGATATTGTCTATTTTCCCAAATTCAAGATCGCTTTCCAGCAACCCTCGTTGAGTCAGTTCCATGGCGAAGGCGATGGTGTTGCCCGCGCTGATAGTGTCCAGGCCCAGGAGGTCCATCTGGCGGTTCCATTCGCAGATGGCGCCCAGGTTATTGTTGAGGATGTTGGAGCCGAACAGGCCCATGGTTTCAAATTCCGGGCCTTTGACGTCTTTGCCGCCCACGTTCACCACGCGGCCGCAGCGGATGGGGCAGCTCACGCAGCCCATGTTTTTGACCAGGTGGTGCTCGCTGAGGGCTTCTGCGCTGATCATTTCGCCGTCTTCAAAATGCCCTCTGGAGAAGTTGGCCGTGGGCAGGCCGTTGGCGACGTTGAGTTTATTGAGAAAGTTGCCGGTGCCGTATTTGGGCACGATGTCGCCTGTGATGGGGTGGGCCTTGAGTTTTTCAACCCAGGCCTTAACCGCGGCCTTGAACCCTTCAGGGTCGTGCACGGGGATTTTCTTCTTGCCTTTGGCTTGCACGGCTTTGAGGTTTTTGCTGCCCATGACCGCGCCCAGTCCGCAGCGGCCGGCTGCGCGCTCGCCTGAAATGATGGCCGCGTAAAGCACCTTGTTTTCACCGGCCGGGCCGATGCACACGATGCCGGCCTTGGTGTCCAGCGCTTCCTGGGTTTCTTCGGTGTTTTTGCCCCACAGGTGCGTGGCGTCTTTAATCTCGACGCTGTCCTCTGTGATGTCGATGTAGACCGGGGTGTCGGATTTGCCCTTGACGATGAGGCCGTCGTAACCAGAGCGTTTGAGCTGCACGCCGAAATTGCCGCCGCAGTTGGATGAGCCGATGCCGCCGGTGAGCGGGCTTTTGCCGGAGATGTTGAAACGGCTCGTGCAGGGAGCGCCGCTGCCGTTGAGGGGGCCGGTGTTGAAAATCATGATGGCTTTCTCGCTCAGAGGGTCGGTTCCCGTGGGCAGGGTGTCGAACAGGATCTTTGCGGCCAGCCCTTTACCGCCAAGGAACATTTCACGATCCTGGTCGGACACATCGAAATGGCTCACTTCGCGCGTGGAAAGATCCACCACCAGCATGTCGCCCATATAGCCTTTGTATTTGGTTGGCATTGAGAAATCACCTCGTTGATTTTCGTTCGCGTCTCGGGCGGCATTCGGGCGGCAAGCAAGCCCGCAGCCGCGCACCCCGGATTGTGCCCCTATTATACATAACATGGGAAAGAGTTCACAAATAGAAACATCAATAGAGGGGGCGATCGGTTTTTCAGGACAGTTCGTAACGTTTCAGCAGCAGATCGTCGTCCAGGATTTCGCCGGGTTTGCCGTCGGCCACTATGCGGCCCTGGTGCAGCACGGCCACGCGTGTGCATGTGTCGCGCAGCAGGCCGAAGTCGTGGGATGCCACGATTTGCGTGCGGCCGATGTGGTGCAGGAGTTTTACGATCATTTTTCTGGCCCGCGGGTCCAGGCCGATGGTGGGTTCGTCGAACACCAGGATGCGCGCGTCCATGGCCAGGACTGTTGCGATGCTCGCGAGCTTTTTCTGGCCGAAACTGAGGTGGAAAACATTTTTTTTGAGAAGGGCCTGGTCCAGGCCCACTTCTTCAATGGCGTGGTGCACGCGGTGCGACACGTCGTGATCGGCCATGCCCATCTGGCGGGCGCCGAATGCGATGTCGTCGTACAGGGTGGGGCAGAAGAGCTGGTCGTCGGGGTTCTGAAAAATCAGGCCCACACGCTGGCGCACTTCGCGCAGGGTTTTTTTCTGCACGGTCATGCCGTAAACGGACACCGAACCCGACACCGGTGTATGGATGCCGTTGAGGTGCAGCAGCAGGGTGGATTTGCCTGCGCCGTTGGGGCCGAGCAGTCCAATCCGGTCGCCGTCGTGCAGATGCAGGTTCACGCCATTGAGCGCTTCGGTGCCGTCCGGGTACCGGAAGTGCAGATCCTCGATGTCGAGCGCGGCATAGTGACTCATAGCTTAAAGGTGCGGCGGGCGGAAAAGAATGTGTTGCTGAAAAAGCATTTTGCTTTGCAGCGGCTTGTGCTTTGTTCTATATTCCCGGCCTGCTCGGATTCCCTTCAAGATTTTTAATATCCGATTACGCCAGCCATAGCCTCACGGCGAGGAATGAGGCCATGCACACCCCGGCAATCACGAAGTGGGCGATACTGGGGGGCGGAAGTTCGGATTCCGGGAATTGCCCGTCGAAACCCCGGGACACCATGGCCGCGTAGATGCGTTCCGCGCGCTCGTAGCTGCGCAGGAACAGGGTGGCGATCATCTGGCCGATGATGCGCGATTGCCAGATCCAGCGGCCCTGGAAGCCGCGCGCATCGCGCGCCCGCACCATGCGCTGGAATTCCTCGGCGATCACGAACAAGTAACGATACATGAACCCGGCAAGCTGCACAAGCACCTTGGGGGCGCGATACCACTGCAAAGCGGCCAGAACGCGCTGGAACGGGTTGGCCGCACCCAGAATAACCAGGCACGCCACGCCGAGCGAGCCTTTGAGCGCGGTGTTGCCCAGCACCCACAGGCCGCTTCGGGACACGTGCAGCAGGCCGCCCAGCACCGGATACAGGGTGTCGCCTGTTTCTCTTTTTAGAAACGGAACAAAAACGGCAATCATGAGCACGAACGGGATGGCTACAGATGCGCGCTTAATGAAAAGAAGCACGGGGATGCGGAATAGAATCAAAGAAGATGCCACGAACAGGAAGTAGGCGGCGAAGGCAAAACCCGCTTGCGGGGGTGTGGATACGCCGGTGATGATGAGAGAAAAGAAAATCAGAACCTGCGCACGCACATCCAGGGGCGGGGCCGGCGCATGCGCGGCGCAGTGTTCGTGTGCGGCGACTTCACTCATGGGGAAGGCCCGCTCTTGGCATGTGCGCTGTTATCCTGCCTGCGCCGCCGCACAAGCCGCACAAGGCCCCAGCCAGCGGCGAGTGTGATTATTGTGCCCATGAATCCGGCCGCGGCTGTGGCCATGGCCTCATTGCCGATGCCGGGCGCCGCGTAGTCCGGCGCCGGCGATGATTTCCACGCACCGTGCTCTGCCGCCCTGTCTATGAATCCAATGTCCCCTGCAACTTTTTCCAGTCCGTCGGGCCATGACGAAGCGTAAGGAGATACGAACACGGCCAGGGCTACAGAAATTAACGATCCTGCGATCACGACCACGATCCACGATTTGCCAAGGGCTGTTTGCTGATCCGTGATTGATGCGCCACGCCATGCGGCTACGAGATCGGGCCGGGTTTTGAGAACCATGGCCACCACGGTTACGGTGATGAGCGCTTCGCCCAAGCCGATGAGCGCATGCACGCCTGACATGGCGGGCAGGGCGGCCGCCAGAGGCACGGTGCCGGACAGGCCCAGTTCAATGGCGCAGGCCGACGATGCAATCACAACGGACATCCACGAACAAGCCCCGACCGCGGCAAGAAACGCAGTGCGCGTTTTGGGCAGCACGGCGCGCATACCCACGAAAATTCCGTAACACAACAGGCCGCCTATTGCGCCCATGTTGAAGATGTTGGTGCCGAGTGCGGTGAGTCCTCCGTCGGCGAACGCCAGGCATTGAATGACCAGCACCACGGCCATTACAAGGAACGCGTTCAATGGGCCGAGCAGGACAGCGGCCAGCATGGCCCCGAGGAAATGGCCGCTCGTGCCACCGGCCACTGGGAAATTAAGCATTTGTGCGGCAAAGATGAACGCGGCCGTGACCCCCAGAAACGGGACCTGCCTGTCACCCAGTTCCCGGCCCGCGTGGCGCAGGGCAACGGCCGTGAGGCCTCCGCTCACCACATACGTAGCGGCGTTAATGGGTGTGCTGATAAATCCGTCCGGTATATGCATGGTGTAACTCCCGCCTCTGTTCGTAACACGGATATGTCTTTCGTCACACCTTATCGTATGGATCAATACGTCATTCGTCAATCTGATTGTTAAACAGGCGGGAAGCCGAAAATGTTGCGCCAATAAAAAACAGGGGCATGAGCCCCTGTTGAAAAAAAAGTCTGATGAAACGGCGGGTCAGCCGCCGAACTTCTTTTTGACAATGCCGAATGCGAAGTCGGCGATTTCCAGAGTTTCCTTTATATCGTCCTCTGTGTGCGCGGTGGACACGAACCAGTTATGGTGCGGGTGAAGGAAAACGCCGCGCTTGGTTGCTTCGGCGCTGAACAACTGCATGCGCCGGAAATCCTTTTCATTGGAGAACGTCATGTACGGGATGGCGCCGGGGCCCGAGGTGGTGACCTGGAGGCCGTGGTTGGAGGCCAGTTGCTTGAGTCCGTCCATGAGCATGTTGCCGATTTTATCCATATAGGACACGCCGTCTTTTTCCTCGAGTTCATCGAGTGTGGCCATGGCCGCGGCCATGGGCGGGGACGCGGACCAGTATGTGCCGGTGAAGTACACAGCGGATGCCACGCCTTTGAGCTTGTTGCTGGCCGCGCCCACGCTGAGCGCATGGCCGTTGGCGATGGCCTTGGACATGCAGATCATGTCAGGCTTGAAATCGAAGTATTCATTGGAGCCGCCCATGTTCAGGCGCAGGGTGCATCGCACATCGTCCATGATGAGGATGGCGTTCCGGTCATCGCAAATCTTGCGGATGGTCTTGTAGTACTCGGGGTCGGGCATGACACTGTTTTCAAATGCTTCATGCCGGAACGGGGTCACGATCACGCCGGCGAAGTCGTCTTTGTTGGCTTCATATTTCTTCATAAAGTCATTGATATCGTTCCACTGGAAATAGACGATGTTGGCGCGGTCTTCGGGGGTCACGCCCGGGGGCAGGGGGGTGCACCAGGCATGGGTGCCGTGGTAAGTACTTTTGGCCACGAGCACCTTTTTCTTTTTGGTGTACTCGCGTGCGAGTTGCAGAGACCACGTGGTGATGTCGGAGCCGTTTTTGGCGAAAGCGACCCAGTCGGCGATGGGGATCTGCTTGACCAGGCGTTCGGCCAGTTCCACCCACAGGGGGCCGGGCAGATTGGATACATTAAGAATATCCTGCTGTTTCCGGGCGGCATCTTCCACGCGCCGGTTGTTGTAGCCCACAACCATGGGGCCGTAGGCGCACATGTAGTCGATGTATTCGTTGCCGTCCACATCCCAGAACCGGGAGCCCTCGGCGCGCTCAATGAAATAGGGGAACGAGCCGGGAACACAGAGCACCGGGGACTGGTGCCCGTAGATGCCGCCGGGAATCACCTGCGTGGCGCGTTCAAACAACTTGATTGATTTTTCAAAAGTATAAATTTTGTCGGTGGAGAGTTTGCCCATATGTGATTCCCTCGTCCTTTCGTGTTGTTTGCTCCATTATACCAGAAGCCCTGTTGCGGGCAACGGTTATTCCGCAGAGATTCGGATAGCCCGTCCGCCTTCTTCGTCTGACATTTCCAGGGGTTTTCCACTTTTGAGCACGTTGAGAAGTTCATCGGGATCAAAGTCGCGCCCGGGCAGTGTGCCGGGGGGCAGGAAACGGAAAAACAGGCGTATTATGGAGAACGGGATGCGGATCGGCGCCAGGCTCTTGTACTTGGAGCCATGCCGGGTTTTGATTTCAATGTTGAGCCATTTGGGTTCTTCCAGGGATGCGCCTGCCCCCTGGCGCGCGCGCGGCGTTTTAGCCGGGGCATCGGCCTTGTCCACGGCTTCGATCAGGCGCGCACCCTGTTCCGGGGTGATGGTGCCGTCTTTGATCATTTGCAGAATTTCAAGTTTTTCACTCATGTTTGCGTGTCCGTGAAAAGAATGCGCGGGTCGTTATAGTTCTTCGATAAGCATGGCGCCGTCTTCGGGCGATATGTCTCCGCGTTTGATGGAATCAATGATTTCCCTGCGCCGCATGCGCCGGGTTTCGACATCGCCGAGGCTGAGTGTTTTTTCCAGCTTGCCGACGACTCCGTCCAGCTTGCCGCGCACCGTGGGGTATGACACGCCCAGGCGTTTTTCCACTTCTTTGATGTTTCCGCGGCACACCACAAATAATTCCACGAACCGGATTTCTTCGTCGTTGAGGTTTGAGAACAGGCCGTGTCCGAATTTTCCGGTCACTGCCGTGCCGCAATCCTCGCAACTGAGGCGCGTGATGGTCATTTCTCCACCGCAGATCGGGCAACTGTTGAGAATGCGATTGGCCATAAATCTTGGACCTTTCGTTCCTGGCGGCCGCAGGGGCTGGGTTTGGATTCTTACTTATTTGAGTACAAAATAAAAAATCTTTTCCGGGCGCGCCATAAAACTTAATATTGTTTATTATAGTAGAAGCGAACTCATCTGTTGACATCGGGGAAAAAAAGCAATTATACTTTTAGGAGTCAACTGCCGACACAAACAATGAATGATTCAATAGACGACATGAACAGAATTCTTGTGATCGAGGATGATCCTGACACGCAGGAAATGCTGTGCGATATTCTCAGCGATGCCGGGTACAACCCTTTGAGCGCGCCCGATGGCGAGCAGGGTTTGGAATTGGCTGAAAACGCGCAGCCTGGCCTCATCTTGCTTGATCTCATGCTGCCGGGCATGGATGGCTTGGAAGTGTGCCGCCAGCTCAGCAGCAGCGATGTTACGCGCAGCATCCCGGTTATTATTCTCACTGCAAGGCAGGAGCTTCCCGTCAAGCTCTCTTCCTTTATGGCCGGCGCAAAGCGCTTCCTCACCAAGCCTTTTGAAACCGATGTGCTGCTCAGTGAAATCAGCCGCACATTCCGACAGGCTTCCCTGGGCGACAGCCGCCATTTCGACGGCGCCAATCTGGACCCTCGCGACTGAATGTCATTCAATTCTAACGGAATATGATTTGCGGCCCCCCAGCACCAGTCCGGCGTCTGTTATGGCCGCGCTCTAAGCTTGGCGATGAGTTCATTTCGGGCCGCCACGGCAACCTCGCGGCCCACAACGGATCGCCACCCCGCATCGCCCATGACGTAAGGGCCTATGGGCGCATCGCCCGACATGCGCGGCAACAGGTGCAGGTGAAAGTGCGGAACCAGGTCTGCGATGGAAACCGTATAGTATTTTTCCGCGCCTACAGCATGCTGCGCGGCCGCAGCCGTGCGACGCGCCAGTGCGAACAGGTCTGCCGCCTGTGCATCAGACAACTCTTCAAAAAATGTCACGTGTTCCTTTACAGCAATAATTAGGTGGCCGGGCTTGATGGCGTCTGCGGAATACAGGGCCAATGCGTGTCCTGTTTCTTCAATTATGTCCCGCGGGTCGGGGTTGCAGAAAACGCAGTTGGGCGCCGAGTCGCTCATAATGTGCCTCATGTTTAATGGCTTTTAAAAATCCCTGTCGCGTGTTTCATAACGGATTGAAAGAAAAAACCGCCCCGGTGAGCGGGGCGGTTTGTAATAGACTTAAGAACATCGGCTTGCTTAACTGCCTTCCTTTTTCTGCCGGGCGATCTTGGTCTGGAACCAGCCGCGCACTTCTTTGTCGAGCTTTTTCCAGCCCTTGGCTTCCTGGGTGGCCCAGACGATGTAGTCCTTGGTGAGCTGTTGCTTGAGCTTGGTGATGGAGAGTTTCTTGTAGATTTTCATATCGCCGTAGGATTCGCGCATGCTCTTGTCCTCGTCCATGTCCCAGTGGAATTCCACAAAAGCGTTGGCCACGGATTCTTCAAGGGATGCGGGTGAGCAAAGGGGAACCAGGAACATGTGTTTTTCCCAGTCGTACACGGACAGGCCGCTGCCGGGCACGAGCAGGATACTGGGGCGTCCCATTTTTTTGATGCGCTGCAGCTTGGGGTCGAACACAAACGGGTCAACGTTTTCCTGCAGGAACAGGTCGATGATTTCAGACACGCGCGTGCGCGTGGCGATATCCCGGATGTTCACGAGCACGGCTGTGGGCTCGACCTTGCTCTTCTTTGAGGCCAAAATCACGTACTTTTTGAGGCGAACGATTTCGTTCTTGTATGTGGTTTCCTTGGCTTTAAGCGTGATGGCCTTCATTTCCTTTTTGTGGTTTTCCACTTTTTCATCGTGCAATGCGAGCCGCTCCTTGGCCAGCAGTTCCTCCATGCATTTCTTCTCGTATTCCTCGCCATACTCGCGGAATGTGGCGACCTGGTCTTCGGACACGCGGCCCTTGATGGCCGTGAAGAATTTGGCGAGCTGGTTGGTGAGGGCCGTGCGCGCGTTTTTCATCTGCACGATTTTCTGGCGCTGTTCGGTGCTGAGCTGGCGGCCTGCTTTCATCATGCGGTCCAGAATGGCCTGAGCCTTGATGAGTCCGTCGAGTTTCATGACAAAGGCTGCGGCCTGGGACCCGTTGGGGAATGAGTTCATGAGGTCGAGCCTGCCTGTGGACAGCACCTTGATGCGGTCCAGAATGGCCTGCAGTTCCCCGGCCAGCTTGTTGCGTTCTTCATTGAGCTTGTCCAGCTTGGTGTAGCCGAACGCCTCGTAGTAAACGTCCTGGCAGATATGCTCGATATATTTGTATGTCAGGTTCTGCGCCTGGGAAGGGGTGAATCCATCGTCCTGTTTTATCTGTTCGAGCACATTGCTGTTGTCGGGCAGAAACTGTTCTTCGAGCAGGCCGAAGTTGATGAGCTTGCGCTCCTTGTCTTCAAACTCGATGGTTGTTTCCTTGACCTTGGGTAGTTTTTTCTGGATGGTGCCGATGATGAGGTCCCAGTACAGGTTGTTGAGCTGTGTAAGGTGGTCGCGGTTGTCGGGTTCTTTTTTGAATTTTTCAAAGAATTCCATGATGGTGGCTTCATCCACCAGTTCGTCGCTTTCCACCTCGATGTAATCCGTGACGAGCGAGACTTCAAGCATGTCGTCGCCTTCGAACAGAATAAAGACTTCCTGCTCCATTTTTTCAAGCAGGTACTTGATGGCGCGGATGGCGTATTCTTTATCATGCTTGGACATGCCCCCGCTGGTGGTGTCGAACGAAAGAAACTGGACCGGGAATGATTCGCCGTAGTTGTAGATGCGGCCGAAGATGAAGTCCTTCTGCATGTCCGAGCCGATTTTGGCCTGCTGCATGAGGTCCGCGTGCTTGAACTCGATGCTGCATGCGCGGAACTGGTCCTTCTTGGGATTGATGACGAAGTTGATGTGTTCGGAGTCGAGTTCCTCAAGCAGCTCGAGCTTGGTGCATACGGGGAACTCGGGCATTGTGACGCGCGGGCCCTTGACTTCGACGCTGCCGTCTTCTTTGGGCCGGTAGCCGATTTCCGAGCAGAGTTGCACGTATTCGGTGTTGATTTCGTCGAACAGGGTTGCGAGCTGGCCGCAGGTTCCTTCGAGGTCGGCCTCGGCCTGTGTCATCACATCGGTGAGCTGGCCCAGGTCGGTTTTGATGCGCGGCACCAGGGCTTCGTAGGCATTGAGGCAGGCGCCGAACAGGTGCATCAGGTCTGTCATTTGATGGACTGTTTCAAGCAGGACTTCATTGAGCAGGGGCAGCCGCTTGGCGAACTGGCGCAGCACGTGGAGCATGACCGCGGGCTTGCCCATGAGGAACGGTTGAATCTTTTCCTTGGGAATGGGCATGGCGTGCACATCGGTGATGGCGCGGATGGCGCTGGTGCGGGGTTCGTCGCCGAACATGGCCATTTCCCCGAACACTGCGCCTTTGCCCTGCACGGTTTCAATGGAGCGGCCGCCCACAACCACTTCGAGCTTGCCGGCCAGCAGGATATACATTTTCCCATCGGGCTTGCCCTGTTCGCACACCACCTGGCCCGGGGTGAATGCGGCTACGCCGGGCTTGGGCGGCCCCTGGGGGATGATCACATCGGCCGGGGCTTTGCCGCCCTTGTAGATGCGGTTCACGAATACATTGGTGTGTGCGCGGAACGGCAGGGCCATGGCCGCGAACATTTGCATGTCTACGCTGTTATATTTTTCCGCGAGCTTGCCCACCTGGAACGCATACGAGGATTTGATGTCATTGAGCAGTCCGGGAAGTTCCAGGGCCGGCGCGGCTTCTTTTTTGTCGCCTTCCTGCTCCGGGGGCTTATTGGCTTCAATCCATGCTTTTTCAATCATTTGGAACACCAGGCTGAATTTGCGTGAAAAATTGTCGAGGTGTCCCTTGACCTTGAGGGCCATGGAGTCGGCGCGCGTAAGGTTGTTGCTGGTTTGTCCCAAACGGTTGGCGATGGTTTTGGACAGATTGAGGCCGAGCTTGGGGTTGCCCATGATGGTTTGCTCGAAGCCCTTGCCGCGCAGATCGATGACCATGACCTGTGTTTGCCCGGCGGCCTTGATGGACGCGGAGCGCGGCTCTCGCAGGATGGCGCCGATTTCACCAATGAATGCGTTGGGCTCGTCCACCGAGCCCACGAGCATGCCTTCGGCTTCCACCTTGTCCTTGCTCACGATGCCTGTGGTGTCCACCACATAAATATCCAGTTTTCCGGACTTGACCACGAACATCTCATTGCTGGGTTCTCCCTGCATACATAGGAATTCGCCTGCCTGAAGGGTTCTTATAACGGGACCAGTTGCCATAGCGTAGACTCTCCCTCGGAAAGAGTTTTTACTTAATTGGGGAAAAGGCCAGGAGCCGGCCTTCCAGGTCGGCCACAAACAGGACGCCGCCTGCCGCCGCGCATGTGGCGCGGGGCGTGCCGCGCATGGGCCGCTTCCATTTTGTGGTAAAATTGTTAATGTTCACCGCATAAAAATTATCATCAAACGAGCCGATGTACAAGGTGTCGCCGGAAATCACCGGCGCCGCATCGAATCCGCCCTTGGTTTTGAAGCTGTGCAGCATCTTGCCTGTTTTGGCGTCCAGGGCGAATAGAATTCCGTCCGGGAACATGGTTCCACCATAAAGAATACCGTTCTTGAGCGCAAGGGAGCCACTGGCCTGCTCGTCCACGCGCGTTTTCCACAATAGCTTCTTGTCCTTGTCGCGCACTGCGTAGGCATGCCCGTCCCAGGATGTGAAATACACTGCGCCGCCGGACACTACGGGCGTGGAATAGACCGGGCCGGCCGTGGTGAACGACCATGTAATCTTTCCCGTTTCCAGATTGAACTTATAGAGGCGGCCATCGTTGGAGCCCGCATAAGCGGCGCCGTTGATTATGGTGGGCGTTGATTCCACCCAGTCGTCGGTGCGCGTGTGCCACACGATGCGCGACAGGTCCTTGCGGTCCAGGGCGTACACATAATTATCGTTGGCGCCGAAGATCACCAGAGAGTCGGTCACAGCCGCGCCGCCGTGGATCACAGGCTTTTCCGCGCTTTCAAAAGAATCGCGCACGCTGCCTGTGGCTGCGTCCAGGGCGTAGAAACTGCCGCCCTCGGAACCGATATACACCAGGCCGTCCGCCACCAGGGCCGGAGCCCACACGCTGCCGCCGGTCTGGAACTTCCAGGCCTGCTTGCCGCTCGTGCGGTCAAAAGCATACACGTTTCCGTCCAGGGAGCCCACATAAACGCGCGCTGTATCCACAACCGGCGATGAGCGCAGGCCCGCGTTAATGTCTCCCGCGACCTTGACCTTCCACAACAGGCCCAGGGGCGGGGTAATTGTATCCTGCGCCACACCTGTGCTGCCGGGCGCGGGCCCGCGGAAAAATGTCCACACAGCGTCCGTGGCCTTGAACTTCGCGGGGTCCACTTTTTTCTCTCCGCGGCAGCCGCACACCGCCGCAAACGCGATCAGCGCACACATTAAAAACAGATTTCCATATGTTTTCTGTTTCATAAATCTCCTTTTAAGGCACTGAATTATATCATCATTAAAAATAGGGCGCAAGAACAGAACAAATGGTTGTTGTGAGTCCAGCGCAAGGTGCAAAGGTGAATCTGGAAGCAGAAGGCGCCAGACAAAGGGTTCAATATTTAAAGAATATATCAATAAATGCTTTATAGACATTCCTGGCGATGCGTCAGGAACTCTGTATTTTTAATATTGTGCTGACCGGGCGCTGCGTGTTTGATATCGCCCTGTTTTTTTTATCGGTTCCCGATGGGTTATTGCGGATGATTCTTCAGCGTGGCAGGTTCGGCTCCGGATTTTCGATCTTTTTGTTATAATTTCCTGATTAACAGAGTGGCCCCGGAAGGAGAAAACAAACGTGGCAATATCAATCGTCATCGCACAAATCAACCCCACTGTGGGTGCAATCAAGAAGAATGCGCAGATTGTGGCCGATGTGATCCGCAAGGCCCGCGAAATGGAATTCGACCTGGTTGTGTTTCCCGAAATGGTTATCACCGGCTACCCCACCAATGACCTGCTGTTCGAGGACAGTTTTGTGGCGGAAAATGAGCGGGTCGTGGACGAAGTGGTGCTGCCGGAGACCAAGGGGATCACCGTGATCCTGGGCTGCGTGCGGCGAGAGGGCTCGGGCCCGGTGCCTCCGGACGAGCCCACGCTTCGCAACTGCGCCGCAGTGCTGGCCGACGGGAAATGGATCGCGCAGGTCAACAAGGCCCTGCTGCCCAACTACGATGTATTCGATGAAAAACGCTACTTCATCCCGGCTTCCGCTGATGAAATAGCGCCTGTGGAAATCCCCATCGCCGGGCGAACATATAAAGTGGGCGTGGAAGTTTGCGAGGATCTGTGGGACGAACACTACGACACCAAGGTCACGAAACTGCTGTGCGAGCGCGGCGCAGAATTCATTGTCAACATATCCGCATCCCCGTTCTATGTGGGCAAAAGCCAGGAGCGCGAAAAGCTCGTGCGCCGCATCGTGGAAGCGTACAAAGTCCCGTTTATCTATTGCAACATGGTGGGCGGGCAGGACGAGCTTGTATTCGACGGCCGCAGTTTCGCCTTAGGCTCGGATTCCAAAATTATTGCCAGCGCTGCCGCATTCGAGCAGGAAATTTATGTGATTGAACTGGATACGGAAAAGTGGATCGGCGAACCTGTGGATACGCCGCCGTACTCGCGTGAGCACGAAATCCTGCAGGCTCATATCCTCAACCTGCGCGATTACTTTTTTAAGCAAGGTATTTTCAAGGGCATTGCCGTGGGCCTCAGCGGGGGCATCGATTCCGCGTACACCGCCTACGTGGCCGCCCAGGCCATCGGGCCGGACAAGGTCATGTGCGTGGCTATGCCATCGAAATTCACCTCCCGGGAGAGCCTGGACGACGCCGAGCAATGCGCAAAAAATATCGGCGCAGAATATAAAGTCGTGTCCATCAAAGACATGTTCGAGTCGGGCGTGGCTTCATTCGCCGGCGCTTTTGGCGACACCCCGTTCGGCCTGGCCGAGGAAAACGATCAGTCCCGTTTCCGCATGGTCATCCTTATGAAAATTTCCCAGAAATTCGGATATATGGTATGCACAACGGGCAACAAATCCGAGATCAGCACCGGATACTTCACCATGTTCGGCGATGGATCCGGCGGCAAGAACGTGCCCGGCGATTTGTACAAGACCGAGCTGTACCAGGTGGTGCGTTACATCAACCGCGAGCGCGAGATCATCCCCCGAAGCATTGTGGACAAACCCCCGACCGCGGAACTGCGCGAAAATCAGAAAGACACGGACTCTCTGCCCCCATACCCCGAACTGGATCCGGTCATCAAACTCGTGGTGGAAAGCCATCTCAGCAAAGCGCAAATCGTGGAGCGCGGATACGACAAGGCCCTGGTGGACAAGGTTTACGATCTCTATAAAAAATCCGAATTCAAGCGCGGCCAGTTGCCGCTCAGCATCAAGATTTCCAAGAAGGCTTACGGCGTGGGCCGGCGCATTCCCATCACAAACCTGTGGCACGGGTGATGCCGCCGGCCTGCAACGGGCGCATTTCGTGATTTAGTTGCCTCGTGTTATTATGTAAAAAAGGTTTCTGGAGAAATTTATGAATTATCGAATTATGCCGTCCACGGGCGACAAGCTGTCTATTCTTGGATTCGGGTGCATGCGCCTGCCCACGCGCGGGGTGGGTATTGATGAAAAGCGCGCCATGAAACAGGTGCGCGGGGCCATTGACCTGGGTGTGAATTATATCGATACGGCCTGGCCGTACCATGGCGGCAAAAGCGAAACGTTTTTGGGCAAAGCCCTTGCCGACGGGTACCGGGATAAGATTTTTCTGGCTGACAAACTGCCCCCGTGGATGGTGAAAAAACGTGGGGATATGGACCGCATCCTGGACGAGCAGTTGAAGAAAATGCGCACGGACCACATCGATTACTATCTGGCCCACGCGCTCAACGCAGCCGTGTGGGAACGCATGAAGGGCCTGGGCATCATTGAGTTTCTGGAACACGCAAAAGTGCAGGGTAAAATCCGCCACATCGGGTATTCGTTTCATGGGTCCAATGAGGATTTCATGCAGATTGTGGATGATTACGCTTGGGAGTTCTGCCAGATTCAGTACAACATACTGGATGAGAACAACCAGGCAGGGCGCGCCGGACTGGAGCATGCCGCGCAAAAGGGCATGGGTGTGATTATCATGGAACCCCTGCGCGGGGGCAGCCTCACGCTGAAACTGCCAAAGCAGGTAGAGCGGGTGTATGACACAGCGCCCGTGAAGCGGAGCCCTGCAGAATGGGGACTGCGCTGGGTGTGGAACCACCCGCAGGTCACTGTGGTGCTGTCCGGCATGAATGATGAAAAACATATTGACGAGAATCTACGCATCGCGGGCCAGGCCGAGCCCGATTCGCTGACAAGAAAAGAACTCGCTGTTATCGAAAAAGCCGTTGCCCAATACCGGTCCCTGTGTCGGGTGGGTTGCACCGGGTGCCAGTACTGCATGCCGTGCCCGTCCGGTGTGAATATTCCCATGGCATTCGATTTTTACAACCAGTACCACATGGGCAATGGGAAATTTTCATCAAGGTTTTTGTATTGGGGGCAGCTCGGAGGCGTGGCCGGCGGCAACGCCGCGCTGGCAAGCCAGTGCGTGAACTGCGGCAAGTGCGCCAAGCACTGCCCGCAGAAAATAGATATTCCGGGCGAAATGAAAAACGTTGAAAAAACATTCGAGGGCAAGCATCTGGGCCCGATGCAGAAAAAACTGCTCGGGTTTGTGCTGGGCCTCATGACCCCCAAATCGCGGGATTAATATGTCTTCGACGACTTGAGTAATATTCTCAAAGCTTTCTGTGGGCAATTGTCCGACAAAGAACGTGTCGGGCAAGTATCTGATTTGTGGAAGCAATAAATACCAGGAGACAATTAGTATTGAAAAGCACATTAGCAGAAGCGATGCTGCCGTGTTTCGCGTTTTGCGATATTTTTGAAAACATGTGGACACCGGGAACAATGTTTGCTATTCTTTAATTAGGATAAGCGGTACTTGAATACCGATAAGGAGGCGCGCATCATGGCCCAGACACAATGCCCCGGACAGGCCACACAATTCTGGAGGCCCGGAGACATATACGAAGTTACATGCCCGAACTGTGAGGCAGATGTGGAATTTTTCAAGGATGAAGTGCGGCGCAAGTGCCGCTCCTGTGGTTTCATGATCAAAAATCCCAGGATTGAACTGGGCTGCGCACAGTGGTGCGAGCACGCCGAGCAGTGCCTTGGCGTGTCGCGCGAAGACATGGCCGACTCCCCGGACCAGGCCCTGGGCCAGACTATGAAGATCAAGCTAATCGCGGAAATGAAAAAGGTATTCGGATCCGATGCCCGCCGCATAGCCCATGCGCTCAAGGTGCTGGAGCATGCAGAGAATATTATGGATACTGCCAAGGCTGACCCCGTTGTGGTTGTGTCTGCAGCCGTTCTACATGATATCGGCATCCACGCAGCCGAAGAAAAGCACGGCAATTCTGCGGGCAAGTACCAGGAAATCGAAGGCCCGCCCATTGCCCGCTCCATTCTGGAGAATCTGGATATTCAGCCCTCAATTTCTCCCGAACGAATTGCGCATATACTGCTCATTATCGCCAACCACCACAGCGCGCGCGATGCGGACAGCCCTGAATTTGATATTATCTGGGATGCTGATCACATCGTGAACATGGCCGAAACAAAGCGCGGCAAGAGTGATGAACAGCTTATTGCCTACATCGATAAGGTGTTCCGCACCAGTACCGGCAAAGACCTTGCGAAAACAACGTACGTAATGGCATCGTAAATATTAACAAGGCAGAACCTTGTGCAGGCCATTGACCGGCAGAAAAGCTTGCCTGTCAATGGCTTCATTGCTTTGTTGCGAAGAATCTTCTGTAAATCTGAATTCAAAATGCCGATGTGCTATTTCTTTATGCGATATATTCTCTGGCTAGTCACGCGCTGTGAATCTATAATGATGTGTGCTGGAGGTGCCGATATGAAACCATCAAACATTTTAAGATCATGGATTTGTGCAGCAGCCATCCTGTTATCCATGGCGTGCGGATCCCGCGGGGCTTCGCTGCCTGATTTTGAGAAGCAATTCACCATGCCGCCGAGCGAGTACGGCAGCGCGCCGTTCTGGTCGTGGAATGAAGTGCTGGATCCTGAAGAACTCATGTACCAGTTGGACCAGTTCGCGGAGCAGGGTATGGGCGGAGTTTTCATGCACGCGCGCGAAGGGCTGATTACCGAGTATATGGGACCCGTGTGGATGCAGTCCGCGCGCATGAGCGTGGACCGGGCCAAAAAGCTTGGACTCAAGGCGTATCTTTATGATGAAGATCGCTGGCCGTCCGGGTATGCAAGCGGCAAGGTGCCGGCCATGAATGATGATTTCCGGCAAAAGGGTCTCATCGTGGTTGAGGCTAAAGAGCCGCTTACCGATGACGCGCTTGGGGAACTGGGTGATTTCGTGGGTGTGTTCGAGGCCGAGCTGGATGGTGTGAATGTGAAATCGTTCGCGCCCGCGGCTCGCGGCAGCGCACCTGCACCGGGCCGCACCCTGCTGTATTTCCTGATGCAAACGGCTCAGCCCAACGAATGGTTCAATGGTCAAACCTATATTGACACCATGAACCCCGCGGCCATCGATGCGTTCATCAATGTTACTCATGAAGAATACAAAAAAGTCATAGGCGACGAGTTCGGCAAAACCGTGCCCGCCATATTCACGGACGAGCCCGAGTTCGTGGCCCGCCGCCATTTTTCCAATGAAGTCGTGCCCTGGACACAGGCGCTTCCCGGGGTGTTCGAAAAGGAACATGGGTATTCCGTGCTCGATAAGCTGCCCTTTCTTTTCTACAACGGCGGCCAGGCTTCGGCGTCTGCGCGCCTGGATTTCTGGACCACAGCCACGGAAATGTTCCGTGATGCATTCTTTAAGCGCATCTATGAATGGTGTGAAAAGAACAACATCCAGTTTACCGGGCATCTCATGCTTGAGGATACCCTGCCGGACCAGATATGGCGCATCGGCGCGGCCATGCCCCATTATGAATACATGCAGTTTCCGGGCATGGATCACCTGGGCCGAAATATCGACAACCTGCTCACAGCCAAACAGGTCAGCAGTGTGGCGCACCAGTTTTCCCGGCCCCTCATTCTCACCGAACTCTACGGGTGCAGCGGCTGGAATCTCAGTTTTGAGAACATGAAATGGATTGCCGACTGGCATTATGTGCTGGGTGTGAATTTCATGAACCAGCACCTGTCGTGGTACTCCATGCGCGGCGCGCGCAAGCGCGATTACCCGACCACGATTCAGTACCAGTCGCCCTGGTGGAAGGATTACCATGTGGTGGCCGATTACATGAAGCGCGCCACATACGCCACGGCTCAGGGCGATTACGTGGCCGAGACGCTTGTGCTGCACCCCATCACCACGGCGTGGACGCTTTTTTCGCCCCTGGAAAAATCGGAAGTCACAGCCCTGAACAGCCATTTCACGGAACTGCTCTATTCTCTGAGCGGCCGGCAGGTGGATTATGACCTTGGCGATGAAATCATCATCAGCCGCCACGGCTCGGTTAAAGATGGAAAATTCATTATTAAAGACATGGCGTACAGCGTGGTTGTGATCCCGGATGAGCGAATTTTGCGCGCGTCCACACTCGAGCTGCTCAAGCAATTTGCGGATCAGGGAGGAACCATAATTTCCATCGGTTCAAGCGCTTACCGGGCCGATGCGGACAAGGAAATCAAGCTCGACAAGGCCGTGGTGGCGGCAGATATCGCCGATGCCGTGGCGCAGTTGATCCCGCATCTGAAGCGGCACGTGGCTATTACGTTTACCTGCGATCAACCGGAATGCGAGAGCACGGACAAGGTATATCTGCACCAGCGCGATATTGACGGCGCCACATTCCTGTTCTTTGTGAACACGGATCAGGATAATGCCTGGAATGCCGAGGCCGTGCTGCCCTATGATGGCCGGGTGCGCGTGTGGGACTTGTTCCGTGGAACCGTGGCGGATTATCCGAGCACGGCTGCGAATGGAAAAACAACGGTGCCCGTAAGCCTGGGACCGGCAGGCTCTCTGATGCTGTCCGTGACACAGGGCGAGGCGCCGCATACAGTGAATCCAGATATCCGGAAAACCGTGCGAGCGGTGGAGCTGCCAGATGCCTGGTCCATTGCCTCCAGCGGGGTCAACGCGATCAATATTGATACCGTCAGTTACAAACGGCCGGGCGATACTGTCTGGATTTCCAATGTGTCCACGCATGTGGCTCAGGATTCCATGGAATCCCTTGGTACGGATTTTGAATTCGCATTGCAATACAAGTTTGGCCTGGGCGTGGAACCCTCGATGCTCGGCCCCCTGTATTTTGTGATGGAACAACCCGAGGGAAAAGAGATCACGCTGAATGGAACGCCACTCACCTATGATGCGGCGCAGGGATGGTGGATTGATAAATCGTTCCGGAAGATTGACATCTCCGGTGCAGTGAAAAAAGGCAAAAACGTGCTTGAAGTCAAGGGTGTGTTCCTTGAACCCAAGAAACCGGATTCGCGCATTTACCTGCTGGGCGGAACCGAGATTGAAAGCGCGTATGTAATTGGTGATTTCTCCGTGGTGCAGTCCAAGAGCGGGCAATTCCTGATTGTGCCGCCCAACCATGCATTTACCTACGGGGACATGGCTGAAAAGGGGTATCCGTTCTATACGGGGACCATGGTTGTCGAGCAGACAGTGGAGATCGGCAAGCCAGAACCCGGCGAGCGCGTTTACCTGGAGATTGACGGGCTGGACGCCATCACCGCGCGTGCGTTCGTGAATGGTTCGGACGCGGGCCTCATCGCGTTTCATCCCCATGAGCTCGATATTACGGAATTGATTAAACCCGGACAGAATGCCATCCGCCTGGAATTGACAACCAGCAATCGAAATCTGCTTGGGCCGCACCATGCCCTGGAGCGCGAACCGCTCAATGTGGGGCCGGGCACGTTCGAGGGCAGTATTTTATTGAATAACTATTATTTTATACCGTTTGGTGTGAGCACTGGCATACGCCTGTCGTACCGGCGCTGACCATAGCACGCTCATATGCAGCCGGAGTGTTTTTCCGGCCTTGTAATTGTACCCTGTTTTTTTGCAGTGGATTTATAGTCCGGCGTCGCCATCGGCTATGCATGGATCCCAGCATTCGGGAACGGCCAGGAGCCTGGCATCTGATGTTTCCGGGGCCCGGTAGTAAAACGGAAACACGGCCTGCTGGCGGCTCCATGGCAGGAGTTTGCGCAGCACGCGGCGCTTGTCCTGGTCAAATCCCACGGATTCCAGAATGTGGAACCCCCGGTTCCGGCTGTGTTTCAGGCCTGCGGATACGAGGCTGAGCATCACGGTCTCGGTATCATTGCCCAGGGCCTGGATATCGGCCAGCCACAGGCGCTTGAGCCCTGTGTCCCGGTTCTCATTATTCAAGAAAATCGCATATCCGGCCAGGGTGCTGCCGTGTTCGCAGGTAACGAGCCAGGCCCGGTCGCGCGACAGGGCGTAATCGTAGTGCCAGGCCAGGGCCGCGCGGTTGCGCACCAGGAGCAGTTTGCGGCTCTGTGTGCGGAGTTGTTCCCAGAACGCGTCGAATCGATCATCGAATGCGGACAAAGTTTCAAGGCGCAGGCGTGCCGGGATTTTGAAGTGCGCGGCGCGTGCCCGCACGCTCTGGGCGGCCCACAGGGCCGGTCCGGCCAAAGCGCCGAGGGCTTTGGCCGCGGGCAGATTTTTACTGCGTAACACGGATTGGCCGAAGCCGGCAAAGCCGGTGATCTGAAACATGGGGCGTTCATAATCAAGGGCCGGAATTCTTGCCCCGCCATGGCTGGTGAAAGCACGTCCGGTATTGATATTGGATGTGTTGCACAGGAGCAGGAGCTCGGAATTTTGGGCGAAAAACCGGTTCATGAGCAGGATGGAATTGGATTGGTTCCCGGGGTTGCGCCGAAACTCTTTGTCCACGGCCCAGGCGTGCGCCGCGGCGGCAAGGATGCGCCGACCCCGCAGTTCGTATTCCATGGGGATGTTGCCCAGGTGGCCGGCGATGTGTCCTGTGTTGCTTTCAAGCACCCATCCGATTGTCCACGGTTCATCCCGGATGGCCGGGTTGGCCGGGTTGGCCGTCCACACGGATTTCCAGTCTTCAAAGGATTTGCTGAGGAACAGGCCGTTGCGCCGTGCCACGGCTGTGATGCCTTCATAATCTTTAAACCGGGCAGGCCGGAGTGCAACGGGTTCGCCGGGTTGCGTGCGGTTTTCTGGCATACGGCTCACGCGCCCCCGGAAAAGAAGTGCTTGAGCTGGAAATTGCCCCAGCACGCGCAGAGCAGGTCGCGCCGGATGTCATAGGGGTTTGTGCGGTGGGTGTTCAAACCGCGCACCGTAGTGAGAAATGTGTCATAACCCAGGCGGGGCGTTATGTCCTGGATTTCGTCAGGCCGGTAATCGTGTCCGGGTTTGCCGTATGGAGACGAAAAATGGCGGCAGGGAACGCCGAGCCGGGTTTCAATGGTTTGCTTGGATTTGCTGAGCTGTTCGATGACAGAGTCGGCGGGCAGTTCGGAGAGCCGTGCGTGGCCGCAGGTGTGGGAGCCGATGGTGACGCCCGCCTGGGACAGGGCGCGGCAATCGTCCCAGGTGAGAAATTCGATGGGCCGGGCCATCACGTAGAACCGCGTCATGGCCGAACCATCCTGTTCGCGTTTGATGCCAATATAATCCGTGGGCAGGAAAACAGCCGAAGGGCAGTTGTGATCCGCCATGATAGGAACGGCATTGGTTGCGAAATTCTTGAATCCGTCATCGAATGTAATGCAGAAATACCGGCCGCGGAACGGTGTGCCGTCGCGCAGCAGAACGGCCGCGTCGTCCAGGGAAATGAATTCCCCGAAATTTTTCATGTACCGCAACTGGCGGTCAAAATCCTTTTTTTCGTCGTCAAATACATAATGGTAATAGGGGAAGCGAAGCCAGCCGTCTCCTTTCGGCCCCGGATCTTTGAGGGCCATGAGGAACAGGGCCGTGTCCCGGAGTGCGGCGCGCAGACGCTGCTTCACAGGTGTGGTGCGCACAAGATCCATGTAGTTTGTGGCGTATTCGGATTGCATTGTCTGGCATATTCTCCTTACACCAGAGTTTACGGCACGGGCCGGGAAAATGTCCAGAGCAGCGGGGGCAGGGCGGCTCTGCCGGATTTGCCATTGTCAAACTGGAAAGATGTGAACTGGCCTAAGATGGGATTGTATGGAAGGAGAGCGGAAAACGGGACTCGAACCCGCGACCCCAAGCTTGGGAAGCTTGTGCTCTACCAACTGAGCTATTTCCGCAAAATGCAATTATTCCTATTATTGCTATGTTTTTTAAAATCGTCAAGTCTGATATGCAAGAAAACCGCGATGTGGCCTGATTCGATCATAACCCATGTATATATGAATGGAGTACTAATTATTAATAGGATTTTTGTATTTATCATAATATTGACAACGGGGTTGTAAATTTTTATACTCTGCCGAATAGCCGCCACAGCCCGTGAAGCCAGCTTATTGTGATTGCGGGAGGCGAGCGACTCTGAAAAGGCAGTTCTAAGATGTCTGCTATGAGTTCCACCATAATGATGGGGCTTATTTTTTTTGCCAAATCGGATCCTCTTTCATCCAGGGTTCCCCGCGCACATCATTCTCAAATTAAATGTTTCAAACGCGGTTGTTGCAAGAGCGTGTTTTTTAGCGGTGATTCCACTGTTCGGAGGTGCGATTCATGTCAGAGATTCTGATTGCAATTGCACTTCTGTTCGTCAGCGGTTTGATTGCCGCAGCCCTGGGCCGTTATGACAGGCTCGCGCTTGGCGTCGGGACTCTGGGCAGCGCCGCGGCCTGCGCCATTGGCCTGTTCGGCTCTGTCAAGGCGTTGCTTGAGGCGCAGGAAACCGCATACCGGTATTTGTGGACACTGCCGGTTGGCGAGTTGCACTTTGCTGTTGATGCGCTGTCCGCATTTTTTCTCATTTGCATATTTCTGGTGAGCGGCCTTTCCGTAGTCTACGGCGGCGGTTATTTGAAATCGTACATTGGAAAGCAGAAGGTAGCGCCGGCTGTTTTCTGGTTCAGTATTCTGGTGGCTGCCATGGCCCTGGTTGCCATAGCCCGGGACGGGATTCTGTTTCTCATCGCATGGGAGGCCATGTCTTTCGCCTCATTTTTCCTGGTGACTTTTGAAAGTGACCGCGAAGACGTGCGCCAGGCTGGAATATCGTACTTGATCGCGTCGCACCTGGGCGTGATGTTCATCTTCACATTGTTCGTGCTCCTGGGCGGACATTCCGGGAATTTCAATTTCAATGCATTCCAGGCAACAGTTGGCGCTGAGCCCGCGCGTTTCGCGAGTCTGTGCTTCCTGCTCGCGGTTGTGGGATTCGGGGCCAAAGCGGGTTTTTGGCCCATGCATGTGTGGCTTCCCGATGCGCACCCGGCAGCGCCGAGCCACGTGTCCGCTGTGATGTCGGGCGTGATGATCAAGATGGGTATTTACGGGCTGCTGCGCACCCTGACGTTTCTGGGCGCGCCGCCCCTGTGGTGGGGAACCACTCTGATAATAATCGGCGCGGTTTCAGGAATTTCGGGCATTATTCATGCATTGGCCCAGCACGATTTAAAACGCCTTCTCGCATACAGCAGTGTTGAAAATATGGGAGTCATCGTGCTCGGTCTGGGTCTGGGACTTGTGGGCCAGAGTTTGGGTAATCCGGCCATTGCATTCCTGGGATATGCGGGCGGGCTTTTGCATATCCTCAATCATGGATTATTTAAAAGTCTTCTGTTTATGGGTGCGGGCAGTGTGCTTCACGCCACAGGCACCAGAGCCATCGACACACTGGGCGGCTTGTTCAAAAAGATGCCGCACACGGGCCTGCTGTTTCTCATCGGCGCTGTGGCCATTTCGGGGCTGCCGCCTTTGAATGGATTTGTGAGCGAGTGGATGATTTATGTAGGCGCTTTCACCGGGGCGTCCACCGGAACCACGCCTTCCGCACTGACTGCACTTATCGTGCTTCCGTGCCTGGCGCTCATCGGCGGGCTCGCCGCCGCATGTTTTGTCAAAGTGTTCGGCATGGTGTTTCTTGGCGAGCCCCGCTCTGAAGCGCCCGCCAAAGCCCACGAAATGTCCCTGTCCATGCGAGCGCCAATGATTGCAGGCGCTGTGATTTGTGCTGGAATCGGCCTGTGGCCCACGGGCGCTATTGCGCTTGTCCGGCCCGCTGTATCATTTATCGGCAATATCCCGGCGCCGTTTTCCGCGGTTCCGGAATCCCTTCTCATGATTCGCTGGATCGCCCTGGGGTTCCTGGGTCTTGTGGCCGTGCTGTTCGTGCTTCGCAAGGTATTGCTGGGCGGGCGGGAAGTCACGCAGAGCGGCACCTGGGGCTGCGGCTACGCCGCGCCCACGGCAAGGATGCAGTATACCGGTTCTTCATTTTCCGACCCGCTGCTTATTCCCTTTGAACTCGTGCTTCCCGCAACAGAGATTGCTGAAAAGCCCCAGGGATGTTTCCCGGAAAAAGTTACGTATAAAAAGCATTACGGGGATATGGTGGTGGAAAAATTCCTGCCGCCGATCTCCCGCTGGATCATGGCCGCGCTCGCCGGGTTCCGGATCATTCAGCAGGGTCGCCTGCAGCTTTACTTCCTTTATATATTGGTTACATTAATGATTCTTCTGGTGTGGCAAATTCTGGGGGGAGGTGTTTGACATGGTCTTGAACATTGTCCTCCATATCGCACTTCTCCTCATTGTTCCGCCCCTGATGCTTGGCGTGATAAACAGGACCAAGTCCATTTTTGCAGGCCGGGTGGGGCCACCCATTCTTCAGCCGTATTTCGATGTCATCAGATTGCTGCGCAAAGGCGCGGTATACAGCCGCACCACCACTTGGGTTTTCTACTTTGGCCCCATGGTATCCCTTGCCGCCGCGCTGTGTGCGGGCATGCTGATCCCCATGGTTTCAGCCACGTCTCCCCTGGGTTTTACGGGCGATATTATTCTGTTCGCTTATTTGCTTGGCCTGGGTCGCTTCTTCACCATGGCCGCGGCTCTGGATACAGGGTCGGCTTTTGAAGGCATGGGCGCCAGCCGCGAAGCCGCGTTCTCCGCATTTGTGGAACCTGCGCTTTTTATGACGCTCGCCATCATCTGCATCAAAGCAAACAGCGTGGCTTTCGGCGGTGTATTCGGAAACCTGCCCTGGTCCTCCTGGGGGTTTGGGCATCCTATCTATATCGCGGTGGCTGTTGTGCTGTTCATCATCATACTCACGGAAAATTCTCGAATCCCCGTGGATGATCCCAATACACACCTGGAACTGACCATGATCCATGAAGTCATGGTTCTGGATCACAGCGGCCCTGACTTCGCTTATATCATGTACGGAGCAGCCGTGAAGCTTTTCGTCATGGGATCGCTTCTGCTGCACATCCTGATACCGATTCCTGCGGCAGGCGGTTTTGTTGGCGCGGCCATGCTTCTTGGCGGCGAAATCGTGCTGGCCGTGCTCATCGGCGTCGTGGAATCCGTGATGGCCAGGCTGCGCCTGCCTATGGTGCCTCAGTTCATTATGGGCGCGTCTGTGCTGGCCCTGCTGGGACTGGCTGTTCTGTTTGCGCGAGGTGTCTCATGACGCAATATTCTGATTTCCTGTTGCTGATAATTCTTGCGCTGAACATGTATATCGTGGCCACAGGCAATCTGCTGAGTGGAATCAAAGCCATGGCTTTTCAGGGCATGGCCCTTGCTTTTCTCCCCCTGGTCCTGTGGGGCTATCACATGCAGGGTGCGGTTATCCACATTCTTCTTATCACTGTGAGCACACTGGGCATCAAGACATTCCTGATCCCGTTTTTGCTTTTCCGATCCGTTAAAGAAGCCAATGTCACCAGGGAAGTCGAGCCGTTTGTAAGCCTTCACCTGTCCATTCTCGCGGCCTCGGTCATCGCCGGCATTTCGTTCTGGCTGGCGCACGTCATGCCACTGCCCGTGGCCGCGTCTTCGCCCCTGCTGCTGCCCGTGGCCTTCGCCACGGTGCTTATCGGGTTCCTGATCCTGGTCAGCAGAAAGAAAGCCATTACGCAGATTATCGGTTACCTCATGCTTGAGAACGGGATCTTCATCTTCGGCCAGTTGCTGGCCGAGTCCATCCCGTTCCTGATTGAAATGTGCATCCTGCTGGACCTGCTCGTAGGCGTACTGGTCATGGGAATCGCCATCCACCACATCAGCCGGGAATTCGATCACATAGATACGGAACTGCTGTCGGACCTTAAGGATTGATATGATGCTGCCCTGGATAATTATTCTGCCTGCAGTCCTCGGGCTCATGGCTTTTTTCACCCGGAGCGTGAAGGCGTCGCTGGCCATCCTGATAAGCGCGGCGGCCGTGCATGTTTACGGGACGTTTACGCTGTGGTCGGACCCCGGCGCCCAGGTTGGCGTGCTGCTCAAGCTTGATTCCATGGGCCTGTTGTTTCTGACCATTTTGAGCGTGATCTTCGCGGCGGCCGCGCTTTACACAATTCCCTATTTAATGCATGAAAACCGCGAGCACCCGGTGGTGACCACCCGGTTTGTTCCCTATATGATTCTTTTTCTTTCAGCTATGACCATTGTCACGGTATCGGACAACCTGGCTTTGATGTGGGCCGCGGTTGAGGGCACCACACTGGCCAGCGCTCCCCTTGTTTATTTCCACCGCCGCAAGGAATCCCTTGAGGCCACGTGGAAATACCTCATCCTGTGTTCCGTGGGTATCGCCGTGGCTTTGCTGGGAACGTTCTTCCTGGTTATCGCGGCCTCGGGCTCGGAGAACGCCACACCGGGACTGACGCTCACGGCTCTGATGAACGCGGCGCCCGGCATGTCCCGCCCCTGGTTGAAAGTGGCGTTCGTACTCGCACTGGTTGGCTACGGAACCAAGATGGGCCTGGTGCCATTCCATACCTGGCTGCCGGATACACACAGCCAGTCCCCGTCGCCGGTTTCGGCCCTGCTTTCCGGGGCACTGCTCAACTGCGCTTTCCTTGCCATTCTCCGTTTCTATCAGGTTTGCATAGCATCCGGGAATTATGCTTTTGCGCAGACATTGCTTGTGATTCTCGGATTCGCATCCCTGGGCGTGGCCGCGGCGTTCATGGTGGGGCAGGCGGATTACAAGCGCTTGTTCGCATACTCCAGTATTGAGAATATGGGCATCATGGCAATTGGCGTGGGCCTTGGCGGCAACGCGATTTACGGGGCCATGTACCATGCAGTGAACCATGCCGCGTGTAAAGCCGGCCTGTTCTTCCTCGCCGGTAATGTGCTTATGCATTACAAAACCACTCTGGCTGCTGATGTCAGAGGAGTGTCCCGGCGGCTTCCCCTGACCGGCGCTCTGCTGGCGGGCCTGTTCCTGGCCATTGGCGGCACACCGCCCTTTGGTTCTTTCTGGAGTGAGTTTGTGATATTCCAGGCCACGATTAACAGCGCGCATCCCTGGCTCGGCGGCGCGTATCTGGTTATGCTCGCCATCGGGTTCCTGGGAATGGGCGGGGTGTTGCTTCCCATGCTGCAGGCCCCTGCGGAAAAAGATACAAAGGTCCAAAAAGAAAACGCACTTACTATTCTGGTTCCCTTGGTAATGGCTGCCGCGGCCCTGGGACTCGGTTTATACATTCCTCCGGTTATGGCGGACCTGCTCCACAGAGCCGCCAGCCTGCTGGGAGGACTCTGATATGAAAAATTCCGGCAAAGATATGAGTGCGAAAAAATATCTTTCACAAGCGGCATGGGGCGAAAACAGTTTCGCCACGGCAATTGCCAGCGTGCCCAATATTTCCCCGGCCGAGTTCAAGGATGTCTGCGTTGCACTTTGCGCCACAGGTATCCGCCTTGCCGGCATGTGCACATTGCCGCAGGCAAACAGGACAAATACAAAAGGGTACGATATTGTTGCGGTTCTGGCCGATGACAAGCTGGGGAAAATCGGGTTGATTCGGACATATATAATAGATGACAACAGTTATGTGGTTATGACCCCGGAACTGCCCCAGGCTCATTTGTTTGAACGCGAACTTCTGGAAAACCACGGTATCAAGCTCAACGGGCACCCCTGGCCCAAGCCCGTCAGAAAACATAATGATCTGGAAAAGAATCCCAAAAAATTCGATCCCCATCCGTTCCTGTTTATGGAAGGGGAGGGCTGCCACGAAGTCGCGGTAGGACCGGTGCATGCCGGGGTCATTGAGCCCGGCCATTTCCGGTTCCAGTGCCACGGCGAAATCGTAGCTCACCTGGAAATTCAACTGGGATACCAGCACCGGGGCGCGGAAGCCCTTTTCGTGAAATCCAATCCAGCCCGGCGCCTGGCCATCGCAGAATCCATTTGCGGCGACACGGCCATGGGCCATTCCATGGCCTACTGCATGGCCCTGGAATCTTTGGCTGGAATAGAAGCCCCGCCGTATGCACAGGCCGCGCGCGGCATCGCCCTGGAACTGGAGCGCATGGCCTGGCACGTGGGCGACATGGGCGCGCTGTGCATTGATATCGGGTTCCAGCCCGGCGCTTCCTTCTACGGCCGCCTGCGCGCGGTTTTCCTCAACCTGCTCATGAGGACATCGGGCAACCGTTTCGGCAAAAGCCTTATCATTCCAGGAGGCGTCCGCATCGGGTTCAGGGAAGACGAACGTAAAAATGATCTTGAACTGCTCGCACTTGCAGAACGGGATCTTATTGACACAAATGATACGGCCATGGGTTCATCAACCGTGTGCGCCAGGTTTGAAAACTGCGGCGTGGTCACGAACGAGACAGCCGAGACAATCGGCCTGGTGGGGCCCGCGGGCCGGGCCAGCAACTGCAACCGCGACGTGCGCCGCGACCACCCCTTCGGAATTTATCGCAAAGCAAAGATGCCCGTGGCCCTGTATGAACACGGGGACGTGATGGGCCGGTACATGATTCGCTGGCTTGAAACCATGAACTCCAGCGCCTTTGTTCAGGAACACCTTGCAAGCATCCCGGACTCCCCGCTCAAAACCCCCATGGCAGCCCTGCGTGCGGACAGTATCGCCGTGGCCATGACCGAAGGCTGGCGCGGCGAGATTGTCCATATCGCCACAACAGACAAGGCCGGGGACCTGTCAGGGTACAAATTCGTGGACCCGTCTTTCCACAACTGGTTCGGCCTGGCCTGGGCTCTGCGCGATAACGAAATTTCAGACTTTCCGGTGAACAACAAAAGCTTCAACCTTTCCTATGCCGGGTACGACCTGTAAGTAATTTGTGTTCGTGGGAGAATCAACATGCTGAAGATACTGGCGACCCGCCTCAAACAGGGACACCGTACCGTTGAGTATCCGCGTAAAAATTCAGAGCTTACAGAGCGTTTCCGGGGCCGCCCCCTGCTTTATCCAACAAAATGCCAGGACGCTTGCAGATCCTGTGTGGACGCATGTCCTGTTGATGCCATTGCAAAAAATCCGCTGACAATCGATCTCGGCAAATGCCTGCTTTGCGCAAACTGCATGGAAGCGTGCCCCAGCGGCGCTATTGCGTTTTCTTCAGAATACGAGCGCGCGGCCCGCACCAGAGAAGGTCTGATGGTGACTGGAACCGATTCCATGCACCCAGCGCCCCTTGATAAGGATATGAGGAAATTGCTGGGCCGATCCCTGAAATTGCGCCAGGTGTCGGCCGCGGGCTGCAATATCTGCGAAGGGGAACTGGTGGCCACCGGGAATATCGAATTCGATATCGGCCGCCTGGGCATACAGTTCGTGGCTTCGCCGCGGCATGCAGACGGAATCCTTGTTACAGGGCCTGTGTCCACGAATATGGAGTACGCCCTGCGCCAGACATATGAAGCAACACCTGCGCCCAAAATTGTGATCGCGTGCGGCTCGTGCGCCATCAGCGGGGGGCCATTTGCAGGGTCCAGGGAAGTGCGCGGCATTCCCAAAGATATCCCCATCGATCTTTTTATTCCGGGCTGCCCGCCCCATCCGCTCACCCTTCTTGATGCCATTCATCGGCTCATTGGCGGCCGCAAGTCCGGTTGAATGAATGATTTGCCGATTTCCTTCGCTTGAACCGCATTTGCCTCGCGATGGAATGCCATGTCCATCCGTGCAATGTTTTCTTGTAATTGCTCAATTTTTTAGTATATTAATGAATTGGATAATTAGAAAAGTTTCTGCAGCAGATTGGTTCTCCTGTTGTCCCAAATTTTATTAGAGAGGTCAATTGATGTTAGCGAGAAATATCAAACTGTCCTGGGCAAAGTATGAAAAAATCAATATCGCCGAGATCGAACACGACCTCGGCCGTTTTTTTGTAAGGGAACTGAAAAATACCCCCAAACATATCATCATCGACGCCTACGTGTGCAGCGACGCCAGAAACCATTTCGTCAGACAAGTGCTGACACATATTCCCTATGTGAATGTGCTTAATTCGGCAGGCAATGTTGTCTACAGCCCGCACGAGAGGCCCTCGATCATTATTGCTCATGGCGACTCCGGATATAAGGGGTGCGGCGCTATAGACTATTCATTTGAACATTCCGAAGAAGATGAGTTGGGATATCCATATATTGCCGAGTTGGAAGCAGACCCGTTGCAAAATGCCAAAGAACAATTGAAACAGATTAACCCCGAATGGCGTGCGGGCATCGTGTATTTCAATCACCAGGATGGGACCGTGGAGCTGGTGGACGGGGACTATAATAAGTATGGCATAGGCATCGCATTGTTTTCCGAATTGAAAAAAACGCTCAGGTCCGGTTTCACGGACAAAGAACTTAAGCAAATGGCTTCCGGGCAAAATCCGGAAATAATTTTCCTGAACAATATTTATTCGGATCTCACCGTGTTTAATTTCTTTGAGATTAACCTGCAGCGGGATAGCTTTCATGGAATTATTCATGATTCTCTGAAATACGCCATGGAACATTCGCTGCGCGGCACCGGAAGCTTCAAGGACACGCAGGTCTGCGTCATGGCTTTTCGCAGGGATGAGCCCATACCCGAAGAACTCCAGTATCTGCTGAACAGGGAACGGTTTGTCCGGGACTACATCAACCGAGGCGGCAAGATTTATATAGTCACGGTTGGCGATCTGCCAAGCACAAAAGCCGTATATCGCATCAAGAAAAAAACTAAAACTATTAAAAAAAATGATGTGAAAAAAGGCGGGGATAATACCCCGGCAACATCCGTGTAAACGGGCTTGACGTTTGCTTCGCGCACGTCGGTTTAAATCATTGATATCTGCAATTTGTGCCTGTGCTTTTAAAGAGCTATTGTGGTATAATGCTTTGGTTCTCATTGAAATATTCAGCGCAGGGAGATGGCCGCGATGATATCGGAATTACTTAAAGGCAATAGGAAATTTCGGGAAGACGTATTCCTGCCGGAACATCTCGAGAGGTTTGCGTCGGGACAGCATCCGCAAATATGCTGGATCGGATGTTCGGATTCGCGTGTGCCAGAAACCCTGGTAACCGGCACCGGCGACGGGGATCTGTTTGTACATCGCAATGTGGGGAATATGGTTCCCACGCACCAGGCCGAGATGGGCGCGGTGTTGGAATACGCTGTGGAAGTGCTGCATGTGAAGTTGATTGTCTTGTGCGGACACTACGGTTGCGGAGGGCTCACGGAACTATTGCGCGGCGTGGATCACCGCACGCACATCGGACACTGGCTCAGGAACGGTGAAGAAGCATTGAACCGGTTGAAGAAGAGGCCGGATTTTGAAGGCATGGCCGAGAAGAAGGCGTTAAAGCTTCTGGTTGAAGAAAATCTGCATGTCCAACATGCGCATGCCATGACATATCCGTTCGTGCGGGCCGCGGTCAAGAGCGGTAAATTGAAAATCCAAATGCTTGTGTACGATCTCGAAACCGGACGCCTCAAGAAGCTGAAAGAATCTCGGGGCTGATAGGATTTTCCATGATGAACAATTTATTGGCAATTTGCTGTTTCCACAGTATTTCTATTGTGTGGAATCCTCCCGCGGACTGACTATTATAATGTATTGAGAATTAAGACTGCGGAGGGTCTGTGATGCCACGTTTTATTACTGACGATTGTGTCGCATGCGGTGCGTGCGAGGCCGAGTGTCCCGAAGAAGCTATTCATGAAGGCGATCCCAAATATATTATTAATCCCGATGCATGTGTGGACTGCGGCGATTGCGAAGAAGTCTGTCCCAATGACGCGATTGTTTCACAGTGAAGCAGTGGTTGTGCTGCTGCCGCGACACCGGTCATGGAAATGTTGGTTCCTGATTGATATAAAAGCAAAAAGCCTGCACCCAGGCTTATACTCTTGATTATGCGGATATGAATACACGGTACATGCTGCGGCTCATGGGGGCTGCTGTATTGCATTGATCTAATTTCCCGATCTTGTTTAAAAATTCACGAACAGGTAAATATAGAATTAAGAGCACATTAGAAAAGCAGGCTCCCACGCCCAGGGACACAACAAATAGAACTGAGGAGAGAGATCATGAAAACCATGCGATGTGTTCTGCTTGTGGCGATAACTGTGGCGACGGCCGGGCTTCTCAGTTCCTGCGGCGGGGGCGGATTTTCAACAGGCGTTGAGCAGCCTGCTGCCATGGAAAATGCTGCCGAGTCTGTTCCCCGGCTTGTGGATGCGCCCGAAACCACGGCTGCCCTGGCGGCCCTGGCCAGCGGTGAATCGCTTTATGAAGAAAATGAAGATGATTTTAAAAGTATCGATGCCGGAGCACTGGATGTTGAAGATGATGACGCGGATCTCATGCAGGCCATGCGTAAAGTGCAGCAGGTCCCTCCCGCGGGTGCCTCGGGCGGACCAAGCGTGAATGATTATTACGTGCCGGCCAATGCTTTTGACGGCAATTATAAATCCTGGTGGGCCGGCAAAGTGGATGCAAAGAAGTGGGACCTGTTTTACGGGTTTGAAGCCACACATTATCTGGATTCCTTGAATCTTAATTTCTACGGTTCCGACTATATTCCCGGCAAAGTATACATTTATGTGAGTGCGGATGGCCGCAATTGGGAGCGCGTGGCAAAGCTCAAGGATAAAAAGAAGGAACCGTTCAACCCGGATGTGGTTGTGTCCCGTAATGTGCGTTATATCTGGATTCGCATGCAGGGCAATCCCCGCTCCGGCTTTCCCCTGGTTCGCGACATTGGGTGGATGCCCTATGCCGAGCGTGTGGGAGCCTATGCGGCTCCGGGCTCTGATGATAACTGGTACTTTGCATCCAACATGTTCGATGGGAATGCTGAAACCCTGTGGGCGGGCGAACCTGCAGCCGGGGAATGGAATGTTTATTATGGATTTTCCGAGTCCCGGTTCATCGGTGTGGTGGCCGTAGATTTGTTCAGCGTAAATCACAGGCCTGCAGATATGGAACTATTTGTAAGCGCCGATGGCGAAGCCTGGGAATCTCTGGGCTCATTCGGCAGCGTGTGGCCCCCGGCCAAATTCGCTGGAAGGCAGGCGAAGTATTTCAAAATCACCATGACCGGCAATCCGCCCAGCGGTTATCCTGTAGTCAGGGAAATTACATACGATCTGCCCGCGGGAGCATTCTCGGCGCCCGACGAGAATCCCGTGTCCTGGCCCGCGGCCAATGCATTCGACGGCAATCTCAACACCTGGTGGGTGGGCCGTCAGCAAGCCGGAGCCTGGGATGTATATTATGGCTTTGCCGCCCCTGCCGCCGTGGGCACAATCACCGTCAATTTCTATAGTGTTAACCATATGCCCCGGGCCATGGAGCTGTACACCAGCAGCGACGGCATTGTGTGGACGCACGCGGGAGCCTTTCCGGCCGGCGCTACGCCCACCCTGGCGTTGAACAGCACGGTGAAGTATCTGCGGTTTTCCATGCAGGGGAATCCCATCGTGGGTTATCCGCTGGTCAGAGACATTATGTGGTGATAATTTTTCCGCCGCGTACTGTGCTGTGCGCGGCGTATATTTAATTTGAAGTGTTGGGTTCGTAACAGGCTAATCGGAGAAATTCAAAAGGATTTTGAATGCGTCTGTTTTTTGGGCGTGTTCAAATGCGGGCAGGGCGTCTTTGGCTGGGTATGTAGCGTCGATTAGCGGAGTGGGGTCAATATCGCGGCCACGCAGAGCATTGAGCGCGGGTGTGAAGGGGCCGCAGCGGGATCCCAGCACGGTAATTTCATTCACAACCCATAGTGAAGAGTCGATTTGCGGTTTTTCGTGATATGTGCTTTTGAGCACGATGGCGCCGCGTGGCCGCACAAGGTCTGTGGCCGCCGCCAGGCCCCAGGGTGAGCCGCTGCATTCCACCACAATGTCGAAACTCTGATGCTGCTGCGAGGAGTAGAACGCGGTGCGCACATTCATGGTTTTTTGAATGCGCGCCATTTTGTCTTCGTGTTTACCCAGGAGGATGACGCTGTCGGACACAGTGCCGAGCACGGCCGCGGCCAGGGCGCCGAGTTTGCCGTCGCCAATGACCGCGATGCGGTGTTTCATGCGCACATCCATCTGTTCGAGGATTTCATAGCAAGCGGCCAGGGGTTCGGTGAACACGGCTTTGTTGTCGGGAATGGATTTGTGGATTTCGAACAGGTTGCGGATGGGCGCCGTGAGGTATTCGGCGAACGCGCCGTCGCGGCCCGCAATGCCGGTGACGGTGCGGGTGGGGCAGTGCCGCCCGAGCCCGCGCTTGCAGTAATCGCACGCACCGCAGGCCGCGTTGATTTCGCCAACCACGCGCCGGCCCAGCCAGCGGCGGTTTGCGCATTCTTCCACCACACCCACGAATTCGTGGCCGGGAATGCCGGTGAAGCCCATGTATCCGCGCACGATTTCCACATCTGTGTTACAGATGCCGGCCAGGCGTACGCGCACCAGGGCTTCATCCGCGCGGGGCCGGGGTTTTGGCCGGTCCTCCAGGTTGAGTTGTCCGTTGAATGTGAGCGCCAGCAAAGGGCTATCCTGCCTCGGTGGCGGGCGGGCGTTTGCCCTTTTTGTTTTTGTCCGTCTGTTTGATGAGCATATCCGGGAAATTAGTGATTATGCTGTCCACTTTGAATTTAATCATCTGCTTCATGGACAGGGGGTCATTAACCGTGTAAACGTTTACTTGCAGGCCAAGTGCGTGGGCCTGGGTTACCATTTCTTTGGTCACGAGTGTGTACTTGGGGTTAATGGCGTCCGGGTGGCAGGCTTCAATAATTTCATTCAAATCCATGGGGTCGCCGAACAGGGCGCCTGTTGCGATGGCCGGGTCCAGTTTCTTGATTTTCGCAAGGTATTCGTGGTGGAAGCTGGACACGATGACCTTGTCTGTCATTTCATGTTTTTTAACCAGCTCCACGATCTGCTCCTCGCACCCCGCGCCTTTGATTTCGATATTGACCATGATGCGGTGCTTGGCCCATTCCAGAACCTCGTCCAGAGTGGGCACGCGCTCGCCAGCAAATTCCTGCTTGAGCCATGCCCCTGCGTCGAGTTGTTTGATCTGCTCAACGGTCATGGTTTCAATGGAACCCTGGCCGTCCGTGGTGCGGTCCACGTCCTTGTCATGTATGACAACGAGGTGCCCATCCGCGGACATGTATACATCCAGTTCAATCATATCTGCGGATTGCGCATGGGCCATGCGGAACGCGGCCATTGTGTTTTCCGGTGCATAGCCGCTGGCACCGCGGTGGCCCACCACCATGACGCTGCGTCCCACCGGTGATTCCAGGGCCAGGGCCGGCAGCACGGCCAGCAAGGATGCTCCGATAAGCAGAATGTTCGCGATGATTTGTTTCATGACGCCTCCGTGGGCTGCCCCGGACTCGCTGGGGCTCGAAGTTTCATTTATGTATCTCCATTATAACGGCTCTTTGCATGGCCGTAAAAACCTTAAGCCGCAATTTCATTTGACGGGATTTGTCAAACCAGGAGTTTCAGGAGGATGTATGCATATCGCCATTGGCCGCGAACCAGCAAACTGAAACTGAGGCGTATCCGAGGATTACAGCCATCACGGGCAGGCCGGAATCATTAAGAATGTAACCGGCGATCGATGCGGCAATGCAGGCCGCAGCGCCAGCGGCCACGCGGGGCCGTGCGCCGAGCATGGCGCGCACGCGGCTGCCGGGTTTGTACCACGCCCAGGCCAGGAGGCCTATCACGCTCGCGAAAATTGCAGGGTAAACCGTAGCGCGCACCACGTTCCGGTGGATGGCGAGTTTGCGCAGAAAGATGTCCCACAGGTACCCGACGCCCTGGGATTGGGTTTTGCTTACAGCGCTGGTGACATGGGTCGGGTGGGCGGCGCCCGGGAATTTATGCACAAGGATGAGCAGCGCCGTGAAAGCAGCCAGGGCCAGCAGGGTGAGGAGTACGTGGCGTAAGCCGAAGCGCCGCCCCCCGGATAGTATGGACAGCACCATCATGGCTGTAACCGCGGTGAGCGCTCCGCCGCTGTTTGCGCCCAGGCGCGGGAATCCCACGACCACGGCTGTGAGGAACAAAATGGCGGCGGCGGTGAGAGCCGCGCGGCGCGGGGGCCAGTTGCTGTTGCTGATGAGTACGGCTGAGGCCATTGTGGCTGCGCCCACCACCACGCCCATGCCTTCATTGCCAAGCCCGTAAAAGCGTTTGCCGGAAATTAGGGAGAAACTGAAAATGTTGGCCGTGTTGAGTCCCCACCCGAGGGCCAGATCCAGAGCCACAAGCACTGGCGGCGCGCACAGCGCTGTGACAAGCGCGGCCGGGCGATTGCGGAAAAGCAAAAGCAGGATGATTCCAGCGCTCAGGGAAGCCCCATAAGTGACTGCGAATGAAACCAGCACCGAGACCCGCGGCGGGGTCACTGCCGGCAGCAGCAGGCACGCGGCCGGGAACAGGATGACCGTGAGTGCAACGAGGCGCAGAAACACGCGCATGGCGCGGTTGCGCTGCACGCCGGGCCACAGGAGGAATGCACCGGCCAGGACCACGGCCAGCAGGTGCAGGGCGCCGTACACGGATTGGCCGGGCGCGCGGAACCTGTCCACGCTGCGGGTGCGGCGGTTGATATCGGCCACGAAAGAGGCAGGGTCTTTTTTATGGGGCAGAACGGCCATGGGTTTTCCGGTCATGCCCGAGGGTATTGGCAGGCCGAGCAGGGTCAGCACTGTGGGAGCTACATCGATATTGGCCACAAGGCCGCTGTGCCATGTTGTGTCGGATGTGAGCACGCCGCGAGGGATGGCCGGGCCGGAAAGAATCACGGGTGAATTCTGCGGCTTGTCTTCAATGGCTTGCTGTCCGGTTTCGGGTTTGCGCGCGGGTGTGTCATTGTAGGGCGCCACGAGCAGCAGGGCAGCGCCGGGGGGCTCCGCGGCATCCAGCCCCAGTTCCTGAATTAAAGCGCCCAACAGGGCGTCGGCCCGGTCCAGGGCCATGAGCACTGCCGGTTCGGGTTGCTGATCCCCCTCGGATTCCACGGGGATGTAGTGTGCTTCGGCGCTGGCGGTTCCACCGAAATACACTCCCACCACCGAGCAGCGCTCCAGGGCGTCGCGCACAGGGGTGAAAAAATCTGCGGTAGTGCTGTTCTCTGCGGGCATGGGTTGGGGCAGGGTGTTGCCTATGGATGCGTAAGGGATATTGCCACTCTGGTTCATGAGCGCAAGGGTCATGGATCGGTAAATCACGGGCTTGCCCTGAATTACGCCGCTGTCGTCATAGGAAATGAGCGCGGCGCAGGTGTCGTTCTGTTCCAGTGTCTGCGCCAGCATGCCGGGGGTTACGGAATACTGATAGGTTTTGTTATGTTCGGTGATGGTGTTGAAGGACGGAACATGGAGGCTGTGCAAACGGCCCGCGGAACCGTTTGCGCGCACGGCGCCGGCGCCGGGCGGGGTGAGCCCGCGGCTGCCCGCGCCCAGGGCCAGGTGCGCCTCGGCCGGGTTGCGCGGCGTGAGCGTCGCCGTGTTCATTACTCCCACGGCGCCGTACTCGGCCAGGCGGTCGATATTGGGCGTGTACGCGGCTTCGATATCCTCCCAGGTTACCTGGTCCATGGCGAAAATGACCACCTTGTCCACAACGGGCAGGGCCATGCGCTCCTTGTCTCTCACCCGCTGCGGAGGACCCGCCAGAGCCGCAGATGCCGTAATGCAATATAAAACAACAATGGCAAAGCGCAGGGCATTGCGGAAAAGGGATGGCGGCTCGGAATTCCGCCCCACGGTGTGTGCAGGTTTTTTGAAAAAACGCATCAAGGATCGCTCTGTTCGCCAGCGTACAAATGCATTCTGCATTTTACACGCATTTGATTCTTTATATATGTTACTTCTTTAATGGATTTAGGCAATGCATGGGATGTTTCTGCGCCTCTGTCTTGCCGACATTTACAATTAATGCTCTAAGAAGTATGATACACAATAATCTTGCGGCTATGTTGGCCGCAGGTCGAGAATTCATTGTTTGAAGGAGTTTTTCGTGTGAGCGATGCAGGGGACACAGCGCTTGAGATGCGCGGCATCGTCAAGGAATTCCCGGGCGTGAAGGCGCTCAAGGATGTGACGTTTTCATGCCGCCGCGGCGAAGTGCACGGCCTGGTGGGTGAAAACGGCGCGGGCAAGAGCACGCTCATGAAGGTGCTCAGCGGCGTGCACCCGCACCCCACGTACGACGGGGACATTTTCATCAAGGGCGAGCGCATGCGGTTCACGGGCACGCGCGAGGCCGAGCGCGCTGGCATCGCCATCATCCATCAGGAACTTAACCTTATTTCCGAACTCACCGTGGCCGGTAGCATGTTTCTGGGCCGCGAGCCGGTGCGGCCCCCGTTCCGGTTTATTGACACAAAAAAAATGAACGCGGACGCTGAAAAGTACTTGTCCTCTTTCAATATGAAGATTGATCCCAACACCCTGGTCAAGGACCTGTCCGTGGGCAGGCAGCAGATGGTGGAAATCGCCAAGTCCCTGTCCATCAACGCGGACGTGCTGGTGCTGGACGAGCCCACGAGCGCGCTCACCGAAACCGAAGTGGAGTACCTGTACCAGGTGGTGCGCGGTCTAAAAGTGAAGAATGTGACCATGATTTACATCTCGCACAAGCTCGAAGAAATCTTCGAGATCTGTGACCGGGTCACGGTGCTGCGCGACGGCGAAACCGTGGGTACGTATGACATCGGAGATCTGGACCGGGACAAGCTTGTGTCCCTCATGGTGGGCCGCGATTTGACGAACCTGTACCCGGAGCGCAACGTATCCATGGGTGACGAAGTGCTGCGCGTCAAGGATTTGAGCGTGGCGCATCCGTTCCTTCCGGGTGAGCGCATTGTAAGCGGTGTGAGTTTCAGCGCGCGGCGGGGCGAGGTTCTGGGCATCAGCGGGCTCATGGGCAGTGGCCGCAGCGAACTGGTGACCGCGCTTTTCGGAGCGTTTCCCTCGGACATGCAGGGCGAAGTCTTTATCGAGGGGCGCAGAGTGCAGGTGAAGTCGCCGAGAAAGGCCATCAAGGACGGCCTGGGCCTGGTTACAGAGGACCGCAAACGGTTCGGCCTGGTGCTCATGATGAGCGTTGGCGAGAACATCACCCTGGCGTGCCTGGACACTTTGAGCAAACTGCAGTGGGTTTTGAAAAACAAGGAAATGGAATGTATCGACAGATATTTTCAGGAACTGAACATCAAGGCAGCAAACCACAGAGTGGCTGTGAACACGCTCAGCGGGGGCAACCAGCAGAAAGTGATTATCGCCAAGTGGCTGGCCAACTCGCCCAAGATTCTCATATTGGACGAACCCACGCGCGGTGTGGATGTCGGCGCGCGTTTTGAAATTTATCAGATTATAAACAAGCTGGCTGAAGCGGGCGTGTGCATCATCATGGTGTCGTCTGAAATGCAGGAAGTGCTGGGTATGAGTGACCGCATTCTGGTCATGCACGAAGGGCGGCTCACCGGCGAGTTTTCGCGCGAAGAGGCCACACAGGAGAACATCATGGCCTGCGCCACAGGCACGGCAACCCACCTGGGCGCGGGCTCGGGTGCCTAGACAAATATCTCGCATTTTCCAGGGAGGAAGCACATGAAGAAGAGGAATGTAATCGGCACTACCATCGTGGCGGCGTTGGCGTTTGTTATCTGTGCGGCGCTGGTTCTGGCGCCATCCTGCGCCAAGAAGAGCAGCGGTAAGAAAATTATCGGCGTGTCCCTGCTCAAGGAAAACGACGATTTTTACAAGACCTTGAAAAAAGGCCTGCAGGAAACCGGGGACAAGATGGGCTATGAAATGGTCATCCTGTCTGCGGATTTTGATGAAGACAAGCAAGACAAGAATGTGGACGCGCTGTTGCTCAAGAGTCCCGCGGCCATTGTGATGTGCCCGGTCAATTCCCGCGGCGTGCACACGATCATCAAGAAAGCCACAGCCCAGAAAGTGCCTGTGTTTACCGCGGACATCGCCGCTGAAAAAGGCGACGTTGTTGCGCATATCGCATCCGACAACTACATGGGCGGACAGATTGCGGCCGAGCGCATGGTGGAGCTTATCGGCGAGGGCGGCCTCGTGACCATCATCTACCAGCCCGGCACCGAATCCGTGGCCGCGCGCGTCAAGGGTTTCGTGGACAAGGGCAAGGAACTGGGCCTCACTTTCGTGCAGGACTCAAACGGTGAAGTCATGCAGTACGATGGCAACGACGATCAGCAGAAGAGTGAAGAGAAAGCCAAAACCGCCATCGCCGGCAACCCGGACATCGCCGGCATTTTCGCGGCCAATGACAATATGGCGGCAGGCGCCGAAGCCGCCATCCTGGGCAGCGGACGCGACGACATCATGCTTATCGGTTACGATGCCTCGCCCATGGCGCAGAAGAAAATAGACGGCGGCGGCGTATGGAAAGCCGACGTCATGCAGAACCCCTACGACATCGGCAAGATCACCGTGGAAACCATCGACAAGCACCTCAAGGGTGACAAAGTCGACGCCATTATCGGCGTGGCCGTGAGTCTGTACAGCTCCAAATAAGGCTGTGTCGCGCCCTGTGCGCAGCGCCGGCCAGCCGTTGGGAATAATTGCCTATGAGTAAAAAGAATCCGGTTGTGAATTTTCTGATTGACAATGGCATGTATATCGTCATGCTGTTGCTTTTCGTGTACTTCGCCGCCACGGCTGAAGGATTTCTCACAGCCGACAACCTGGCGCGCATACCGCTGCAGAGCGCGTTCGTCATCCTGATCGCCACGGGCATGACCATGGTGATCATCACAGGCGGCATCGATTTGTCCGTGGGGTCCGTGGTCGCGTTCACAGCGGTCATATTTTCGCTCATCCTCAAGAAGTTTGAGGTGGCCGTGCCCCTGGCAATCCTCGGGGCTTTGGCCGCGGGATCCCTGTCGGGCGCAACCAGCGGTTTTTTCGTGGTCAAGTTTCGCGTGCCCCCGTTCATCGCCACCCTGGCCATGATGACCATTACACGCGGCCTGGGCCGCCTGTTTGCGCAGAATTCAAAAATTTTCATCGAAAGCCCGGGCATTGAGAAGTACAGCGATTTCATCATGGTCAAGGAACTGGCAATCACCCAGGCTATCGGCATTCCGTACCTTGTGATCCTCATGCTGGCGGTGGTCGTAATTTTGGGGCTCATGCTCATGAAGACGCGGTTCGGGCGCTACATCATCGCCACGGGCGGCAACGAGGAAGCATCCAAGCTTTCGGGCGTAAACGTAAACCAGGTCAAGTTTCTGGTGTATGTGATCAACGCGTTCCTGGCCGCGGCCGTGGGCATCATGATGGCCAGCAAGTTCATGAATGGCAACCCCGAGTTCGGGGTCATGTGGGAACTGGACGCCATCGCCGCATGCGTGGTGGGCGGCACCAGCCTCATGGGCGGCAAGGGCAATATTTTCAAAGTGCTGCTCGGCGCATTGCTTATCGGCATGCTGGACAACGGCCTGCTCATTCAGGGCCGCAGCTCGGAAATGATTTACATCATCAAGGGCATCATCATCCTGGGCGCAGTCATTATCGACCAGATCAAGGAACGCTAAGGCCTCGCGCAGTTCGTTTCAGACAATCAAAACTCCCTCCGCGAGAGGGAGTTTTTTTATGGGGTTATTAAAGAGGAGTTTAATTCACAGAGGGTTTTGCAGGAGGCCGTAAGCATTCCAAATGAGAAGGGCATGTCGTTGTTCCTTCTACACCCCGCGATACACATGGCTGTGCAGGTCTGCTACGGACAGTCCGTGGCCGCCATCCACAAGCACTTCATTGGTGACACGGCCCACGCAAAACACGTGGTTCCCAAGCGATAGCCGGCCTTCAAGTGTGAGTTCAATATAGCCCACGCATTGCTCCGGCACAGGAGCGCCGTTATCCGCCAGCTTGTAGGGCACGCCGTTAACGGCGCCATTGTCAATCTCCTTCTGACCTTTGAATTTGTCCATGATATCAGCCTGGTTTTCTCCAAGCAGGGCCAGGGTGAATTTCTTGCCGGTGTCCAGCACCTTGAGGGTGCGGCGGCCCTTTTTGATGGCTGCGCCCACCATAACCGGGTCTCCGGATACCTGGGTCACCCATGATGCAATCATGGTGTTGATTTCGTTCTCATTGGTTACACCCAATACATAGATGCCGTAGTGGAATTTATCAAGTACGTCCGCCATGGGGTTGAGTCTCCTTTCAGTACTGCTTGTTTCTATTAAACACAAAGAGTCTCAATCATGTAAAGGTTCCCCGGTAATCGTGAGCAGGCAGCGGGAACAGCCTATATAAGGAAGCGCTGCACCGGGAGCGAACACCTGAGCTGATGATAATGCTCCTGTGTGCAAAAATGCGCAATGACGCGCCTTTTATATTTGCATGGATAAGGCGTTTGTAAAAATAGAACAATCGAAGACGGAGTTATGCTTTGCCCTGCGCCGGGCGTTTGCTGGTTACGGCGGCGAGCAGAGAGCCTATGGTGATGAACATCATGCCCATCCACAGGAAGGCGATGAATGGTTTACGCAAAGCCTGGAACTGCACGGTTGCGGCGGCGTCCGCCTGTTCTGCGCCATGCATGCCGGGGCTTGCGGAAGGCGGAGCCGGGGCCATGCCCTGGGGTGCGGGGCCGATTGACAGCACTGCGATTTCCGTGTCCGGGTCGAATGATTCCACCTGCCACATGGAGCCGTCTTCAAAGAACAGGTTGAGGGACGTTTTCGGCATGGCGCCCGTGGGGTCGAACCCGATGCTTACGGGCACGGGTTCGCCGCCATCCTGCGAGAGATCCAGGTGGATGATATCATTGCCCGAAGGCCCGGCGTCGTGGCCCGCGTAGGCCATGCTGATTCCATCAACAATTGCGGGTGCGCCCGGGGCAATGGTGAATGTCTCTGTGGGCATGGCGGGTGGTTTCGGGTTTTGCGGGGCCATGGCTCCGGTTTGCGCAGAATCCTGAATATCCGAAGGCTGCGAGTCCACAATGTCGCCGTTCGGGGTTTTGACTTCGAGCACCGCGAATTCAAAATCCGGGTTGCCGGGGTCCACGCTGATGCGCACCACGCTCAAGGTGGTGCCGTCCGGCAGGGAAACGGGTTGTTTTTCAGCATCCTGCTCTATGGCCATGTAGGGAACAGAAAGGTCCACGGATTCGCTGCCGCGCGCGGCCGTGATTTTTACGACGATGCGGTTGTCCTGCATGGCCGTGGTGTCCCAGCCTGTGAGGCGCAGTTGCCATTCGCCCGCTGTCACGGGTGTTTTGCGTCCTACGGCAAGGCCGTCTTCGGCCTCGATCGCAGCCATGCCGCCCGCTGGGTCCTGGCTCTGGAAATGTCCGGTGGGCGCGTTGGTGGTGAGAACCACAGATTGTGTTTCACGGATAATATCGGCCACGGCCACGGATGTGCCGTCGGGCAGGGACACGGACTCTGAGGCGCCGCGGGGGTTGAACGGCAATTCTACAGTGCCGCTCTGGCCGCCCTGTTGCACTTCGAGAATCACGGTTACGAGCCCCATGGTGCGCATATTGTCCGTGTTGAACCCGGACACGCGCACGTCATAGTTGCCGACACGGGTGAAGCCATCCATGCCCACAGTCACGCTGTTGCCGTCCTGTTGGGGGAAATCAATCTGGCGCGGAGCCAGGTAAATGTCACCGAAACCGTAATTGATGATCGCGGGGTGGGTCTGCATGCCGCGCTCGGTGAATGAAAAGTCGATGGACGTGCGGAAAGTGCGGCTGCCGCGGGTTACGTCAATGTATGCGAGCACGCCGTCGCCCTTTTTGTTGTCGCGCACATGCGTTAGCGTATAGGACGCGAGTTTTCCTTTAAAAGCCCGTTCGGAAACAAGAAGCACGTTTTCCTTGATTTCTCCGGCCGAGGACGCGAGGATGCCCCAGAGCATGAAACCCACACCCATGTGAATCAGGTATCCGGCCACATTCCACCGGCGCATCGTGTAGAAGTGCAGGGCGTTGGCCAGGTTGGCGCCGATTACAGCGCCGGCCATGGCAGCGAGCGCAAAGTAAAGAACCAGGGGCGCGCCGGGCTCGGTTACGCCGCGGGCGGAGATGCCGATGAGTAACACTCCGGCGAGCGCGCCCACGCCTGCGAATGCGAACCGTACGGGCTGTTTGAGGCTGCGCGCAGCTTTTACAAATGCGAACGGGCACCACACCAGGAGCGCGGCGGTGAGGAACATTATGAAATAGGATGTCTTGTTGTAATAGGACTGCTCCACGGTGGATGTTCCTGAAAACACTTTGCCGATTACAGGCAGCGAACCAAGGAAGTGCCATTTGGACAAAAGAGGAAGGGTAGTGCCCAGGAGCACGAAGCCCAGGCACATGATCAGGAGCAGGGTGGTCCAGGACAGCATGCGCTTGGCCAGCGTGGGTTCGGCGGGCGCTCCCTCGCGCTGCAGGTTCAGCTTCACCGCAGCCATCACGATCACGGTTGCGCACAGGGCCGCGAAGCCCAGGAAAGAATACAGAATGGGCAGGTACAGATCGCTCTGCTGGAATGAGTGCACCGAAAATTCGCTCATGACGCCGCTGCGTGTGAGGAATGTGGCCAAGAAAACCATGAATATGGCGAGCATGGACAGGACAATATTCCAGAATGCAAAGCGTTTGCCGTTACTCTGGATGATAAGTCCATGAGAGAGCGCGGCGAGCGCGAGCCACGGGAATAGGGACGCGTTTTCCACGGGATCCCAGCCCCAGTAACCGCCCCATCCCAGGATGATGTAGGCCCAATAAGATCCGCAGAAGATGCCCGCGCCCAGAAACGCCCAGGCCACCGTGGACCATGCGCGCGCGGTAGCGGCCCAGCCCGAAAAATCGCCGCGGAAAACCCCAGCGCACGCCAGGGCGAACGGGGCCGCAGCGAACCCGTAGCCCACGAAAACCAGGGGCGGGTGAATGGCCATCCATGGATTGCGCAGCACGGGATTCAAGCCCATGCCGTCGCGGGGCATGCCCGCGGCATTGAGCCAGGTGGCATGCATGGTCTGCAGATCCAGGGGCTGAAACGGGTTGGATTTGACCAGGAAAATGCCGATGATTACGAGCACCACGCTGATCATCATGTACGTGCCGCGCGCGAGTGCTCCGGGTTTTCGCATCAACACAAGCAACAGCGCGGTGAGCCAGTACCACAGCAGGAACGTTCCGGCCTGGCCCGCCCACACCGCGGAGAACCGGTATATGAGATCCAGATCCTGGCCGCTGTTGTCAAAGATGTACTGAAATTCATAATGGCGGCCCAGGAACAAATGGAACAGAGCGATCACCAGCAGGGTAGAAATGATGACCATGGCCCAGCGCAGGGCCGCGCCCGCAGTATCGCGGGACGCCACTTGGTCGTCGGTGCGGAACAGATACAGTGCGAACAGCACCAGGGCGAACAGCAGGGGGCCGTATTGCAGAGCCGCCCAGGAATTCAATAAGAGGCTGGAAATTGTCATGATGCGAGTGGGGTTTGTCCGTTCAGGCGGCTATGAGTCGCCGCCGGATTTTTTCAACATGCCGTCGAGCAGGGTGCGGAACATGGGTTCGGGCACAGCCCCCTCGAAATGGTCGAACTGGTTGTGCTCATCGATCATGAGGTAGAAAGACGGCACGTATTCCACAGGAAATTTATCCCTGAGCGCTTCACCCGTTGTGGAGTCAGTGGATACCACGACAAAATTGACTTTGCCTTGATATTCCTTTTTGAGCTTTTCCACCAGAGGTTTCATTTCTTTGCACACGCCGCATGTGGGCGATGTGAATTCCAGGACCACGGGCTTGCCCTGGAATACCATGGCCAGAGCCTTGTCTTTTTCCTTGCTCTTGAGCCAGTCGGGCAGAAACAAGGCCGCAAAAATCAAAATGATAAGTCCGCCGAAAACGCCGATTTTAACGATTTTTTCCGTCATGTGAACAAGGCTCCAATGCAACAGTCCGTATATTGTAAAAGGAATATCAAGTGATATCAACAAACGGGCTTTGGGTGGTTGCCGCGACAGCAGCGGTATGCCTGCATGCTGTTGTGCTCATTCGCCGTGGAATGAGAGGCGGTGCAGGTGGTGGATGATCCCAAAGGAATCCAGGTATTGCGAAAACGCTTTCACAGGGCTGCCTCCAAGCGGATCAATGCGAAATGAAACGCGGAACGCTCGGTCAAAAAACTGGGCGGGGTGATGGGTTTTGCTGAATGTGAGCTTGTGTGCGCGCACATGGTCCATGGTTGCGGGTTCGGGATCGGAAAGAAAACCACTGTCCGCGCCGGCAACAAGGAATGACTGGTCCACATCGGGCATGGGGCAGTTTTCATCCTGGAGCAGCAGGAGGTAATCCATGCGCGTAATGGCCGGGAATTTGGGTGGCGATGGCATGGCCCCCAGGAAAACCGATCCGGACGGTGCTTTGCCCTCAAGTTCTTCGAACAGCCGTTCGGGCATGATTTCCATTTCCATGCGGAAATCCAGGGTTTCGCATTCGCTGGTCTGCCCCACAGACATGGGTGGTGTGAGATACGACATTTTGGGCTTGGGGTTAAACCCGCGCGTGTAATAAATGGGCATGCCCGTGCGGCGCAGCGCGCGAGACCAAGCGCGCATGGTGTCGATATGTGATAAAAAGCGCCCGGTCCAGCATTTGCAGAATGTGATGCGCCAGGGGATGATGATGTCGCTCATGGACTTGTTTTCCCTTTGTCCGCGAAAAGAATCCCCGGATTTTCAGCCCGGGGCGGATTTTTAAGTTCTCAAAAGAACCAGTCCCCGAAGCGAGAAAAATCGGGGATGGCTTCTGATACCATATTAAGTGATTTTCTTTGATTTCTGTTCCGCCTGTGTTTTTAGTTTTTTTCCGTGCGGGCACAGGGCGAACAGGAAGCAGTCGCCGCACAGGGGTTTGCGCGCATTGCACAGGGCGCGGCCGTGCGCCACAAACTGGTGGCTGACCAGTGTCCATGAGTTCTGCGGGAATAATTCCATGAGGTCGAATTCGATCTTTACGGCGTCGGTGTTGTTTGTGAGGCCCAGGCGTGCGGATACGCGTGTCACGTGCGTATCCACCACCATGCCGGGGATGCCGCAGGCGTTGCCCAGCACCACGTTGGCGGTCTTGCGTCCTACGCCCGGAAGGGCAACGAGTTCGTCCATGGTGCGCGGCACTTTGCCGCCGTGCTTATCAACCATGGCCTTGCCCGCCGCCATGAGGTTTTTGGCCTTGTTGCGGAAAAAGCCTGTGCTGCGGATGTCTGCCATGAGTGTATCGGGATCGGCGCCGGCGTAGTCTGCCGCGGTTTTGTATTTCTTGAACAGATCTTTAGTTACGATGTTGACCCGCTCGTCTGTGCATTGTGCGGCCAGCATGGTGGCCACGAGCAGTTGCAGCGGGTTTTTGAAATCAAGAGTGCACTCGCTGTGCGGGTAGTGCGCATTGAGCAGAGTCTGAATTGCTGCGGCGTGTTCCTTGATCTTTTTGCCGGCCATGTCGCGGTTCCCCTTTGTGTAAAATCACTCCGCTTCCACAATAAAGCCGTAGTAGCGCCCCATCCAGTAGGGCAGCAGATACCAGGTGCCGGGCTGTTGCCAGTCGGCGGCGGTGCGGCGGCCGTCCAGGCGGAACGGGTTCTCGTTCCACAGATGCAGGGTGCGCTCGTCCATGGGCAGCATATCCACGGATTGCAGTTCATCAAAACGGCCTTTTGACTGGTCGAACACAACATCCGCCCGGTGGCTGTTGCGGTGCGGGAACCGGATTCCGGTCAATGGAATGCGCTCAAGCATCCACACGGATTCCTCGAGATCGAAGTCCCCTGGAAATTCCGTGGCGTATATGAAATTGAACAGCGGGTTGTTTTCGGTGCGTTCGATTTCCCAACTTCGCTCCAGGCTGCGGTGATAGTATTCCAGCAGAAAGGGCAGAGTTTCATATTTGAGCAGGGGGTAGTAGGCTAAAAATGCCAGCTCGTCGTCGGAATGATTCCAGATCTGAAGGTGGCTGAGTTTTTGCATCACGGTATTTTTGGCGTACCCGTGTTTTTTGATCAGATAGCGGTACGCGTCAGAGAATTTGGCGTCGCCGTTGATGTGGATTGCGGTATAGAGATATGAAAGAATCTCCAGGGAGTTGAGGCCCTTGAGGAACGGCCCGTCGGTTTTGAATACATCGGGATTCCAGCGTCCCCAGCTCGTGTGCTCGCCGTCCACGTCAATGAGATAAAAATCGTTGTCCACGATGTGGCCCATGATGAGGGCGACCTTGTCGTTGATTTCTTTTTTCTCATCCTTGTCCGCACATACGTCGTAGTAAACTGAGTACACATACATGTGTCCGTCGATTTCATCGGAACTGGTGTCCCCTTTCCAGCGCCATTTTCCGTCACTGGTGATGTGGTCCCATTCTCCGCTGCCATGCGCGTCATCGGGTTTTGCGAATGAACGTGACACGAATCCGGGTTTTTCGTTCACGGTTTCCAGGAACATCATGGCTTCTAGGGATTGGCGAGCTCGCTTTTTAGCCTCAAGGTCGCCGGTAGCGCCATAGCGGTAGCACTCGGCGGCTACATACATGGCGGTCCACAGTCCATCATTGTCGTTGGTGGTGGGCATGCACGAGTTGGGGTCGGCCTCGCGCGCCAGTTGGCAACCTGAGACCAGGCCGTAGCGGTTGTGCTGCTCCTGGGTGAGTTTTGTGAAATAGTCCGCTTTTTCTTCGAGCGACATCATTTTATAAACCACGTGGGACACGCCAGCGGGCGTGCCGAGCCATGCCGTGCCGTCCGGGGCCACGGCCACGGCGTCCACGCGGTCATCGTCAAGGTACTGCGGCCCCTGAAAGTAGTGCCATTCGTAACCGTCATAAAGCGCGGCGCCGATGGTGGTGCCCACCCATAACTGGTTGGGTCCGCCGGGGTTGGCGTGCGTTTCTTCATAGGGACGGAATTTTGGATTCTTGTCCACGGATGCGATGGTCCCGCGCCCGGCCACCGTGATGATGTCCTCATAGGGCAATCCATTGTCTTTGCCCGTGACGTGGTACCACTGGTTTTTGCGGTCAAAGCGCGACAGGCCCGCGGGCGTTCCCATCCACAGCATGCCTGCGCCATCCAGGTACAAGCTCCGCACGTTTTCGTGAATGGGGCCGTCGCCGTTTTTGTCTTTGGTGTAATATGTTGCTTGTTCGTTATCCGATGAAAGCCTGGCCAGGCCCGTGTCGAGTCCGGCCCATAGCACGCCGTCCGGGTCGAATACAACGTCGTTGATATATTTTTTCTCCAGAGTGCGCAGGCGCTGCACATTTGCACCCTGGGCCAGGTACAGCCCGCTGGTGGTCCCCACGGCAAGCCGGTCCCCGCTTGCATCCATCGCGGTCACGGGCAGGCTGATGCCCTCGACGCGCAGGAGCTTGCTGTCTTTTAACAGGAATACTCCAGTGTTCGTTCCGATGGCCAGTCCGTGGTTCATGCAGGCGAGGCTGGTAACACCGGACGCAAGTTGTTTGTTGATGGCGTCGGGTGTTTTCCACGACCCGCCCTCGGAAACGGCAATTCCTTTCTCGGTGCCGACATTCAAAACGCCGTCGCACGCTGCCACCGCGTGCGCGCTGTCGCCGGAAAGAACGTCCGGCCCCTTGAATTTTTCCACGGTGCGCTGGGGGAATTGTCCGGTGACCATGGAGCGTTTCCATTGGCCTGCAGCCAGAGCCTGGTCAGCGTGGAGAAGAAAGAACAGGGTGAGCAGAGTGATGTGTTTGCGTGTCATTAGCATAAGGATCCTTTGATGACTGTTTTATGTGTGAGAAAGCGGCGGGCCAAACCGGAAAAGAATCTCCGGCTCCGCAAAGCATGATGGCGCTAGCGGATAAACCCGGCCGTGTTTATCTGCGCTCACGCTGGAGTTGCATGGCAATTACAACTTTCTGAATCTCGGATGTGCCCTCGTAGATTTCCGTGATGCGCGCGTCGCGGAAGAAGCGTTCCACGGGGTAATCGGTCATGTATCCCATGCCGCCGTGCACCTGCACCGCGTCGTAGGCCACCGCGTTGCACATCTGCGAGCAGAACAGCTTGACCATGGCCGAGTGCTTGGTGATTTTCATGCCGTTATCATCCATCCACGCGGCGTGGTACACCATGAGTCGAGCGGCCTCGATCTGCGTGGCCATGTCCGCGAGCTTGAACTGGATGGCCTGCTGCTTGATGATGGGCTGGCCGAACTGTACGCGCTGTTTGGCGAAATCCTGGCTCATGTGCATGCAACGCTGGGCCATGCCCACGCAGCCCGCGCCCAGGCCCAGGCGGCCGCCGTCCAGGGTTTTCATGGCGTAGACAAAGCCCATGCCCGGCCCTCCGAGCAGGTTTTCTTCGGGCACCTCGCAGTCCTCGAAAAACAGCTCGGCCGTGCTGGAGCCGCGAATGCCCATGTGGTGCTCGATAGCGCCCAGCTTGAAGCCGGGGAAACCCTTTTCCACGATGAACGCGGATACGCCGCCGCGGTCTTTGTCCGAAGGCAGCAGGTTGGCGTACACCACATACACATCGGCTACACCGCCGTTGGTGATCCAGATTTTGGAGCCGTTGAGCAAAAACCCCGTGTCCGTGCGCGCGGCAGTGGTTTTGATGCCCGCGGCGTCGGACCCGGCCGTGGGCTCGGTGAGCGCGAAAGCGCCCAAAAGTTTTCCCTCGGACATGGGCAGCAGGTACTTTTCCTTTTGTTCGGGCGTGCCGCCCACGTGGATGGATTTGGCCGCGATGCCCACGTGCGCGCCCACGATGGTGCCGAACGCCGGGGAACTGTACGCCAGTTCTTCGTTCATCACGCAGTAGCCCAGCATGCCAAGGCCCGTGCCCCCATACTCTTCGGGGAAGGGTACGCCCAGCATGCCAAGGCCCGCGGCTTTCTGAATTACGTCGTGCGGAAAGTATTCTTCTTTATCCATCTTGTCCGCGATAGGCTCGACCTCGTTTTTCACGAAGTCGCGGAACATGGCCTGCGCCGCGCGAACATCATCCGGCAATGTGAAATCCATGTGATTATCTCCCAATGTGCGGGGCCGAGACAGCCCCGAGTTTCGATTGTTGATAATAATATATTCAATAAATCATTGTGTCAAAAATGGATGGCGCGGGCAAGGGGAATCCATGGCGGACTGGGTGCGCGTTTCAGGCCTGTATGTTCCACGTGGGGTTGTTTTCTATGAATAACCATGTGGGTTCCACCATGATACGGCTGATTATCATAGCGATTGCGCTGACCGCGAAGAATGCATAAAAGTAGAAAACACTGTGCCCGAGAACAACCAGAATGATGCCGAATGCGGCCACGGACTCGATTTGCGCCATACCGATGATTCCGAATGTGTGCACGTGCCGCATGGCGTCCTGGGCGCTGCTGTATTTATTGACCTTGCCGGGAGTGATTTGGAGTTTGATGATTGTGATTCCGAATATGAGAACCACGAGAGCGATTCCAGGCAAAACGGGCAGAATCGCAGCCGGGCGGGCGCTCAAGCGGTTTTGTAAGTCCAAGAGATAGGAAAACACAAGATACATGTGCAGGGACATGAATAAGGCGAACCAGATGAAGTTGTAGCTTTGTTTTGATGCAGGCGCGGTTTGCCGCGGACTGGGTGTTTTCGGGTCGAACCATTTGTCGAGAAAAGTGGATTTGGGCTCAACGGGCTGATATGGCATGGAACGCGAATCCGGCAAACGCCCCGAGTCTGCGGGGTGCGGCTGCGCGTCCGCCAGGGAACTGCCGCACCTGGTGCGATGCTTTTTGGATTCAGGAACCTGGGCGCCGCATTTTGGGCAATACATGGACCGCTTCTTTTTGAGGTGCTATTCAAATATAAGCAAAATTCTTGTGCTTGCGATTCCTACTCGACCGGGCCCATGTAAAGAATGATATTCCGCGCCGGAATCCACACATTCTGCGTGAGTTCCACATGGATCCAGTCGCCCTGGTTTTCCAGGATCTTGATGCGGGGGATTTCATCCATGCTCTGGATGTCTCCCATGAAAGACGCGTCTGCTGCGGGGCCGCTGTAAAATGATATTTTGTTGCCAGGTTCAACCACAAGTTCTGCGCCGTCGTCGCTGATGTACAGGCCTTTTGTGGCGTGGTCTTTTGAAGTCCATCCAGTCACTGGGTAGGGGGCTGTGGTCACGAAACCGAGGTTGATGGCCCGGATGATGGTTACGGTTGTTTTATCGGGGATTTCCTTACCCACGGCCGGTGTTCCGTCTGACCAGAGGGTCAGCGGAGCGCTGCCAAAAACAAGCGCCGTAGCTGTGAGATGGTAGATGGAATTTGTCTGCATACCGGGTTTCCACTGTGTGACGCCGTGCGCCGTGGCAACCCAGAACAGGTCCGCATCGGGCACGATGTCCAGGACAGCGCCCCCTGGCAGCCTGGCGTTTTCTGCATTGTACAGCACCGGATCTCCCTGGCGCGGCACCATGATGAATCCGCCCTTGTTGAGGCAGGTGTCGGTGTCGCAGAACGATACGCCCAGAATCACGCGATCCCCGGAACCGGTCATGCGCGTGATAATTGTGCGTTCTTTTTCAAAGCCAAGCTGCTGTGTGGAATATATGGTAAAGGATTTGTCTGACGCGTCGAAACAGCCGATGCCTTCGCTGTACAGCATGCCGCTTGTTTTAACGCGCATGTCGAACCACAAGCGTGTTCCCTGCACATATTTAAACAGGTACTCCCTGGTTCCGCCGCCGGGTTCCGGGATGTTATCGCTGGTGTATTGGGCTGGTTCGATTCCTGTTACATTGACCACGGCGCGGCCCTGGTCCCAGCGGATTTCATAGGTGTTGCTGCCGAGTTGAATATTTTCGTAGCCGCTGCGTGAATAGAACAGGGTTTCGGGGTCGATGGTGTTGCCCTTCCAGGGCACGGGATTGCTGAAGTGCGCGGCTGTTCCCAGGGTGAGCCATTCGCCCTTGGCCCGGTCAAATACAAACAGGCCATACGGCGTGCGGTGGCCGCCCCCGGCGCGAGCGCGCATGAAAACGTATTCATCCTCTGGGTAAATCTGCGCCGCGCCCATGACGCCCGCATCGAATGCGCGGTTGACATCCGCAGCAGAAATAGCTGAAGCCATGAAAATCAGCAAAAAAAGTGAAACTGTAAAAATCCGTGGTCCGGTGGGTTTCATGAGCGCCCCTCATTGAAGTCGCTGTTTATAATTCGCGCACACTATAGCAAGGATGAATTTAAAAGTCAAAATGGACTGTCGGGAACTCTGCGCAATAAAAGAATTTCTGCACCATGAGCCGCTGCCCGTGAATCAGCGCGCTTCAAGCTTGAGTCCAGTGATGGGTTTTCCGCCCGCGCCCAGGATGCGGAGCTTGAACCGCGACAGGTTGGTTTCTCCGAACAGCTTCACCACCACACGGTTGTCTCCGGCTTTGAGTTTGGCCTTTGCACTGAGATCCCGCTTGAGCGTGGGGCGGTCCTTGCCTGAGCGGAAAACTTCTTTGCCATTAACCCACAGGGCGATATGCGTGTCGGAATTGATGCGGAACCCAATGTCCTGGGCTTTATCAGCCGAAGCCATAAACGTGGCGTAAGAGGAAAATTCGCCGGATGCGTCCACGCCCCATTCGTCGATGAGGCGGCTCATGTGGATGACAACCTTGTCCTGAAGTTCATCGGGAATGGCTTCCCAGTAAACGCCTTCGTCCTGCACTTCCGCGGGAATCCCTGAATACTCATCATCCGCGGGATTGATTTTGTCGAGTTTCAGAGTGTTATCTTTAAATGCATCGTAAATCGGAAGCGCCACATACATAGCGCGCACAGGCAGGCCGCAGGCGTTTTCCGTGGCAGCCGCCTTTTGGCGGTACTGTTCGGATTCGGCGAGCAACTTCCCGGCGGCCGCTTCATCTGCGGCTTCACCAGAGCGGCCCTCGACGATGTCGGCGTATTCGGTGTATAGCGCCGCTGTCTTCTGGCTGAGGTCGCCGTCGCAGGGCGTGTAATCCAGGGCCTGGGCATAGAGATCGGCTTTGGAAATGATGGTGTCGTCGCGGGCTGCGTATCCGTCTGCGCGTTTGATCAGATCTGCGGCCAGATCATGCAGGGCGTCGCGCGCGGCCTGGGCCACTTTGCCATTCTTGTCTTCAGACGCGGTCTTAAGCAGGGGCACCCAGTCATCGCCGGGGATTTTAGGGAGTATGCGCACGATTTCCGCGCGCACCGCATCGGATTTGTCGGTTTCAAAAGCTTTCTTAAGGGTGTCAAAGACGGACTTGTCTGTGCGGCTTTCCGCATACTGGCCCAGCAGGTAGGCCAGGTTCTTGCGGGTTTGTTCATTGCTCTTTTTGCTGTTGAGCAGCGCCTTTTCAATTTTGGGTTTTGCGCCGGGTGTTGCCAGGAGGCTGGCCATGGCTTTCTGGCATGCGGTGTCAGTGTCGCAGTTGGCGTCGAGTTTTTTAATGTCGCCGCCGCCTCCGCTGCAGCCTGCAAGGGCCACAGCGGCCAGCAGCAGAAGCAGGGGTAGTATTCGGACGTGTTTCATGGGGTGGTTCCTCCGTATGAAGAATTACCGGGAACAGGGCGCTGTGCGCCGGTTCCGCTCTATTATAGGCGGATTCGAAAAACCGTGTAAAGCGCGCGGGGATCAGGGGAAGGCGAGCCGGATTGCGGGCGAGCGGCCGGTGAATGATTCTCCTTCGGAATACTCCCAGTCCGGATTTGTAGTAAGTACGTCGGAAAACAGGTTGCTGTTGAGCCACAATCCGCCATTGTCCTGCACGCTGAGCCCGATATCCTTGACATTGAATGCTCTTTTATCCATGGCCAGAATAACAATTTTATTGTTCTTTTTAATTGAGCCCAGTTGCGCTTCGGGGATGTCTATCACAAAGGTTTCCCATTGAAGGAACGGAAAATTGTTGCCCGGGGCCGAGGCCACGGGCGTTCCGTTAAGCATGATGGGGGCGGGTGTGCCGCCGCGGTTGCCGAATACGCGGATGCGCAGTTTGGCGGCGCGGATTTGCTTTATGTCCCCGAATGTTCGCGGGGGCATTTCCTGTTCCATGTTGTAGCTGCGGCCATTGATATTGAGGTCCATGATGCGGAAGGAGTCCTGGGTAATCGGGTCGGGAAGGATGTCGTCAGAGGGCGGGGCGGGGTCGTGTTTCACAATCACGCGCGATGTCACGCCGCTGTACCAGCCGCCGGCGAATGAGGTTACGGCGAATCCGGCCGAAGCAAAGGGCGTGGCCATGATATCCTGGGCGCGGATGCGCAACAGGTGCGTGTGCGAACCGTATTCGATGGGCATGTGGAATGCGGTCCAGCCGTCGCCGGTGATGGTGGCCGTGGCGGTGCGCCCGTCAAATTCAAGTTGAGCGGGCAGGAACTCGTCTGAATTGCTGCTGAGGTACAACACGAATTCGGGATCCCGAATGTCGTCCCGTGCGAGCAGGCGCAGTTCCATGTTCGCTGCGCCGTCCGCAATTGTGGTTTCGGACAAGGCGACCAGCGGCGGGTTGAGGAAAAAGTGTTCTCCCCCGGCGGTTTCGCCGTGGTACGCGCCCGAGGGGCTGGGCTCCAGTATGTGGCCCTCCTGGGACACTTCATGCACGGCCACGGGCGATGAAATGAAAAACCGCAGCGACCCGGGGAATGTGCGGATTTCGTATTCTGTCTCGGTTTGATCCTCTCGGATAGTGCGCGTGCGCACGCCGCGCAGCACGGGCCGCTCCAGGGTGCTTTCAGGCACACTTTCCATGATGACCACCTGGTGTTCGCCAAGGGGGAACCGGAACCTGCCCTGGCGGTCGATCACGAGCTGGTCGTGCCACATGTGGTAAGGGTAGACGATGCGCAACAGGTTTTTAGGGTAGGCCAGTTGCAGGTTCATGTGCTGTGGCTTGTAGCCCGGGTTGCGCATCACAACGACTTCGGAGCTGTCATTAAAGAACTCGTAACCGTAGGCGTCCCCGCGGCCCGGGTCTCCGCCGATCATGTGGCCGTAGAAAGAAAAGACACCGTCTTTGCTTTTTGCCCAGCGCAGGCCCCGGGCAAGGGTTTTCCATTTGGCATGGTCCAGCAGGGACGGTGTGATATACAACTCGCGCATTTGCACGCCCCGGCCCAGGTACATCATCACATTGTCGGTCCAGGTGTTGAAGGGTTCGTGTTCGCCGCCCAGGCGGTTGAGTTGCCCGTCGATGATTCCGTGGGTCATCAGGGCGTAGGGGGGGAACATCTGCTCGCGCCGCACCAGGAGATCGTAAATGTGCGCATCGTAATAAGTGATAGATCGGTCGCGGGGCTCGATGGCGGGCACGGTGCGGTTCCATCCATAGTCCGCGGATCCGATCCACACGGTGTCGGCGTGGGCCAGCCACCAGGGGCTCAGCCACATGTGGGATGTGATGTTGGAGAACACGGACGGGTCGGCCTCATGCATGAAATCCAGGAGCCCGGCCATGGCGCCGGCATTGTCCTCAAAACTCTGAGCGTGCGTGGGCTTGTACCCTGGCCCCTGGCCCGTGCAATCGAAGTAATTGAAATCGTGCTTGAAGTATCGGACGCCGGCTTTTTGAATGAGTTCTCCGAGGCGCGTGCGCAGGGCCGCATTATATTTGGGGCCGCTCATGCAGAAGTAGTGTCCCTCGGGACTGACTTCACAGGGAACATTTTTTTGAAAGGGAAGGCGCAGGGTGTGGCCGCACAGGGGCAGCCACAGGCCCAGGTCTCCGCCCTCGCTGCGCAGGGCCTCTCCCAGCGGGGCCATCCCATTGGGAAATGATTCCGTACTGGTTTCCCACAGGGTGTCGAGGTCCTGCCACCCGTCGTCAACGACCACGGCATCCAGGTGCGCGCCGAACCGGCCGAGGTTTTGGTCTATGGTTTTGTATACGGACAGAAACCGGTCCGCGTCCATGCCAGCGGCGCGCACATCGTACCACGAGTTGTACACAGTGACCGGGTTAGGCGGCCTGCGGATTGTGTGCAGGTACAGGGTGAACATCTGGCGCACGGCTCCGCGGCCTTTGGGTGCGGCCCCGATGACCGCGGAAAAACTCTGGCGCCAGTCCGGCCCCAGGTTCCAGCCGGGATTGTGCATAAGCAGCACATCTGTGTCCTGGCGCACACTGCGCCCGGCCGGGTGCTCCAGGCCCGCGAACATGTGCTCATCCATGAAAACCGGCTGGCCGAGCCCGCCGCCCATGGTTTGGATGATGCCTGAAAAATGCTCGACAACAAGGGAGTCGATGTGCACGGACCGGCCTGCATCACAACGCAGGCTTATGGTTTTGCGCATGAAGAAATCATTGGGGAATAGCGTATACGCAGCCTGTGCGTCCACACCCAGTTTGTTATGCCGGAAGGTGAGGATGAGGCGTCGCCCGTCCCCGTCAAGGTGTTCATCGATGCGGCCGATGTATTTGAAATCATTGGACGACACGCGGGTTCCGTCCGTGAGAGTAAACGCGAATTCTTCGACTGACGGAGGCAGGGTTTCATTGGCGATTTTGTTAGTCAGCGCCCAGGTGCCGGACCACCTGGAGCGAATCATGAAAATGCGGGTGATGAAACTGTTGCCGATGTCCGGTCCGGAATCGGAAAGGGTGACTGTGACCCCGGGGCTTTGCGCGGCGCAGGGCTGTGAGGCCAATGCGATCAGGGCCAGTGCAAACAATGCAGCCAGCCGCGCGGTGCGTGCTGTAAATATGGGAACGGGTTTTTCGTGCATGGGCGGTCAGGCGCCGTAGCTTGAAATGAGATTTGTCAGATCTTTGGCAATGGCATCCAAATGGTGCCTGAAATCATCGTGTTCGCTGGAAGACACGATATCCATTTGCAGGAGCCGGGACAGGGCCGGGCAAGCGGCCATGGCGTTTTCCAGGGCGCAGCGCGCGTGTGCGGCGTGCTGCGGGCTGCCGCCGGCATGGGTGCGCGCGATGCACGCTGCGGTTTCCTGCAGCAAGTCCAGGAATCGCTCCATCTCTGGAATGCGTTTGTCCCGGTGCCGCTTGGTGTATTGCAGCTTTTCATCAACGGTGCGGATCAGGGACAGCGTTTGTTCGTAGGCGGGTTGTTTTTCGAATGTGTAACTCATGGCGGAATTATATCACCTCGGCGGCGCGGGAGGCAATTGCGTTTGGTCCCGGTTCTGCATGATGGAATAGGAAATCACTTCGGAAATCACGTTGGACGCATACTCGGCCACGCGGCCGATGCCCGCGCTATAACACACGGTGTAATAGTCCTCGGGTTTGAAGCCCTCATTTTCTTTGTTCGTGCAGCAGATGGTTTTATACAGGGCGGGTGCGACGTCGTCGGCGGGCAGAGTCAGGAATCCGGGTTCGCCGCAGGTAATGCGTTCCGTGGTGCCGTACTCCGCAAAAAATCTTTTTTCCCACGAGTCGCCGGGTTTGAGATTGTGCTTTCCGGCGATACTTTTATCTATGATTTTTCCGTCTTCAATGAAAACCATATAAACCCAGTCGCCGTCGCTCATGTAGCCCTTGCCGTGCACGGGGGCGTTCGGATCGGCCTGTTCGGGTTCCTGTGGTTCTGCAGGCGTTTCTTTGTCGGGACTGTTTTGTTCCGGGCTGTTCTCTTCCTTTAATTTGTTGTCTTCCCCTTGGCGCAGCATGTAAATATCGTGTCCGTCGATGGTGATTTTGTTTTCGAGCATGGTGCGGATTTCGTAACGTGTGCACACATCATCCGGGGCCTTCGGTGCGATTGGGTTTTCTTCCTTGAGGATGCGTGTATAGCACTCGCGCACCGCATAGGTCCAAGATGCCGGCACCCACAGGGGGAAATAATCGCCCGTGTCCGGAATCACGTCGTCAGAAGCTTTTTTCTCCCCGGCCAGGCCTGGTTGATTTCCGGTGATGGGTATCGGGTCGGACGCTGTGTGGTTTTGCGGGCATCCAGAAGCCAGCAGGGCGGCGGCCGCAAGCAGGGGCAGGGCGCATGTGCGTAGCGCGTGTTTCCATAAGAGGATGTGTTTACAATCGCTTTGCAGCATTACTAATCAAAATACACGCAACCGGCGCAAAGGGCAAGCGCCTGGCGCGGCGGGCGGTTATGTGTCCAGGGCCTGGTGCGCCCTGCGCACCACATCGCGCACTGCGTCCTCCGAGAGATCCGATTCGTTTGCGCCGGATTCCTGAGTGCGGGCCAGGAGCAGGAACTCGATATTGCCCTTGGGCCCGGTGATGGGTGAAAACGAAGCGGCAACAGGCCGCAGGCCCGCATCGCGCGCAGCCTGGGCCGCGCCTTGAAGCACATCTGTGTGTACTTCGGCGTCACGCACCACACCGCCTTTGCCCACGCGCTCGCGTCCGGCTTCAAACTGCGGTTTAACCAGTGCGGCGAGCGCACCGTTCGGGGCCAGCAGCCGGGCCAGGGCGGGCAGGATTTTATCAAGGGAGATAAATGACACGTCCACGGAAATGAAATCGAATAATTTGTCAAAATCAGACGGGCTCACGTGGCGCGCGTTGGTGCGTTCCATGACCGTAACGCGCGGGTCATTGCGCAGGCGCAAGGCGAGCTGCCCATAGCCCACATCCAGGGCCACCACGGAAGCGGCACCGCGCTGAAGCAGGCAGTCCGTGAATCCGCCCGTGGATGCGCCCGCGTCGAGTGCGTGCAGGCCCGTCACATCCAGCGCGAAATCATCCAGTGCTGCGGCCATCTTGTGCCCGCCCCGGCTGGCGTACTCGCTCCCCGTGTTTTTGAGCGTAATGTCCGCATCCACGGGTGTCTGGATTCAGGCCTTTGTTGCGGGCGCGTCGTTAACCAGCACGTCCCCGGCCATGATTCGGGCGCGCGCTTTTTCCCGCGACGCGCACAGGCCGCGCTCCACAAGCAATAGGTCAAGTCGCATTTTTTCCGGTTTGCGTTGTGCGATGGGCGGCTCCCCCCGAGGGGATCAGTTGAGTTGGTTGAGATCGAACACGCGCAGGGCCGTTGCACCCCGGTCCAGAATGAGCAGCCGGTTCGTGCGGTCAATGGTTATCCACTGCGGATCCTGAAACAGAAATCCATTTGCACCCGTATTGGTCACATAATATTTGAGAAATCCAAAATCATCATAGGCTTTGAGGGACAGGTCGCCCTGATCGTATATCCAGATGTTGCTGAGCGCATCCACGGACAGGAGCATGGGGCGGGACAAGTGCACAGAGTCGGAAAATCCGCTGCTGCGCACAACCACGCGGCGGAACTCGCCCCGGTGGCTGAATTTTTTGACTTCGCCCTGTTTGGCGTCCAGCACATACAATTCGCCCACGGCGTCAACTGCGCCGTCCAGCAGGGATCTCAGTATCTGGTCGCGCGGGTTCTTGGCTTCGGGGTCCGCGCCAATCGCATATTTGAGTTCGCCATCCGGGCCCACATTGTGGATGCGTTTGTTTACATCATCAAAAAACACAAGGTTGCCCGTGTGCGTGCATAAAACTTTGGACAGGGCGTCGGGCATGTGCGCGGGCGGCTTGAAATCTGCGATGGGCCTGCCGTCATCGCCATAGGCCAGGAACCCGGTGTGGGATAGAATGACCGTTGGGCCGCCGCAGCGCCACATGACCACAGGCGGGCTGATGGCTTCTTCAATAGGAATGTATTTCAAAGCCGCGCCCGACGACACCGAGAACGTGTACAGGCCAAGGGCCGGGCCGGCCAGCAGGGTCACAGTGTTATCCGTCTCGTCCAGGGCTGCTGCGTGGATATACTGGAAATAGCCTTCACCCGGGTAGCTCCTGATTTCCAGTTCCTGGTTCAGCACCGTGAAATCCTGTGCGCCCGCGCGTGCGGCAATCAGCATCAATACAGCAAACATGGCAACCGTAAGTTTTTTCATATTCAAGCATTTTAAGTGATTTGTGAGTGGCGCATCAAGTTTCAAGTCATTCCCCGTCTCTGTGCGGAATTTTTCGCGCGCATTGTGCGCGGCCCCGCGTGTTGGTAAACTAATTATGACTAATTATCGGGTTTCCTGACATAGGCCGGTTTCCCGGTGGAAAGGCGCAACGTGACCGGACGCATCAATAAGTTCACCACCAACATGCTTATCGCAGGCTTCGCTATCCTGTTCGCGGCTGATTTGATATTTATGGCTTATGGTTTCCGAGCGGCCATATTCCTTTTATTTGTGCTCATGGCCGCAGCCTGGGGCCTATTCCATCTGGTGACCGGCATCATGCCCCAGGTGGCCCTTGAAGAATCGGTTCTGGAACCTCCGTCGCGCATACCTGAAGAGCTGTTCAGCAATTTCAGCCACGCGGCTCTTGTGGACGCGCCCGGACAGGGCGCCGGGTGGCTCAACACCCTGCGCAACTGGATCGGCCCCGTGGCGCGTCTGGATCCCGAATCGCTCCAGGGCTTGGGCGGCAAGCTTCTGGCCGTGCTGCCCGAACAGTCCGCGCATTTGCTCATGAATGAATCTCTGCTGAAAAAATTGGATCAAGCGGCCCAGAGCGGCGCCGCCGTGATTATTGACAACCCGACGCCTCAGGCCGCGCGCGCCCTGGGCGTTGAGCTTGCGGATGAAACCGTGAGCGGCCTCGTGACGTGGGTGGATTCCAATGCACTTGGCGATTATCCCGCACAGCAGATCGCGGACAGCCCCCTGGAATTATCCGTGCAGCGTGTTTCGCTCATGCCCAGTGGATTCGCGGACTGGATGCGTTGCGCCGAATATCCCGCTGTCATTACACAACCGCGCGGGCGCGGGGTTTTCATCATCACCCTGTTCCCGTGGGCCGAAACATTGACCACACTGCGCCAGGGCCGCGATCCCGCACCGTCCTCCACAGCCGCGTATCATCCCTGGCATAGAGTGTCCCCGCGCATGCGTGGGAATGAACTTCCCATCGCCGACCTGCTGGACGTATTTATGCTGGGCCTGGTGCGCCGGTATGCGCCCGTGTGCGGCTGGTGGCGCCATCCGGATGCCGCACCTGGAACATTTGTCATTACGGCCAGTGATGATTGTGCGGGCGCACGCACAAGCGTGGTTTTGGAAACCGCTGGAAAAAGCAGTTGTTCCCCAACGGTTTTTCTCATGCCCGGCCAGGGCACAAACAAGGCCATGGACCCGGCCGGATGGCGTCCCGGCCTGCTGTGGAACCGGTTTCCGCTTCACACCTGGCGCGGCCGTGTGCGGAGAAATCCATTTTGCAATATTTCTGATCAGATCAAGGCTCTGGACTGCGCACAAGACGTCCCTCCCGTTCGCATCCACCAGCAGCGCCTGGACGGCGGGCTGGACCACGTGTTCGGCGCCTTGCAGAATGCCGGAGTTTGCGCAGACGCCACATTCGGCCCGGGACCCGGACAGCAGGGATACCTGTTCGCCACAGGTTTTCCGTTTCATCCCCAGAGCACCCAGGGCGGAGCATTCACCATACTTGAAACACCGTACCAGGTGCACGACCGCTCCGGAGCGCCGTCCATGGAGTGGGAAGAAGCGCTCATGGATCGCATGTCCGACCCGCCGCACAGCCCGCTCAGTATTTCTCTGCACCCTTTCCACCTGCTGCAAAACCGGCATGTGCGCGAAACTGCGGCGCGCATGGTAAACAGCGCCCGCGACAGCGGGTGCGCTTTGCCCGACATCGCGTCGTGGGTTCGGTTCTGGAACCATAGAGCCGCCAGCACTGTGTCTTCGGCCATGGGCCAGGATGTGCTGAAAGTGGAAGTGAACGCACAAGCCGCGGGCATGGCTGTTGACGTGCCTGATCGCATTCGGGGCAGGGCGCGCATCGCGGTTTCCCTGGATGGCCAGCCCGTTGCCAATGAAACAATCAAAGGCAACGCAGTGCCCGTGCCGCAGGGCGCGCATGTCATTGAAATTTCCTATGAAAAATAAATAGATGCGGGGCCGGTCAGCGGATCTCGAAAAGCTGATCCAGCTTGGTTGCTGTGAACACGGCCTTTACGTTGGGCTTCATCCCAGACAAAATGAATTTTCTATTCTTGGATGTGAGCTTTTTGCGCATGATATTGAGCCGGCTGAGGGCGAATGAATCCAGGAACGCACATTGGCTCATGTCCAGCTCAATGCCGGTTTTGTTTACTGAAATGATTCCGTCCACATAGCCTGTGAACATATCGATGTTGGAAGAAAACAGGTCGCCCACGAGCCGGATAATCACGCGGTCCGGCTTTGTCTCCGCAGACAGGCTGAGATCGGGTTTCAGATTTTTGGTCTGTTCCTTAACTGTGGAGCGGGTGGGGCGCGGCGCAGGGTCGGTCTCGCTGGCCGTGGCCGCCGCGTCTGCGGGGACGCGGTCCCTTGCGGATTTGATGCCTTCGATGGCCATGTATGCGGCCCATTGAATATCCTTGTCCCCGTCGTTCATGACCTCGAGCAGGGGCTCGATGGCCCTGGGATCCCCGAGGTGTTCGAGCGCATGGATCGTGCGCCAGCGCATCTCCCAGTTGTCCATTTTCAAAACCGTGATGAGCGGATCCACGCTGCGCGCATCGCGGATGCGGTCCAGGGCGCGGATAACTTCCACCTGCACCATCTGGTCGGACTCGTCGAACATGAGCATGCGGATGAGGCGGTCCACCACTTCGTCGCCGCCCAACTCACCCAGGGCCTGCACCACATTGCGGCGCTTGAAACGATCCGCAGTATCCATGGCGCGCAGCAGGGGCGCCACCGCATCTTCCCCGAACCGGGCAAGGCCCTTGATGGCGTTCCAGCGAACCAGCATCTCCTCGTCGTTGAGCGCCTCAATAAGTGGCTTAACCGCACGCGGATCCTGGATCTGGCCGATGGCCTCAACAATGCTGGCTTTGACCACATCCTTGCTTGAATCTTTGAGTTTTACTACGAGTTCATCCAGTCGATCCGTCATTGCATGACTCCCGCGATTCCCTGTTCGGGTTTTCATCATTATCCCCAAGAATGGGTGCTTTGTTTCTTAATTATAAACCACCTGCTCCCGTGCGGGACTCCACAAGGCAAAAACGAATGCCGCGAACTGCCCCCTTGCAGATGAGCCACAGGCAACGCCGTTCGGACAATAAATGATACTATGATTTTTAATACAGGGGAATCGTTGCCGTCAGTCGCGCTTCACGATGACCCGGTAGCCGTCTTTGAGTTCGTAAACCCAATCGGGGAATTCATCGGATTCAAAGAAGACCTCGAAGAAATCCGCTACGAAATGCTCGCCGCGCATTTCCTCAACCGGGTCGGAATCTTTGCGCACCTCGAGGTTGAGCGGACGCGTCCAGTCCTCGAACGTCATTTCGGGACGCTTGTTTCGCTCCTCGAACAGGGTGCGCTCGCCGCTTTCCTCGATGACCTGCTCGAACCGGTTTCCGCCTTCCAGCGATTCCACGATAACTTTGAGCGCCATGTGCCGTGTCCTTTCCTCGGTGCTGCTTGTGCGCCTGCCCTTAAGGGTGCGCGAACTACATCGTTCATTAACAACTTTACGGTGATCCCGCGCGATTTTCAATACTGCGAACCAAATGCAGTACTTGATATAGCCGCGCCCTCGCGCGATAATAAGGCACCATCCGGCAATGTGCCGGTTTTCTGGAGTCAGCCCCTATGCCCCTTTACGATTGGAAACTGAAATTCAAGCCCCAGGTGCCCGAAGAAGTCATGGCCCTGCACCGCTCGTGCGACGTGGTGGATCTTCATATCGATACATTCATGATTATGAAACTGCGCCACATGGATATCACCAAACGCGGCAAGCCCGTGACATACATGAATCTGCTGCAACACGCCGTGGACGTGCCGCGCCTGCGCCAAGGCGGCGTGAACGCTCCCTGCTGGGGCGTGGTGGTGTTTCCCTTCCACCGGGCCGGGTTCTTCAACCAGGCCATAAAGTACCTGGACATGGTGCACCAGTGGCACCAGGATCATTCCGGCCTCATGAACCTGTGCATGACCGGCACCGAAGTGCAGGATACACTCGCACAAGGGGGCATCGGCGGCATCCTCGGCCTCGAAGGCGCGCATCCTTTGCTCGGAAAAATGGAAAATCTCGAAACCCTGGTGCAGCGCGGCATCCGCTACCTCACACTTGCCCACTTCACAAGCAATGAAGCCGCCATCTGCGCCACGGATCGCAAACCGCAATTTACCGGCCTCTCGGATTTCGGCCGCGATGTGGTGTCCTACTGCGACGATCACAATGTGATGATTGACCTGGCGCATGTGAGCGAACCATCTTTCATGGAAGCCGCCGCGCACACGCGCAACCCGGTCATCGTGTCCCACACGGGCGTGCGCGCCGTCAATGATATGTGGCGCAACATCAGCGACACGCAAATCCGCGCCGTGGCGGATTCCGGCGGTGTAATCGGCGTAATCCTTCATTCCAACTTCCTGGGCCCGGACCGCGTGGCGTCTGTGAATCGGTGGGTTGACCACGTGGACCATATTGTCAAACTCGTGGGCCCGGATCATGCAGCCATCGGTTCGGACCTGGACGGCGCCATTGTGCCGCCCCGCGAAATGCAGGACATCGCCGACATGCCCCAGCTCACCTGGGCCCTGGTGCAGCGCGGCTACACGCATGAAGACATCCGCAAAATTCTCGGCGCCAACGCCCTGCGCGTGTTCAAGCAGGTCATGGGGTAATATGTCAAGTTGATGTGTTCGGAAATTAGTTCTTGTGGACATCCCCAATGATTCATTGAGGCGATTGCCCGGCACGCCTTTTGCCGGGGGATTGCCCGCCAATGATTTTCGGGAAGATTCGTAAGTCGTCGAAGACGCTTTTTAAAGCCCTTGTCTCTTATTCGCTTTTCTTGTGAATTGTTTTTTTGTAATGTTCGTATGCGTGTTTTACACCCGTGAGCGTTTCACTGTGTCCCACGATGAGAAATCCGCCGGGTTTGAGTTGTTCATAATACCTGTTTACAAGCAGGCCCTGGGTTTCCCGGTCAAAATAAATCATGACATTGCGGCAGATGATCACATCCATGTCGTTTTTCATGGGCCACTCACCCATGAGATTAAGGTGCCGGAAACGGATGAATTGTGTCAGGGAGGGCAGGGCGCGGAAATGTGTTTGCCCATTGATATCCACGGGCTCGAAATACTTTTCGCGCAGAGCATCCGGGGTGTCTTTAAATCGTTCGATGGTGTAGATGCCCTTGCGCGCGATATCCAGCACGCGCGTGGAAATGTCCGTGGCCAGGATCAGGGCGTCGCGCCGTTCCAGATCCGGGATGGCCTCGCGCATGACCATGGCGATAGTGTAGGCCTCTTCGCCCGAGGCGCAGCCCGCGCTCCACAAGCGCAGGCGCGTGTCCCGCGGCATTTTGGAGTATGGCTTGAAAATCTCCTCGGTCAGAAAATCATAGTGGTCCGGTTCCCGAAAAAAATATGTGAGATTCGTGGTCAGAGCATTGATGAGAGCGGTCAGTTCTTCGCCGCTTTCCTGGCTTTTCACAAATTTCAGATACTGCCGGTAGCTGTCAAATCCCAGGTCGCGCAGGCGTTTGCCCAGGCGGTATTGCACCAGTTGCTTCTTGTCCTTGTCAAACGAAAGCCGGCACAGGTTGTAAATCATCAGGCGGATTTCTTCGTACTCCGTGTCCGTGAGTTCCCGGGCTGTGAAATCCGGTTGTTGGTTGTTGCTGTCCGGCGCCATGATTTTCTCCGTAAAGTCTGCTTCCCCATGATTTTAACCATAGAAAACATGGAAATCCCGCAGCGCCGTATTTTTCCTGAGCGGGTCGGGTTTCGTGCTGTGCGTTATTCGTATTTGATATGCTTTTTGAGAAACGCTGTTTCTTCCTCGAGCCATCCATGCTTTTTGATTAGTTTCACAGTTTTTTCCGTGACATTGAGTTCCTTGGGATCGAATGGCGAGAATCGCCCCTGGATGGCCTTGAACAGGAACCGGTACTTGGCGTAATCCGGGTCCTTGTATGCGCCCACCATGGTGGCCCGCACCTGCTTGGCCACTTCGGGCGGCACATCGTTGCGCGCGAAAAAGATCCAGTTGTGCTCGTAATCCGCGCACGCCAGGGGCTTGACCTCTTTTTTATATTTCGGATTATTATTCGCGATCATGTAATAGAGCAGGGCATACGTCACATACACATCGATTTTGTCGTCGATGAGTTCATCCAGCGGAACCATGATATTGCCGTCGTCGATATATTTCATATTTTTGTAAAAACTCGCGAGCGTCTGGTCCACGCCATCGTTGTGCAGCAGGAACCGTGAGCGCATAGTTTCAGATCCGCCCCAGCGTGCGCCCTTTGTGCCGGCCATGCTCTTGTACGGCGCATCCGCGCGCACCAGCGCGCAAACACCGGTCTGATTTTTTTTAAGCATCTCGATAGTAAACAGCGGTGTCATCACCGCATCCACTTCATCTTTCATCAGAAGATACTCGTTTGCGTACAAGTACGTGAAATGGATATCTCCTTTTTTCATCTTGTTTAGAATTCTGCGCCCAGGGCGTGAACCCTTGATGAACGGATAATACTGGCAATCCACCTGAAGTCCGGTTTTCTTGGACATGATTTGCATGAATGCCTCGAAAGCGCTGGCCAGGCCGCCTACGCTGAGGCCCTCCACCATGGGCACTTGGAACACATATTTCTCAGCGCCCCGCGCCGGGCGCACCCATGCGCCGCACAGCAAAAATACAAGGATGAAAATCATCGCCGGAAAATGTCGCTTCATCGCGTAAATCCCCCCGAGTGGTCGCCGCACGGCTTTGGATACGCAGGAATCAGTATTCCCGCAGACCGCAGAATACGGCCCCGATCTGTTTGTTGCGATGCACTGAATCTCTTATGAATAATGCTACAACAAAAACCTAACCAATAACAAGAAGGGAAAGCGCGCCCGGAAGGACTCGAACCTCCAACCCCCAGTTCCGAAGACTGATGCTCTATCCATTTGAGCTACGGGCGCAAATTCAAAATATCCTTTATTCTAATAGGTTTTTTGCTGCCGTCAACTGTTTCCAAACCATGGCTGAAAGAACAGGATCTCCCCAGGATATCTTTTTGTAGGGAAACACAAGGAACTTCAGTGTTGTTTACGGCGTTTAGCTTCATCAAAGCGCCTTCCATCTGGCCGTCCTTCTCGTGTTCCTTTTCCGCATTATTCTGCCAGAGAACCTTGGCATTTAGTGCGGCAGCAGCATTTACCTCTTTATCATCAATATGAATATAACGCATCGTTGTCCGAATATCCGAATGTCCCAGAAATTTTGATATGACTTGGACGGGCACGCCCTCATCATTGAGCCAACTGGCCGCCGTGTGGCGCAGGTCGTGGAACCAGAAGTCCTCGCTGATACCGCATTCTTTCAGAGCCCGCTTGAATCGTTTTCCACAGGCCTCGGTTTTGAGCAGATAATCTTTTCTGTAATTTTTATCATTCCTTTTACATTTGGGGAGCACCGGATTTGCTATCTGTTTCTGCACATGTTCATGCAGCCTGTCCGAAAGTTCAATATCTGTCCGCTCTCTAGTTTTCTTCTTTTCCCTGACTATCGTAATCCGGTTGCCATCAATGTCCGAATACTTTATTGATGTGATTTCCTTCTTACGGTCTCCGAACTCGAGACACAGCCCCACCCAGACCAGCATCTCCGTGTCGGCTTGTAGATAATCCAGAAGATTTCTGGCTTGCTCGTGGGTGAGCTTGTTGCCCCGCCGGTTGTCGATGTTGTACTTCTGCACATCCTCCGCCGGATTGACTGCGATGTAACGCTTCTTTTTCGCCCACTTGAAGAACTGTTTCATATTCGTGATTTCCCTGTCGACTGTGGCGGGGGCAATGCATTTGGATTTATCGTTGTCGCTTTTACGCTTAGAGGCTGTAGCCTTATAAGCATGGCACATGTCTTCTGTTATGGACGCCAGCGGCGTGTGTTCCCCGAAGTGTTTTTTCAGGCGGGTTCCATAGGTGATTTTGTTCTTGATAACTTCCATGCAGTTTCCGATTTCGATTTCACAGTATTTGAGGTATTCATCGTATGCTTTTGTGAACAAAATGCGTGTGCTTTTGTAGCCGCCGCCAGCCCGCAGAAAATCCTGCCGCGCTTTCATGGCTTCCAGGGCGTGCGCCCGCGAATTGAATCCGCCCTTAATGATTCTCCGCCCATTGTAGTGAAAACTGTATCGCCATCGTTTACGTGGCGGGGCGCCGCGTGGCTGCCCGTATTGGTGAACGCTACCTACAGTGATGTCCATGGCGCATGCCTCCTCGGGCCGGGCAGTATAGCATACAACTGCCGTCCGGCCAAATTGTGTTAATCGAGCATCGGGCGCATCTCTGAACCTTGAATAATTTCTTGCAGTTGCTGTTCGCTTAGGCGCACGCTTCCGCCGATTTTTAGGAAGGGGATTTTCCGGGCGGATATCCAGTTGCGCAGGGTTTTGGGTTTAAGCCGCAATATGTCGGCGGCTTCTTCTACGGTGTACAGGCGGTTCATTATCAGCCACTCCAATTCTCGAACAACCGCACAAGACCCAAATTCATAAATCCGTGCGTGGTGTTCGTGGAGTGGCTATGTGTTTTCGGGGCATGCCTGCCGCCCGCAGTCTTGACACAGCCACTTTCTATTGTTCAATGGTGGTATAGTAAATTTTGCGCGAGTCCGTCAACGAACTGGCCGCTTTTCAAAAAATATTTTTTCAGGCCGCATGGGACAGGATGTTGTGCTTTTTCAACATGAGGGCAGGATGCCTGTTCCCGGCCAATTTTCTCATCTTTATGGCTTGTAGCAGACTGAACCCATCATCTATAATTTCAGCACAACAACAACCCCTTTACCCCGGGCAGGCGGTCATTCTTCAATGGCTGTCTGTCCATGCCCAGGGTCCAGCCGCTGGCACAATGATTTCTTGAGAAATTTGGTGGGGAATTTACACTACTGGATGAAGCATACCTTCCGCTTCTCTGCGCAACCGGCCATTCCCAGCAATGCCGGTTGCACATTTTGTCTCCGTTAAGCTTTAAGTATCAATACAAAAAGGCAGGCCGCACAGCTTTCAATTGGGGTTGATTCGACCTCTGCGAAACGGCACAACATTGCTATCTTCGGGTATTGTGTCCGGCCCGGGCATCCATTCCGGCACCTGGACCTCATCCTTCTTCAACACAAGCCAGGTCAGCACCGACCCGAATATCGTTAGCACAACCATAAGCCGCTTTCCCCCTACGAACATTAACAGCATCACCGTTGCAAATCCGAGCACAAATCCCATCGAGCCTTCCCCCCATCTATAGGCATATTTGTTCCATTCCAATATGATTATCGACTCAATCACTGGCCAGCCGCTTTAGTCGGCATACACTTCAAAATGTTTGCAATGTTTAGCCATTTCAATCACCGCAATGTCCCAGAATTGTTTCGGTGCCGTTGTTATCTGGGCGTACAGGCGCGCCACATCTCCGAGCCCCTTGTATGCCGCGCAGATGGTGTTTTGTTTGCAATGAATGCAGCTTTTCCCTTCTGTTTTCATTATTCTTTTCCCTTTCTGTGATTCAGTTCTGTATTGATTCGCTGGATAGCTTTCATCACCTTCACAACCGCCTGTTCCATTTCGGGCAGTTCTTCGGCGGGTCGCTGGCCGTTCTGCACCTGTGCCGGTCTGATACGCCTGTTCCGCCACAGGTCCGCCTGCAATAATTTTTTCCGATGCCGCAATGTTTCTGTGGGTTCTGTTTTGAGGCTTACGAAGCCGCCACTGGGGTCCACTGCGTATCCGCCTGCATTGTATTGGTAGGTTCTTTTCTTCATGCCAGTCAACCATCCCTTCATTATTCAAATCAATTATCGACTCCTCCCCCTCGAAGGAAACGGGGCTATTTTCAACTGGTTCATGTGAACTTATTGATTATCTGTCGGCTGTATGAGGTGTTTTGGGGTTGAAAATATGCATTTTTATACTTGACCAAGACTCATCACATTTCATCCCATATTCGGGTGTAGGTCTTCGCACATCATCCCGGGCTCATCGTATAATAGGTAAAATGTGAAGTCTTAGTCGTTCCACAGCCCATTCACGGCTTTTTCGGCGTCTTCATCCGACACATCGGCGTACACCTGTGTGGTTTTTACCGAGCTGTGCCGCAGTTCCTTCTGCACAAGGCGCAGATTCCATCCAGACGCTTTGTATAACATCACCGCATAGGTGTGGCGCAGGGCGTGGAACCCGTATGATGTATCAAGTCCGGCTGTTTGTAAGGCTTGCTTGAACAGCAGTTGCAGGCCTCGAGTGGTAAATTTACCACCACGCTGTGAAATGAATAAATAATCATCCTTGCCAACACCCAGGCCGAGTTCCTGCTTCCATTCGATATACTCTTTCAAGTGTTGCTTTAATTTCGTGCCCAGGCTGACCCTGCCGGTTTTACCACCCTTTCCACATCGCACCACAAGTTCCGATTCCCCACGGCGTATGAAAATATCCCCATGCTTCAGGGCTGATACTTCCATCACCCGCAGCCCTGTTGATAGGGCAAGGTCGATTATCATCCAATCCCGCACAGCCTGTGTGTTGCCTCTGGACCTGGCCACAATCGCCGAGGCTTCCATCCTCTTGCGCAGGCGGTTGGCTTCGTCCGTCGATAGATATTTATCTTTTGTAAGCACCCAATTGTCTGTTTTCGCCATGGCTCTTATTCCTTTATATATGTGCCTGCTGGCAGGCCCGCTCGCACGGTGTATCCGCCGATTCGATTCTCTTCATCCCCTTGTCCAACATTACTTTCGTTTGCAGGCGGTCTTCTTCGGCGTATACCGTTACGGTGCCGGTTTTGCCTGTCCCAAAGCATTCAAACGCCACAGTGTCAAGGATTTCCGTGAGCACCATTCGCAGGCCGCGCGCCCCAAGCCCCTTTTTATGTGCATGAACAGCAATGTGCTGAAGGGCGCTATCGTCCACCTCAAGACTGAATCCTTGGCTGGCAAAACGCTCTTTCTCCTTGTTTATCAGACTGCTGGCGGGAGAGTACAGGATTCTTTCCAGCGATTCAACATCCAATTCGTCAAGGATTACGAACTTGTTAAATCTCCCCAGAAATTCGTGCAACATCCCGGTCTTATGCAAAGCATCGATTATCTCATCCGTTTCAATTTTCCTATGGGTCTGGCTTTGTTCTATCCCTCGTCTAAAGCCTATCGTTGTTTCGCTTTTCGTGCGCCTGCCAAAACCAACATCTGTATAAGCCCCACAGGCAACTACAGATATTGTTCTTGTATCTACAATCACCGATTCAGAATTACGCCTGCTTGATTTCCCTTCAATCCAAGGCGGTATTTCCAATTCCATGCCTTCGATTATTTTGAGCAGCGTTTCTTGAACTCCCTGCCCGTTCACATCGCGGTCTCCTTGTCTGGTGGTCCGCGTGCGGCATTTATCAATCTCATCCAGCACAAGTATCCCATGCTGCCATTCCCCCTTGGTTTTCTGCACAAGCACACGAATCAAATCCAAAACATCTGCCCCAACAAATCCTGTCTGTGTGAGCCCTGTAACATCCCCTATATAAAAAGGAACATTTAAGAATGTGCATAGCAGATTTGCCGCAAATGTTTTGCCAGACCCAGACGGCCCTACAACAAACAAATTCTGCTTCTGGGGAGCCGATTCAAAATTATCCCCCGCAGAAATCCTTTGTATTCTGGCCGTGTGGTGGTGCCCGAACATGCTTAATGCTTTTAGATACTCGTCCTGCCCGATAACGTGCTGTTTCAAATATGTATAGATTTCCCTGGGCGACAAAAGCGTTGTTTCCACGCTGCTGTCATTCTTGTCCGCTTCTTTATTCGCTGCTTCAATGTTCTTTTTATTGATGATTCCCATCGCCTGGGCTGCGGTTCTTATGCAGTTCTGGCATATCACAACCGCATCGCCGCTTTCGTTGCGGTGGATGATGCCATCCTTTTCACGTATTTCGCTTTCACAAAAGCCGCATTTAATTTTTGTATCCTGCGCCATGTCCTTGCTCCCATGACGATTATCGACTCCTCCGGGTGTCACAAATGAATGTTCCCCAAGGGCAACCAAAAAATGGGCTCATGCAGGGAGTCGATAATTAAGGCATGGCAGAATACACCCCCACAGCTACGGAGCAGGCCGAATACACGCTTAAAAGTAGCCTTGTCCGGATTGAATGTGCTTTTGAGTATCTGGAGCAATATGACGCACCCTGGAAGTTCCAATTGCTGTTTGTATCGAATTTCTTCAGGCAGGCCATATCAGAATCTATGCAGTATCTGCCCCTGTCCTCACCTTGGGTGAATATTGCATCCGGCATTCTACGGAACCAACGTTATGGCGATGCTTTGGTGATTTGTCAGCATAGCGATAATTCCCCTTTCTGGCGGGCTGTGCCGGATTTTCTTGCTTGTATGGTTTCCTCATCTCTTATGAGCAAGGGAAAATGTTTATATGGCACCGGCACCAGAGGCAAGGACATTCTGGAGTTATCGTTCTATTCGCCCACAATCAGCAATCAGCGTAAAAGAAATGTTTTTCATCATTTCTGTGATTCATCATTGCCGATTGATCTTGATATTCGTCATCGCGTCAAGAAATATCGCCATACAACAGCTTGTCTTGATTTTGTGGATTTGCCGCAGAGTTCGGGCCGTAATATCGAAGCCTCTCATGACGAAATTAAATTCTGCACAATGTGTGGAGTAGGCGTATTGCACACTTATGCGTTTGAGCCCAAGGCGATTGATCAAATGCATCGGCATGTGTGCTGCAACATGTACGATGGGGATGACCAGCTATGAGGGAGCGCACCTACGGCGAAGAGGCGGAAATCCATCTGGCAAAGTGCCTGGCGCGGATTGATGCATCCATTTACCATCTGCACAGGCTGCTGGATATCCACTATACCGATACCTATATGAATTTCATTTTTGTGCAGGATGTATTCGTTGAGCGATTGCGGTTTTACTCTGATCGAGCACCCATCTCATCACCCTATATCGCCCATGCAAGAGATATCATTCACAGGCACAGATACCGTAATTGCCTGATAATTTTTCATTCGGATTTTCCCAGATGCACTATTTGGCGGCATTTTGAAAATATTTTGTACGCCATGGCTTTTGGGTCGCCGGACATGCTGACCGGTCTCCCTGTTTATACATTTAATGCGACTCGTGGGCAGGGTGCCCTGTCCTTGCAAATCGGGCAAACACGCAAGGCGCTTCCTGGATTTCAGCATGATTGTGCACAGGACCAAGTATTTCACAAGTTGATTTTGAACCAAGAGATGAACTGGGCGTTAGCTGATGCCAACTTCAACAACGACATACACCCTTTAACGCCGTCCGGTTCATACCGCTGCGATGTCTGCGGCTGGGAGACGATCATTACGGTGTTGGACTTACGAGTCTTGTATGAAAAATATGTTGAACAGGAGACATTACTGGATGAATAACTTCCATACTCGCAACAAAACCAGAGCCCCACCACCACAAGCAGGGTTGCCCGTCCCACGAGAGTGTTTCCAAGGGGCAGGGCATAACCTTCAAAGCGTATCCCCCACGCACTACCAGCAGCTTTCGGGGCTCTACCAACACGCACAGGCGGTTTATCCCACCCCTCCGCCCATCCCAACACCGTTCCCCTTTGCCCATCCCATGCGTTATCCCATTCAAGTCCGCTGGCTTCCCCCTTCATTTTCCATTAAATTAACGGCGCCCCCACCGGCCAGCACGGGCGACCCAGGCTTATCCACCACACAACGGCGGTTCCCCCCTTGTTCCACGAAGCCTATCCCAACTGTTGATTTCCTTGTTGCGGCACAGTGTTGTCCACGGAAAATCACCATTTCAACCTACCTGTTACCAACCAGCTCAAAACTTACTTCCTTTTTTTTACCACACAAAACCTACCTTTACATCCCGCACTAATTCGCATCTGATTGGCTTATTATTCACAGCAACTGTGCCAGCCAGCAAGCTTCAAAATATCCCACACATCCATCTCATGTCATCCTTATGAATTCAATACCGGCCAGCACAACAACCATCAATCTGCATCTGCCTTAAAGCCAGCATCCTTTCAAAAGGTTCACATGCACCATTTGATTTTCAGCATTCAAAATCTGTACACCAGCAATGCCCCCCTCGTCCCCAAAACGGCAAATCCAAAATAAATTTTCTCATCATTTCCCCATCCAAGATTTATTAGCCCCTCAATTCCCAATTCAAGCTCCCCCCCCATGCCTTCATTTTTCGTTTTCTTTCTTCTGATTCTTTTTTCCTTTTTTTGTGCGGGTCGGGAGAGCTGGCTTCATCTGGTGTGAGCGGGCGAGGCTTTTGTTCCCTATATATATACATATATAGGGTTATTCTGCCCCCCATCATTTGCCTACCCCCCCATCATCATCTGGTCGGTCTATACCCCCTTGGGTTCTGGGGATAGCTGTTCTACATATACACATCAGTACTCATCCTGGCGGGTATTTTCTGCATATTTGTAATAGCGGGTGGACTGGGTTGCCAGTAAGCTTATTCTTTAATTTTTAATTTTGAAAATATTATATATATAATATATACTATAAATATAATAAATATCATATACATAATATTTTTAATCACAAAGCAACCTTTAGCCCATTTGTGGGCTGGCTTCCAAGGAGCCAGTTTGCGTTCTGGATATTCTATTTTAGCGTTATTTTGAGTTTGGCGTTGCAGGCGTATCAGCAATCATCTTTGCTTCAAAAATCAACCAGATTCTTTCTTTTTTAATTTCGTGAGTCCAATACGCTGGTTGTTCACACCACGCAGATAATCCCCAATTCCATTTCTGACTAGTGTCCAATCTCCCCATCATCTCTGCGCCGCCTACCTGCTATACCAGTAAGCTTTTCCATTCCTTTGTACTAGCAGGTTTTTATATAATATACATATATAATATACTTATACAATATACATATATCATATACCTATATAATATATTTATATAATAAAGAGAGAGAAAAAAGAGAATAATACGAAGATTAGAGATTATAAATCTTATACATCTTCTACATCTGGAGAATAATCTGGGTTTTTAACAGGCTGGGGCCGGGAAGCAGGCTTGGGCGCGCTGCCTGCTTGTACAAGATGCGGCTTGTTATAGGCAGATTGCTGGATGGCTGTAATTGCTGGGTGTTTTGGATGCCTGGGTCGTGATTCAAAATGGCTGGTTTGCTTTTATTTTGAGTTTGCAGGCTGGAATAGGGTGTTCGCCTGGTTGCTGCCTTAAAATGCGTTTAATCAATTAAATTCAATTGGGTCCCACAAGGCTGGCTTTTACAGGCAGATTGTTCTTCAACACAACCTTGCATCTAAGCTGTGCTAGTATTTATATATGTCGGCTTAGTGTGGGATCAGGTATGCCATAAATGTTGTGTATTGTTGCTTGGGGTTGATGCTGGAATGGCTGGCTGGATTCATGTCCAAGGATCCTGGTCTTCACAGGGGTCAAATTTGGTGCATCGTTCGCCGGGATCTGCATCTTTAACAGAAATACAAAAAATAGAAATTTACAGTATCTGGAACGGACTTTCTTGAAGGTATGGCGGGATGTTGCTCTCGAGAGAGCAGGAGGGTAGGGCGGGTTGGCATTAATTGGTGCATGTGAACTTTTTGATGCGAGTGAAAATGGGTTTCAGCGCAGCATCCTGCTCCATACAGGATACCGAATTCCCAAAAAAATGATAAGCGGGCAAGCCCCCTGCACCCCCCAACCAAAAGCAAAGGGCAAAAGGTCAAAAAAACAAAGGGCTAAAAATCAGTCCTGGGAACACCGGAAGCCAAAGTAGCTGAGCGGGTTGCCCGGGATGTCGCCCATGCGAAACGACACGCGCGATTCCACCGCACGAGCGTCGAACGCGCCGCCGCGAAGCACACGGTAATCGCCAGAATCCGGCCCTTTCGGGTCTTTGACGGGACTGTTCTTGTAATAATTTTCACTCCACCAATCATTGACCCATTCCCAGACATTGCCAGTCATGTCATACAACCCGAACGCGTTTGGTTTTTTGTTTGCATAGGGTTGCGTTTTTCCATCAGAGTTCTTGTTATACCATGCATAATCCCCATCCATTTCGTTGCCCCAGTAGTATCGTGTGATTGTTCCGGCGCGCGCGGCATACTCCCATTCGGCTTCCGTTGGCAGCCTGCCGCCGGTCTTTTCGCAATACTTTTTCGCGTCATGCCATGTTACCTGCTCCACGGGGCAATCGTCTCCGCATTCCTTGAAATGCGAGGGGTTTTTGCCCATCACGGATTCGTATTCGCCCTGCGTCACTTCCGTGTCTTTCATGTAAAAACCTTTGGTGATCTTCACTTTGTGGGCCGGTTTCTCGAAGTCGTAACAGTCCTTGTTGCCCTTGCTGCAACCCATCATGAATTGTCCCGGCGGAATATAGGCAAAACCTTCGGGGGCGCGCCGCTTATAAATAAATGTGTTCAAGCCGGGGACATGCTTCCAGAAAACCGCGCAGAAGCCGATGACCACAACAACGGCGATAAGAATAAACTTCAGTCGTTTTTCGCCTGTCTTGCTGCTGGAAGGGCGTGCCGCAACCGGACCCGCGCCGGGCTGTTTGGCAACGGACTGCTCGGAGCCGCCGCCAGAGGCCACCCCGCACGAATCGCAAAACTTAGCGCCTTCCCGCATCTCTTTTCCGCATTGATCGCAAAAAGCCATTGTTCATTCCTCCGGGATAATTTCAAAAAAAATTCCACGCGTTGCCAGAAATGATATTTTTCTAAGGTTAACCTATGGCAATGTCCTCACGAGACGGAATCCGAGGTCGAAGCTGCTATAGTCAGGACTATACCCGGAGCGACTAGCCGCCCGACAACTCCCGACACCGTAGCTCCACGAGCCACCACGGACGACCCGGGCCATGCCTTTTGTCGATCCAATAGGATCTATGACAAAATTTGATGAATAATCTCCATATCTATCATTTACCCATTCCCACACATTGCCCAGCATATCATATAAGCCCCAGTCGTTCGGTTCTTTGTTTGCAACCGGATATGTCTTTTTATCACTATATTTACCACACCACCCTGCTCGGTCCAACGCGGATTCTTTGCCATCACCTTTGATGTCACCCGTGTAAAATGCCGTCGTGGTCCCGGCCCTTGCTGCATATTCCCATTCCGCTTCCGTGGGCAGCCGGAAACCGCCGCCGTGCTTGGCATTGTACTTTTCAATGAATTCCCGTGCATCATACCACGAAACCCTTTCCACCGGACATTCCTTGCCGCAGTCTTTGAAATTGGATGGGTTGTTGCCCATGATTTCTTCCCATTCCCCTTGCGTCACTTCGGTTTTCTTCATGTAAAACCCTTTGGTCAGGTTCACCTTGTGCTGTTTCTCTTCGTCGGGATCCATTCCTCGCTCTTTTTCGCTCTCGGGGGACCCCATCATGAATTGTCCCGGCGGAATATAGGCAAAACCTTCGGGGGCGCGCCGCTTATAAATAAATGTGTTCAAGCCGGGGACATGCTTCCAGAAAACCGCGCAGCAGCCGATTACCACAACAACGGCGATCAGAATAAACTTCAGGCGTTTCCCGCCGGTCTTGCTGTTGGAAGGGCATGCCGCAACCGGAGCCACAGAAGGCTGTTTGACGGCGGACTGCTCGGAGCCGCCGCCAGATGCCGCGCCGCAGGAATCGCAGAATTTCGCGCCATCCCTCATTTCCTTGCCACATTGATCGCAAAAGCCCATGTTTCATTCCTCCGTGATTTCGATGGATCAGTCCTGGGCACACCGGAAACCAAGAGCGAGTAGGCGTGAGTTGCCCGAGGCGTCCGGGGAGACACCGATGCGAATCGACACGCTCGTGTAAGACGTGCTACAGTTCAATGCGCCACCGCGAATCTCCCGGAACGACCCGGAATCCGGCCCTTTCGGGTCTTTTACTGGGCTGTTCTTGTAATAATTTTTATCAGCCCAATCATTGACCCATTCCCACACATTTCCAGACATGTCGTAAAGTCCAAACGCATTTGGTTTCTTTTTCCCGACAGGGTGAGTATTGCGGTCGCTGTTATCACTGTACCATGCATAATCCCCGTCCATTTCGTTGCCCCAGTAATATCGTGTGCTTGTTCCGGCCCGCGCGGCATACTCCCATTCGGCTTCCGTGGGCAGCCTGCCGCCGGTCTTTTCGCAATACTTTTTCGCGTCAACGCTTTTTTAGATCGTAATCCAATTTCATTATAGCAGTCGATTCATTTTTGTTGTTTGGAGTGACCATGACAAAAACACCATTGTTTTTGGATTCACGGATTAGCCTAACTATCCCGTTCTCTTGAAATGAGAGTTTCGTTCTAATTATGTTCTCTCCGCTAATTTTATATTTAACAAATTTATTTGTACTGTAAACAATAAAAGTGTCCTTATCCAATATGATGCCTCCACCGACATCATAATTATCTCCAAGTTGTATTTTATTACTGCGTATCTCGTCTCCACCTACCCTTAATTGAACAAAGTATAAATTATGACTACAATCTTTAGCCAAAATCGAAAGTGAATTACTATTAAAGTCTTTTGTTGAGAGGATTTGATTATCACTACAATCATTTTCAGTTATGGATTTCTCCCACAATAGGTTGCCAGTATTATCTAAACTAATAATATTAGCCGCACTATCGAAGTTTGAAGCAAAATACGCACCTCCATTCTCATTTTCATATACATTCCAATTACGCCTGTTCTGTGTATATCCATTCTTTTTGTAAGACCAAATTATATTTCCATTCATATCGAATTTAAATATTACTAATGTGTCTGTCCAATTGCCATGTATTCTTGCCTCTTCTCCATATAAAAAGTTTCGAAGAAAACCAGCGCACAAATATTTGCTGTCTTTAGTAACGGCAATGCTAATTCCGGCACTTACATCGTAGTTTTCAAAATATGTATTTCTCCAGATCTCTTCACCAATAGAATTATATTTAGCAACAGCAAAGACCGAACAATCATCATTGCTTGTTGCACATCTTCTTGAAATTGCGCCCGTTGTTATTATTCCATCATCGACTGTCAATTTTCCAGACATAGGACTATATGATTCATCTTCAATAGTTTTGCTAAATATGATCTTTCCAAAAGAATTAATCATATATATATATCTAATAATCTGTGCCTCGTATTTATGTACGATTAGAATAGCACTACCATTTTCTTCCGGTTCCAATTGTATATAATCATACTCCCCCGCAGGTATGGTCAAAGTCCAAGTTATTATTTTATTCAGCTTATTATAAAAGAGATTGTGATTTGCTTCCTGTGGATTGTGTTCCTGATATTTTGGGATAAGTCTCCAAAAAACCGTGCAGCAGCCGATTACCACAACAACGGCGATCAGAATAAACTTCAGGCGTTTCCCGCCGGTCTTGCCGCGGGAAGGACGGGCCGTAACCGGAGCCGCAGAAGGTTGTTTGGCGGCGGACTGCTCGGGCGCGCCGCCAGATGCCGCGCCGCAGGAATCGCAGAACTTCGCGCCATCCCGCATTTCTTCTCCGCATTGATCACAAAAAACCATGAATCATTCCTCCGATGGTTTGTGCTGATGTGCGAAACTCTTTTTATCACACCAATGGGGAAACCTTATTCCGATGTAAAATCATCCACCCCGTGAACACAGATGCAACCATCAAACCCAAATTCACAGAGAAATTTACCATCTACTTCAAAAAAATCAATACCAGCATTTTCTGCAATTTCTCGAATAAAACTTGATTTTTCGGTGATACAGATATTTCGACTGGATTTTACTCGTGGTTGAGCTTTGATTTCATAGCTGATTTCGTCTAGAACATCAACAGTAAGCGTATCTTCCTTGCAAACAGCGTTGACCCGTTCCTTCACCATGCCCGCGCATTCCTCAGGGCTGTCAAAGCCGGAGACTATGTGGTGGCAGATATCATCCACGCTGTTTACACCCTCCAAGCTGCCTTTTGTTACAATCTGATCCTGCATACCAGAGCTTATGGTATTAAGCTGATCTCTGCATGATTCAAAACTGGATCGAGCCCGTTCACGCAGTATGTTGGGAACCGCAACGGACAGTACAATAAAAATAATTATTACAACAAGAGTTATGTAGATGAAAATCGGTTTCAATTTTCTTTTCCCGCGCTCGGGTTTCGTGGACGCGACTGGTCCAGTGCCCTTTGGGGGGAATGATGTCGTGGGGTGGTCGCTGCAAGTGTCTGCCCCGCACGAATCGCAAAACTTAGCGCCTTCCCGCATTTCTTTTCCGCATTGATCACAAAAAGCCATGTGTCATTCCTCCGTTTTCATGTCCATGACATTTTTTCCGCATACGGGACAAAACTTTGAATTTGCATTGAGCAAGGCATTGCACTCGGGACAGGCCGGACCGGGAGCAGAATGCGACGCTTCCACGGTTTTGCCGCACACGGGGCAGAACTTGCTTGTGGGCTTGAGCGCGCCGCCGCAGGAACACTTCAAGCTATCGCCGCCGGCCGCGCGGGCCGATGCCGCGGCTGCGGCGGACTCGGCGGCCTGGAAAGCGGACATCTTTTCATCCACCATGTCCTTGAGAATCGCAATCCTGTCGCACAGCCTGCCGGTTTCCTCGTGGTCCGGGGTCAGGTTTTTGTTCCTGGCTTCAAAAACCATCTCCCCGAGTTTCTTGAGCAAATCGTCAATTTCGGAAACCAGCGGCTTGATGGTTCCGCGCAGTTCCGCGGTGGTTGTGAGGCTTTTGTACTTGCTTGACACGCCTTCGATGCTTCGTGTCAGGGCGTCTCTTGCGTCGTCGAGAAATCCCGCCATTCGTTTTCACCTCTCATGTAATCCAAAATATCTGGAGCTGTTGAAAGAGCCTGGCGGCCGTAAAAAGCAGGTACAGGCACGCGGGAAAACACCGCGTTCCCAGTCCCTGTTTTTTACTGCGTTCGCGCCTTTCGTGCAGCTTGCCGAGATTTCGACAGTCCCGCATTGTAGTGTTTCCGCAAGCGTGCATTTTTACGGGTCATTGAGCCGGGATTTCCGTAGTCCCGCCGCCGGGAATGTTCGTTCCCAGCCAGGTACCCAGCAAGGACAGGGGAATGCCCGCAAAAAGCCCCTTGAACAAGACGCTGAAAAAGGGCAGCCCGAAATAATAGGCAATGGGTCCGGTCTCGCCTTGATACCCGAATGCCTGGCCGGAAAGCGTAACCGTGTAGGACATGCTGGCGAAATGCGCGAGCAGGCCGAGGAAAAGCGTGAACAGGGCTGCGCCGGACGCGGCTTGAATGGTGTAGGAACCGTTTCCGCCCTTCTTCGCGGCTTTGGCGGCGGCATATCCGATACCCGCATAAAACAGGACCGGAAGAACAAGCAGAAAATACATGGCGGGATGGTTGTTGGCTTCTCCCTTGAACAGCAGGCTCAAAAGACCGTCCAGCCGCCCGCCGTCCAGCCCGCCCAATACGGTGTAGGTGAACGCATTGTTCTGGGGTTGGCCCCATCCGCCGTTCGCCAGGCCTGTGAGCGACATGGTCAAAACAGAATTCACGCCAAGAGAAACGGCATACACGGCAATCACGGGAGAGATGAGGAATACATAAAACAACAGCGGGGTCAACTGGGCGTAATCCTCACGGGACGCGCCCTGCGAGGAAAGAAACGAATATAGGCCCAAGCCAATAACCACATTCACAAGAACGATGACCAGTCCGAAATGCTTCAAGGAGCCTTTGAGAATTGAGACCATGGGATACCGGGATTCGAGATGCAGGAGCGGGTCGCAGGAATCCCCGCCTTTTTTTGAGGTGGGCATGCACCAGGCCGCCAGAGCGCCGCCAACCGGCATGAACACGCAGGCCCAGGCAAAGCCGAGAATCAATGTGCTCCAGAACCTGGGCGCGAGCACAAAATCTCCGTACAACTGTCCCATCAGGGGGATTTGCGTTTCTCCCTGGACTTTGAATGAAATGAAGAACTTCATGAAAACGAGAAAGAGCGCGTATGCGGCGGACCCGGAGAGAATTCCCGCCAGGTGATTCCTTTTGTTGTAAACGCCGCCGTTTGAAATGCGCGATGCCGCCATGCCCCCGATTATGAGCGTTATGATGGGTATTATGGTGAAACACGGCAGGCCCTTTATGATGATTTTCGCCATGCCTGACGCATCGTTGTTGTATCCGGCGTCGAGCAACCCCTTGAATGAAATGAAATGTGCGCCGTAGTAGTTGAGCGCGCCGAATTTGAATGTGTTGGACTTGAGCTGTTCGCTGAATCCGCCGGTCGGCATAGTTCCCAGAATCGCATCCGTGGCGGTTTCGACGATGAGGTACGACGCCATAATGCCAATGAACGCGGCGAGCACGGCGCCCGCCGCGGCATACCACATGGCCTGGGTGTCGAGCGGCGCGCGTTCCGTTGGCTTGGACACTGGAATTGATTGCTCCGCGGTTTGGCTTTGTTCCGCGACTGCGGGCGCGCCGCATTCGTCACAGAACCGCGCGCCTACGGTGATGGCGCTTCCGCATTGATCGCAAAAGGGCATTTATTGTTCTCCGATTCTTGTTTTGATACGGTTCCCCAAATAATGACAAAGATTTTACAATATTACATTTGATTGGAAAATATTTTGAAAAATTTTCAGAGTTTTTAAGTGGCACCGCCGCAACAAGAAAAACCTATTTTTTACCACGTTGAAGGGTCTGGCTTGTTCTGGGTTCACCGCTGGCCGATTCAATTGGTTCACATGAACACTTTGTTTCGGGTTCGGCGCAAATCCAGTTTTGGTCAAATGACAAACAATCATGTCCCCCAAGACCTGCATTTTCGGAAGAGCATCAGTCTCCAAATTTTCCCGAAAACTTGGATAACGCGTTTTTTGCTTTTGGGCACCTTTTCCGGCGTTGACATCATTTTCAAAAAAGAGCATGGTTTCTACTCTTTGTGTGTATCGTCATCGTCCGAACCAGGATCTCCCCAGGATATCTTTTTGTATGGATGTCTAGGGCAAAATAGGGATGTTCAAGGATAAATTCGGTTTTAAGGAATACTAAATCAATCTGAAAAATACAGTAATATTTGCATTATTTGGAATGTATTGGCAAATTCAGGCGGGCTTCCGAAGACTGGTGCTCTATCCATTTGAGCTACGGGCGCAGGGCCAAAACGCCTTTAGTATAGGGAGTTTTTGCAGTAATCGCAAGATATTTACCGGAATTGGCGAGGCCTGGAACAGGGCTGAAAATCACACGGGCCGCTGCGCTTCACTGGGACTGGAAGCCGCGTGATGTTGTGGTTCATATACGGCAAGCGCGATCCATCTACAGTTTTCCTGTATGGGCAGATCCTGTTGGAGGTATTCATTTATCTTGAATTTCTGCGTTCTTTGCTTTTGTTTCGTATGCCGCTTATGCGCAGCGCAAGCTGCATGGCTTTTTTGACGATGTATTTTTTGTCGGGGAAGTCTTTTGCAATCATAAACATTCTTCTTGGGCTTAAAAAGAAACGTGCATAAGCAGTGCGGTACAAGGTGTGAAGCTGCGCTCCGGTCATGCCCGTGCTTGTGTAATCAAATGTTGTGTAGCCGAAGTCGCCGGAATTATTGACAGCGTTTAGCAAACCCATTTCCCCGGCCATGCGGTGCATTTCTGTTCCGGGCATTGATTTGGCGACAAAAAACGAAGCGGCATGCAGGCGGCTGGCGGTGGCGAACCGGATGGTTTGCCGGATTTCATCGGGTGTTTCGGTGGGAAAGCCGAGCATGAAAAAGCCGTGGCAGAAGATGCCGGCGCGCGTGATATCGCAGATGGCTCGCGTGGCCTTATCGAGGTCAAGATTTTTGCGGATCATTTTCTGGATGCGCGGGCTGGCGGATTCAATGGCCACGCATATGTGGCGCGCGCCTGCGGCGCCAAGTTTGGTAATCAGTTCCTTGTCCAGGCGGTCGGCGCGCACGCCGTTTGGAAAACTGAGGCGCAGCTTCATGCCGCTGGCGATAATCCGGCCGCAGATTTCCATGGCCCGCGCGTGGTCCAGGTTAAAGCAGTCATCCAGAATTTCGAGGTCCCGGATACCGTATCTGTCATGAAGAATTCGTATTTCGCCCAAAATATTTTCAGGACTGCGGGCGCGGAAAGTTTTCCCGAAAATATTGTGGCAGTATATGCAATGATAGGGGCAGGAGCGGGACGTGAAGATGGTCATGTACGGGCCCGGAGGCAGGTTGCTGAACCGGTCGGTATGGGCGTAGGCTGGCAGGTCCAGTGCGTCCCAGTCCGGGTAGGGCAGGCTGTCGAGGTCAGCAATGAACTCGCGCGCCCGGGTGTGTTCCACACCGCCGTTGCGCCGCACGGCCAGGCCGGGCAGAGCGTCCCAGGGCCGCCCGTTGGCCATGGCGTCTATTAACTCTGGAAATGTTGTTTCGGCTTCGCCCATGACTGCGCAGTCCACGCATTCGTGGGCCAGTACTGCGACGGGGTCGGTGCTGGGGTAGGGGCCGCCGGCAACGATGTGTGCATGGGGCACGGCTTTTTTCAGGGCTTCTGCGTACTGGTGGAAGCTGAGGTATTCAAGCAAAATGGCGCTGAGGCCGATGATGTGAGGGCCGAATTCGCTGGCCTGCTTCGCCAGGTCGGTTGCACTCTGGAATTTGAACCTTGTGTCGATTACGCGCACGGTGTGCCCGAGGCTTTTGAGCACAGCAGAAAGGTACATCAGCCCCATGGGAGGAGTCATGGTAAAGGGCCACGAGTCGTACGCGCAACACTTAATGAGTAGAACTCGCGCCATGGGATGCCGCCAATGCGGCCACCTGAATTTTCTTCCGTTTATTGATTACATCTGAACTATAGTAATTGCGCGATATAAGGCAAAGATTTTTATTTATAGCGGTGAAGGGGATATGTCTATCGTTTGAAAATGGTTTTTCCGTTCACGATGGTTTCGAGCACTTTGATATCTTTAATGCCCTGGGGATCAAGAAGAGGGTTGTGTGACAGCACGGCAAGATCCGCGTATTTTCCGGTTTCTATGGAGCCGCGGTTTTTCTCCTGAAAAATCTGCCATGCCGCATCAATGGTTACCGAGCGCAGCGCTTGCAGAGCAGGGATGTGCTCATCCGGGCCAATGGTTCTGCCGCCGCTGGACATCCTGTTCACGGCACACCAGACCAGGAACAGGGGATTCATTGGAACCACAGGCGTGTCCAGATGCGTGGTGAAGCGAATGCCTTTGTTCATGGCAGTGCGCATGGGGCTGATTCGCGCGGCGCGCTCCGGGCCCATGAAGATATCCATATGCCGATCGCCCCAGTAGTAAGGGTGTACCGCGTGAAAACTGGGCGTGAGCCCAAGCTCTTCAAAAGCGTCAAGCTGGTCGTCGCGTACCATCTGGCTGTGGATTACAATGTGGCGCGGGTCCTTGCGGGGGTGTTTTTCCTGCGCTGCGCGCACAGCAAAAATTATGTCGTCGATGGCCGCGTCTCCATTGCCGTGAATCGCGATCTGGAACCCGGTGCTGTGATATTTTGTAACGAGTTTAGTGAGATCTTCCCTCTTGTGAATTGGGTAGCCCCTGTACGTGTCATCTCCCTGGAAAGGCATGTGGTACGGTTTTGACAGGTACCCGGTATAGGCCTGGATGGAACCGTCCGCGAACAGCTTAATCGCGCCCAGCTCAAACCTGGGGCTGCGGGAATGTTTCGGTTGAATATCTCCACGAATAATTGCATCACCGGCCGCGGCGTCGGGCCATGCCATGACGCGCAGTGGGACGAGCCCCAGGCGGCACGCCCATGAAAGCGGTGCGATATGCTTTTGTTCAATCACACCGTTTTGCGCTGTTGTGACGCCGGCTGCCGCGTATTGCTCAACGGCTTTTCGAATGATGGCAAGCTGCTCCAACGCCGTAAAGTTCATGGCCTCATCCCGCAGCGCGTGCATGGCGGTTTCTTCAAGAACACCGTTCGGTTCCCCGGTTCCGGGTTCTCTTCGAATCACGCCGCCCTGGGGATTGGGTGTGGATTTATTGATTCCCATGACTTGCAACGCCCTGGTGTTCAATACGGCCATGTGCCAGGAAACATGACTGATTGCGATAGGATGTTCTGTGGATACGCGATCCAGATCGTGCCGCGTGGGGTGGCGCATTTCCTCGATCATTGTGTCGTCATAGCCGTATCCAATGATCCATTTGTCTTTCCTGTTGCGCCGCGTCTTTTCCTTGAGCGCATCCAGGGCCTGGGAGATATTTTTGATTTTGCCGATGGGTGGACTGTTCAGGTCCACACCCACGGCTTCCAGGCCCGAGCCCGGGAAATGGCTGTGCGCGTCAATGAATCCGGGGATAAGGGTTTTGCCTTTCAGATCCGTAATGCGGCTGTTTTTCGCGGCGCGGGATATGGCGTGGTTGTTATCGCCAACCGCAATGATTTTCCCATTTTGAACAGCCACGGCCCGGGCCACAGTGTCGACCGCGTCCATTGTCAGGACATTTCCATTGATAAAAAGTCTGTTTGGGGTTGCTGCGGTTTTTTTGTGAATATAGAAAGCACCCGCGATTGCCGCGGCCAGTCCCAGTGTTGTTTTTTTCGACACAGCGGGATCTCCCGATCTATCCCTATGCGAGGGGTTGTTTAAAGCAGGGGTTGATTGTTATTTGAATTCGATGCGCGGGTCCAGGTATGTGTACAGCACATCCACCACCAGGTTGAGCACGATGAGGAATGTGCTGTATAGAATGACCGTGCCCAGCACCAGGGTGTAGTCGCGGTTGAGTGCGCTGTACACGAATTCGGAGCCGATGCCGGGGATGCCGAATATTTTTTCCACAACGAGCGAGCCAGTGAGGATGCCGGCTGTGGCCGGACCCAGGAATGTGACCACGGGCATGAGGCCGCCGCGCAGGGCGTGGCGCACCAGCACCGTGCGCTCGTGCAGGCCCTTGGCGCGCGCCGTGCGGATATAGTCCTGATTAATGACTTCAAGCAGCCCGGCCCGGCTCAGCCGCGCCACGAATGCCGTGTAGTACAAGGATAGAGTAATTACGGGCAGCACCATGTTACGCCATGAGTCCCACCCGGCCACGGGCAGCCATCCCAGTTTGAGTGAGAACACAAACATGAGCACGGATGCAATTACAAAGTTGGGAATAGAAATGCCAATCAAGGCCACGGCCATGGCGCTGTAGTCCAGTGCCGAGTTCTGGCGCAGGGCCGCGATGCATCCGGCCGGGATGCCGATGAGCAGGGCCAGAGCAAGGGCCATTGCGCCCAGGCGGAACGAGATGGGCGCGTGCGCCTTGATAATGTCGTTTACGCTGCGGTCCGCATATTTGAAAGATGGGCCCAGGTCCAGGTGAATCACGTCATTCATATAGCGCAGGTACTGGCGCCCGATTGATTCGTCGAGGTGGTATTTTTTCTCAATGTTGGCTTTGACTTCATCGGGCAGAACCCGGTCCGCGTCGAATGGGCCGCCCGGTGCTTTTCGCATCACAAAAAACGAGATGGTGATAATGGCGAACAGAACCGGAATCATGGTGAGCAGGCGTTTGGCGATGTACAGTGGCATGGTGCGGTGGTGTGGCCTCCGGGTTATTGTTACTTGCGGACCTTGTATCCAGATTCCTGAAGCAAAGCTCGGGCTTTTTCCGGGTTATATGCATAGGCGCCTTTGGCCTTGTCCCAGTCGCGTCCCTTGGGCGATGTGTATCCGGGAATGCCGGGTGGCACGAAATGCGTGGCCGGCACCTGTCCGGCTTTGAGAATGTATTTGCAGATTGCATCTTTGTCCGTGGCCAGGTTGAACGCCATGCGCACGCGCTTGTCGTTGAACGGCGGCTTGGTTACGTTGAAGCGGTAGTAGTAGACGGTGAGGAATGGCGTGATGTGGGTTTCCGGACGGTTTAGCCATTGATCCACCTGCGGCGAAGGAACCGTGCGCATCCAGTCGGTTTCGCCGGCTTCAAACATGCGCATGCCTGTGATGTTGTCCTCAATGGCGTGGATGATGACTTTGTGCAATTTTACCTGAGCAGCATCAAAAAACGTATTGCTTTTTTCCAGTATCATTTTGTCTTTGGGCTTCCACTCAACCAGGCGGAACGCGCCGTTGGTTACGATGTTGCCCGGGCTTGTCCATTTGTCGCCGTATTTTTCCACGCACTTTTTGTTCACAGGCAGCAGGGTGTGGAACGCAACCAGATCCAGGAAGAATGGAGTGGGGCTTTCCAGAGTCACTTCCAGAGTGTAGTCGTCGATGACATTGATGCCGACCTGGCCCGGGTCCTTGATGTCCCCGGAGTTGAAGGCTTTCCCGTTTTTAATGTAATAGAGCTGGTAAGCGTAATCCGCCGCGGTCAAGGGATCCAGGGCGCGGAGCCAGGAATAGCGGAAGTCTTCCGCCGTGACCGGGTCTCCGTTGGTCCAGACCGCATCGTGGCGCAGGTGGAAAGTATAGACCGAGCCGTCTTTATTCATGTCCCAGGACTCGGCCACAGCCGGAATGGGCTCAAGTGTTTCGGGGTCATTAATCACCAGGCCCTCAAAAATCTGCATAGCGATGTTGAATTCCACAGAGCCGGTCATAAGGGCCGGGTCGATAGTCTCTGGTTCGGCCCCATTATTAAAGGTGAACACCTGCTCAGATGGGGGCAGCACTTTCCCGTTTTTTTCGATCCACACATATTTGAGAGGGTGCAGGTCGCGCAGATTGTAGGTCATTCCTTTGACATAAGGCTTAACCACGTTCTGGTTCACATAAAAATAGATAGGCAGGATGGGGACTTCATCATTTATCAGCATGTCTTCGGCTTCATAGAACAGGGACATGCGTTTTTCGGGGTCGAGTTCGCGGGCGGCGGCGGCGATGAGGCCGTCGTATTTCGTGCTGCTCCAACCGGTCTGGTTGTTGCCCCCGCCCTTGACCCACATGTCCAGGAACGTGTTGGGGTCCGTGTAATCGCCAATCCACCCGGCGCGGCCCACGTTATAGTTGAGATCCTGAGTATCCTTAAGATATACCTTCCATTCTTTGTTCACAAGCTGCACATCCACGCCCAATTCCTTGTGCCATTGTTCTTTGATAGCCTCGGCAATGGCCTTGTGGCTTTCGGATGAATTGTAGAGCAACTCGATTTTGGGAATATCCTTGCCTTCGGTCAATTCCACGTTGCGGTCTTTTTTATCCTTGCGGATGGACATAAAAATGAGCAGTCCCGCGAGCGCAAGCACGGCGGCGGCAATGATGATGGCAGAGGAACTGTTTTTTCTTTTCATTCTGAAACTCCCGGAGCGAGATGCGCGGCTCGGAGGAGTTGGCCGCGGAAGGCTGTATAATTAATGAAGTAATATAACATATAAATAAGGGCGTGGCAACGCGTTATCAGGGGGTTGCGGGAGCCGGAAAAGAAAAGATCGAAAAAACTTCAGAAAAAGATTGAATAATCTGAAGAGAGACATATACTAAACAAGCGTCGGTTGTGCCGACAAGGAACATTGAGAAAAAAGCTGAAAAATGTGTTGACAAACACATAGCACGGACCTATACTAATAATTCGCAAGACATCAGACAAAGGTAGGATGTCAATGCAGTGACCCTTGACAATGGAATAGTGAGAGCCCAGTTGTAATGGGCAGGACCAAAGAAGCCCTCACAGGCTTCGTTGAGTTTGCCCTGTTACAAAGTTATTTAGTGATTTAGGATATTTTGACTGAGAGTTTGATCCTGGCTCAGGATGAACGCTGGCGGCGTGCCTAACACATGCAAGTCGTACGGACCGCCCGGAATGAAGCTTCGGCCGAGTTCTGGATACGGTTAGTGGCGGACTGGTGAGTAATACATGGGTAATCTACCTTCCGGCTTGGAATAACAGGGGGAAACCCCTGCTAATACCGGCTAAGTTCCCGGAATCGCATGGTTTTGGGAAGAAAGGCGGCCTCTGCTTGCATGCTGCCGCCGGAAGATGAGCCCGTGGCCCATTAGCTTGTTGGTGGGGTAACGGCCTACCAAGGCTGCGATGGGTAGCTGGTTTGAGAGGACGACCAGCCACATTGGGACTGAGATACGGCCCAGACTCCTACGGGAGGCAGCAGTGAGGAATTTTCCGCAATGGACGCAAGTCTGACGGAGCGACGCCGCGTGGGTGATGAAGGTTTTCGGATCGTAAAGCCCTGTCAGGGGGGAAGAAACCCGGACGGTTAATACCCGTCCGACTGACGGTACCCCCAAAGGAAGCACCGGCCAACTACGTGCCAGCAGCCGCGGTAATACGTAGGGTGCAAGCGTTATCCGGAATCACTGGGCGTAAAGAGCTCGTAGGCGGCCCTGTAAGTCGAATGTTAAAGACCCAGGCTCAACTTGGGGAATGCGTTCGATACTGCTTGGCTAGAGAGTGGGAGAGGAAAGTGGAATTCCTGGTGTAGCGGTGAAATGCATAGATATCAGGAAGAACACCAGTGGCGAAGGCGGCTTTCTGGACCATTTCTGACGCTGAGGAGCGAAAGCCAGGGGAGCGAACGGGATTAGATACCCCGGTAGTCCTGGCCGTAAACGATGAACACTAGGTGTGGGAGGTCATCGACCCCTTCCGTGCCGCAGTTAACGCATTAAGTGTTCCGCCTGGGGAGTACGGTCGCAAGATTAAAACTCAAAGGAATTGACGGGGACCCGCACAAGCGGTGGAGCATGTGGTTTAATTCGATGCAACGCGAAGAACCTTACCTGGGTTTGACATCTGGGGAATCTGGTGGAAACACTGGAGTGCCTTTCGGGGAGCCCCAAGACAGGTGCTGCATGGCTGTCGTCAGCTCGTGCCGTGAGGTGTTGGATTAAGTTCCGCAACGAGCGCAACCCCTACCCTTATTTGCCAGCATTCAGTTGGGAACTATATGGGAACTGCCAGTTTATGACTGGAGGAAGGTGGGGATGACGTCAAGTCAGCATGGCCTTTATACCCAGGGCTACACACGTGCTACAATGGCTGGCACAACGGGTCGCAACACCGCGAGGTGAAGCCAATCCCTTAAAGCCAGCCCCAGTTCGGATTGGAGTCTGCAACTCGACTCCATGAAGTTGGAATCGCTAGTAACGGCGGATCAGCATGCCGCCGTGAATACGTTCTCGGGTCTTGTACACACCGCCCGTCACACCACCCGAGTCGGGTGCACCCGAAGTCGATGACCCAACCCGCAAGGGAGGGAATTGCCGAAGGTGTGTCCGGTGAGGAGGGTGAAGTCGTAACAAGGTAGCCGTAGCGGAAGCTGCGGCTGGATCACCTCCTTTCTAGGGAGATTCCTGTTACCGTGCCAGCGCTTGATGTGCTGCACGATAATACACTCCTAGGTCGTTCAGCTGGTGCTCTCACTATTCGATTGGCAAGATCACTAAAAGCCGGCTTAACAGCCGGCTTTTTTCGTGTGTGTGAAATCCCATAATCCAGTCCTGCTATTTCATATTCCCATGATTTTTCTCAAAGGCTTTGCCTGCATTATTGTGCGCTCACCATTCCATTCCTGATTATTTGCATATTCTCCAGCATTGTGACAATTTCTTAAAGCAGTAAAGTGCTAAATATTTATGCTACACTTGATCCACTAAGATCAGTACGGCGTAAATGTGATTTTTGAAGCAAAATTGATTAGTGCGGAATTTTATAACAAGCTACGAATGGTTCAGAGCGTGGCTTTGCGCATTACATGACTTGGCAGCGGCCAACGCCCATGGCCAGGAGTTCTCATAAACCACACAATGCGCGAAGTCATATATTCAATTGTCCGTTACATCGTGCAATTTCCAATCATTTGATTCCATCCCAAGCGTGCAGAACAGAGCACAATGGATTCAGTGCGGCATTGCCCAATGCCGTCTCGCCCGAGTTTTAAAAACTTCACGGAGCCGCATTGGCGCTTGTTTTCATATCCATGTCTGTTTTTCTACAAAATATCGCCTGGCGTGCCGCGCGGGTTGGCAACTGCGCCCTGCATTTTATAGCAGTACTCAAAAATAATATGGAAAATCAGACGCGGCAAAATCGGTATTCGCAATAGATTGAAAAGGAAACTGCGGAGACGCGGAGTCGAAGTCTCGGAGAACGATTGGTTTTCGTGCATTTCGTTCGAATTTTCTCAAAACTTATCCGTTCGCTCTTGAAATAGGGGTAGGGGGGTGTGCCCCGCTATTCACGGACTGCACAATGACTTCATCCATAAACCTCAATCATCTGCACCCGAACAAGGACTGTAAAAGACTTGACAGCAATTCAACTGGATTTATGCTGTCGTGAGACAGAATATCGCGGGTTCACCCGTGGATGAATGAGTATTCCAGAATCCGGGAGGTAGGATTCTGGTCAGATTTGTCAGAATCTGCAAGGAAGAAGAGCCCTGGCTTGTGCCCGGGGTCGCAATGAGGATCACTATATATGGATTTTCAAGAAGCATATTTTTATGGCGCATGCGTTTTGGACCCACATTTGGGTTTTGATTATTATAGCAATCCCGGAAAAGAAAGTAGAAGTTATAGCAATCACGAAAAAGAACCAAGAGGTGAACAGTCGTAAATTGTTGGTTCGTGACAGATGCACATCCCCCTTTATCCCCCTTTGCTAAGGGGGACCATATTATGGAATTCTGTCAGCTTTTAAAGCGTTTTTTGTGTAGGGCGCTGCCGCCGCTGCCAGGTCACGTAATGCGCAAAGCCACGCTCTGAACCATGCGTTGCTTGTATTGTAAAGGTCTGAATTCTTTTCCGGGATTGCTATAAGCCTCCTACACCTCTGGGACTGTATTAAGTGATTTTATCAATATCAACCTGCGTGGAATAATCGCTTTATTCGCCTGACACATCTGAATTTCAAAACCATTTTCTCTGCATGTGAATATGCTGGATATACAGCTAACATCCGGTAATGCTTCAAATTGATTTTAAAGAGAGTTTTAATAGAAAAACCCGCCGCACAATTCATGCGGCGGGTTGAAATCTGGCCAAGTTTATATCAACCGCCAATGTTATGACACATACGGCGTTTACTAATCCAGATGACCACACTGTCATTTGCAGGAAACCGGCAAATGGCTACGGGCAGATATGCCCGTTTAATTGACAAGCTGCTCTATTTGACCAAGTGATCGTTGAGGATCTTGGTCAATTCGAACATGCTGACCTGTTTTTTGCGTCCGAACAGGCCGCTCATCTTGCTGTCTGTGTTAATCATGCGTTTGTTCTTTTCGTCCTGCAGGCTGTTCTTTTTGATGTAAGCCCACACTTTTTTAGTGATTTCGGTGCGGGGCAGGGGTTTGCTGCCGACAATTGCCGCCAATGCTTCATCGGGCTGCTGGGGTTTCATGAACGCGGCACTGGGTTTGCGCTTGGTTTTTGCTTTCTTCTTAACTACGGCCTTTTTTGCCGGAGCTTTTTTAGCCACTGCTTTCTTAGCCGGAGCCTTTTTGGCTGCCGCCTTCTTAGCTGGAGCGGCCTTCTTTGCTGCTGCTTTCTTAGCCGGAGCTTTTTTGGCTGCCGCCTTCTT